>JAAUYH010056113.1_pt1 | contig 16089 bp, 14 predicted proteins | sample 7278061 | NCBI WGS metagenome assembly JAAUYH01 (sample SAMN14350203, study PRJNA611818) | marine sediment metagenome | isolation source: surface marine sediment (0.6m) | place: French Polynesia: Moorea | collected 2018-08
CTAAAGTTGAGCTAATCTATGACTTCTCAGTTTTGCCAAAGCCCATTATTCCAGCACCACTATTTGAACATTTCCTCAGCAATGATGTTCCAGCAAGCTTGTTAGCAGTTCGTCAACGAGTAGAAAAACTATTTGGTTAAATACTGCTCCTGGATCGAGGATTTCCTAAATTATTTAATCCTCGTTCCTCAACAAGCACTCTAAAACAAATCAGGAAATGCTTTTTTGATGAAAAAAAAAATATTTAATAATCGATTAATTAACTTTAAGCCAACTCAGTTTTCTGATAGTGACCAGCAAGTAAGTTTGTCTGAAAGTTCTCAAGAATCTACTGATGTAGGGAAAGAAATCAAAAAATCACTTTTATCTGGGAGTCGAGCTATCTTATTATTAGCTAGTATTTTTGTTGTTTTGGTAGCTCTTACTAATCGCTATTGGCTAGCAAGTTTTTCTACAGTTATAACTAGTCTCTCCCGTAAAAGTTCAGCTTTAAAATCCGAAGCACTACCTTCAGGAAATATTCAGCCGGTAAAGACACTGATCGCTAAGCGAGTAGATTCTTATCAAGTTTCCCGTACTTATACTGGCGAGATTACAGCTAGTCGAACCAGCGAACTCGGTTTTAAGCGCTCGGACGAATTAGTCCGCATAACAGTAAATGAAGGAGATTATGTTAAAGTTGGTACACCTCTTGCTTATCTGGATACCAGCAGTCTCAAAACTCAAGAGAAAGAAATTTTAGCAGAGCGTTCTCAAGCGGCTGCTAAATTACAAGAAATGCTGGCTGGACCTCGGGCTGAAACCATTGCTGCTGCAAGAGCCTCGGTGCAAAATATATTAGCACAATTGGAATTGTCACAGAAAAAAAAATCTAGACGAGAAAAATTGTACGCCGATAGAGCTATTTCTCGCGAGCAATTAGATGAGGCATCCTTTGAAGAAAGTTCATTTCAAGCACGCTTGCAAGAAGCTAAAAGCCGATTGCAAGAATTAGAAGTTGGCACGCGACCCGAACAAATCCAAGCTCAGAAAGCTCTGATCAATAGATTAGATGCTAGTTTAGAGCGAATTAAAATTGAACAAGATAAAAGTATTCTGAAAGCTCCCTTCTCTGGGACTATTGCTGCGCGTCAAACTGATGAAGGTATCGTAGTTATCCCCGCTCAGCCCATTTTGCGCCTGGTAGAAAACGATAAAATTGAAGTCCGTATTGGTATTCCCACGACTGCTGCCGAACAACTTCCACTAAATAGCTATCAAAAGTTACAAATTGGGCATAAGACTTACTCTGCTCGCGTATCATCAATTTTGCCCGAACTAAACTCTCAAACCCGCACGGCAATAGTAGTTCTCAACTTAGATAAACCTATAAATTTAAACCTATTACCAGGGCAAATAGCTCGGCTAAAGCTCAAAAAAACTATCACCTCTTCTGGATACTGGCTTCCTACTACAGCATTAGTACGAACAGCAAGGGGCTTATGGTCTTGTTATGTCTTAGGAGAGGCATTGGATTCACCATCTTTAGCTTCTCAAAATAAAAAAATATTTCCTCTCCGGCAGCGAGTTGTTGAAGTTCTAGACAACGACACCGATAAAGTTTTTGTTGATGGCACTTTAGAAGATGGCGATAGAGTTGTGATTAACGGTACTCACCGCTTAGTTTCTGGACAGTTAGTTAATTTAATACCATAAAAAATATCCAAATGTGGAATTTGTTCTACCGCAATAATAGACTGTTAATCTTAACTCTGTCCCTAATCTTTGTGTGGGGATTGTCTGCCTTTCAAGTTTTGCCCCGTCTGGAAGATCCAACCATAACTCAAAGATTTGCTTTGATTACGACTAACTTCCCCGGCGCGAGTGCCTACAGAGTCGAATCCCTAGTCACACAAAAAATTGAAGAACAATTACAACAAATTCCAGAAATCAAAACCCTAGAATCAAACTCTAGTGTGGGAACTTCTATAGTAGTAGTAAAGCTAAAGGATAACATTACTGAAGCCGAGCGGGTGTGGTCTCGTGTTAGAGATGGTCTTGATGATGTGACCCCACAATTACCACAAGGTACTTCCAATCCCAAATATGAAGATATAGAAACAAAAGCTTATGGTATGATTGCTGCTTTGACCTGGGAATCAAAAACGCCACCTAATTACCAAATTCTAGGTCGTCTGGGAGAAGAGTTAAAAGATGAACTGTATTCTCTTAATGGCAGCGAAAAAGTAGAGTTACGGGGTAAACCTGATGAGGAAATAGTTGTCGCAATTACTCAGGCTGAATTAGCACAATTAGGAATAACTCCCCAAGAACTATCTCAGCAAATTCGGTTGAGTGATGCGAAAGTAGCCGCAGGGCAACTACGGGGTGACAATAGTGACCTTTTGATTGAGATAGATACAGAGTTGGATTCTCTAGCACGGATTAGAACAATTCCAATACAAAGTAATAATTCAAGTCAGTTTGTGCGCTTGGGAGATATCGCTGATATTAAAAAGGGAACCAAAGTGCCGACTACGGATTTAGCAGTGGTTAATGGGCGAACAGCTGTCGTGGCAGTCGCATTGGTAAATTCTTCTAAACGGCTAAATATATGGTCTCAGGATGCACACCAAGCTCTGGAAAAATTTCAAGCCCAATTACCAGCTGGTGTAGGGTTACATATTCTTTTCGACCAAAACTACTACGTCGAACAAAGGCTCAGCAATTTATGGAAAAACCTCATTTTTTCCGTCCTATGTGTCATCGGTAGTACCTTTTGGCTTCTGGGGATGAAATCTTCTTTGATTGTCGGTTCTGCCCTTCCTTTGTCAATTCTAATGGTATTTGGAGGAATGAACTTCTTGGGAATACCTCTTCACCAAATTTCTGTAACTGGATTAGTTATTGCACTAGGACTGCTGATAGATAATGCAATTGTGGTGGTTGATGAAGTTAATCATAAGTTGCAGCAAGGAGCCAAGCCGCAGGAAGCTATAGCGCAGACTGTGCGTTATTTAATCACTCCTCTTTTCGCTTCTACATTAACCACGGTTTTGGCTTTCATGCCCATAGCCCTGATGTCAGGACAGGTAGGAGAATTTGTAAATACTGTTGGCTCAACCGTAATTATAGCTCTTATTAGTTCTCTATTTCTATCTTTAACGGTCATTCCCGCATTTGCTGGCAGATTTAACTTAAGTAACAAAAAACAACGAAAACTAAAATCGAAAAATTCTTTTTTTGCTCATCCCTTCTCTTCATTTTTGACTTTTTTACAAAGTATTAGTGTTTCAGGAGTTTCTAGCCCTCGCTTAACTAAGATTTATCGTCGTATTTTAGATCGTATATTGCAACGACCATTACTAGGTATATTCCTGGCTTTGATTTTGCCGGTGACTGGTTTTGTAATGGTTTCCAGTTTGCCGGAACAGTTTTTCCCACCTTCGGAGCGGGAACAGCTTCAAATTGAATTAGAATTATATTCCCATGCCTCTTTAGAAAAAACTCGGTCAGTTACCCAGCAAATAAGGGAAGAGCTTCTGCGACACTCCGAAATAGAAGAAGTTCATTGGTTTATCGGACAAAACGCTCCTTCTTTCTACTACAACTTACAAAAAAGACAACAAAATGTATCGAAATATGCCCAAGCATTGGTGCAACTCAAATCTAAGCAAGGAAGTCAAGAATTAATCCAGAGCTTACAACAGGAGTTAGATTGGAAATTTCCAGCCGCTCAAGTTTTAGTCAAACGTTTAGAACAAGGACCATATACTGCTGCTCCCATTCAAGTGTATCTTTATGGCTCGGACTTAGAAATTTTAGAAGAATTGGGCAATCAAATTCGTTTAAAATTAGCTCAGGTAGACAATATAATTCATACTCGTTCCCGACTAGCTGAAGTCCTACCCCAGTTAGGTTTACAATTAGATGAGGAGCAAGCTAGATTAGCTGGACTTAATAATACAGCAATTGCTAACCAAATTAATTCTAACCTGGAAGGAAATCTAGGAGGTTCAATTTTAGAAGATACAGAAGAACTACCTTTACGAGTTCGTATTGCCAATTCACGTCGTGGAGATTTCGACTCCATTGCTTCTTTAGATCTAGTCCCTAATGGAACGAGTGCAGCAGAGAATTCTTCTGTTCCTATTTCAGCGTTAGGAAGCATTAAACTGATTCCCGAACGAGCTGCTATTGCTCGACGTGATGGAAAACGAGTTAATACTATACAAGGTTTTGTTACTGCCGGGGTTCTACCTTCAACAGTCCTAACGCAATTGAAGGAGCGCCTTGCTGCCAGTGATTTGCAACTTCCTCCAGGCTATTATATGGAATTTGGGGGCGAATCTGCCGAGCGTAAGGAAGCAGTAGCTTCCTTAATGACTACTGTCGGTGTCTTACTCGTTTTGATGATTGCCACTTTAGTGTTATCATTTGGCTCTTTTCGATTAGCTGGAATTATCGCCTTAATTGGAATATGCTCTGTTGGTTTGGGATTAGCTGCACTATGGATTTTTGGGTATCCGTTTGGGTTTATGGCTATTCTCGGTATTGTTGGACTTATAGGTGTGGCTATTAACGATTCTATCGTAGTTCTTTCTGCATTACATTCCCACCCAGATGCTCGCCAAGGAAACCGCAAAGCTATTAGAGAGGTAATTGTGGGTTCCACTCGCCACGTACTTACTACTACCGTTACTACGGTAGCAGGTTTTGTGCCTTTATTAATTGATGGAGGAGAATTTTGGCCTCCTTTAGCTATCTGCGTCGCTGGAGGTGTAATGGGGGCTACACTTTTGGCTTTGTCTCTAGTGCCTTGTGTTTATTTACTTGTGAAGGCTGACTCTGGAGCTTGTTTGTCCTGCTTGAAAGCCCCGTCCGACGCGGGATCCCACTGCTAACTAATAACAACCATCGCCGATCAAGCAGCTAAAATCATCAAATCTCGCGATCGAAACCAAAGCGATCGCGGATTTGGCTATTAAAATATTGACCGACAGAAGAAGTTGACTTTAACTCTTGATAAATAGCCTCGGGAACATCCAAATATTTGTACACACTACCATTGTTAAACACTACTCGGAGAATTTGCATCTGGGCATCATAGTCAAAAGATTTAATTGCTTTACTTTGACTTTTCAATAGAGGGAAAGCAATGACATCGCGGATACTAGGAGAATCGGTTAACAACATTACCAAGCGATCGATACCAATGCCTAAACCGCCAGTAGGAGGCATGCCATATTCTAATGCCGCTAAAAAGTCTTCATCAATATCCTGTGCTTCTAAATCTCCTGCGGCTTTTTTCGCTGCTTGTGCTTCTAATCTGGTACGCTGATCTAAAGGATCGGTTAATTCGGAAAAACTATTAGCAGTTTCTCTGCCAACGACAAATAATTCAAATCTTTCTACCAAACCTGGTTTATGCCGATGGGGTTTAGCTAGGGGAGATATTTCTAGAGGATAGTCAATGATAAAAGTAGGTTGGATTAAAGTTGCTTCGACTTTCTGTTCAAAAGCTTCATTGAGTAACTTACCAATTGTTTTACAGTCTGCTGGTATTTCAATTCCCGCTGCTTGCGCCGCCGCAGCGGCAGTATCAAAGTTTTGGAAGTTATTAAAATCTAATCCTGTGGCTTCTTTTACCAATTCGTGCATGGTAACTCTACGCCAAGGAGGAGTCAGATCGATTTCTTCTTGTTGGTAGGTAATTTTAGTTTTGCCTAAAACTTCTTGAGCAACACTACTAATTAAATCTTCCGTTAACGCCATCATATCGTTGTAATCAGCATATGCCTGATAAACTTCAATCATAGTAAATTCAGGATTGTGGCGGGTAGATACCCCTTCATTACGAAAGATTCTGCCCAACTCAAATACTTTTTCAAAGCCGCCGACAATTAATCTTTTGAGATGTAATTCCGTAGCGATGCGGAGATATAAATCCATCTCCAGGGTATTGTGATAGGTAATAAACGGGCGGGCTTCTGCACCACCTGCTTCACTTTGCAATACTGGAGTTTCTATTTCCAAAAAATCTCTAGTTTCCAGATAGCGACGAATAGCGGCAGTAATTTTAGCCCGAATCCGAAAAGTTTGTCTTACCTGGGGATTAACAATTAAATCGACATATCTTTGACGATAGCGTTTTTCTGTATCGGTTAAACCATGCCATTTATCGGGTAAGGGCAATAAAGATTTGGTCAGGATCGCAAATTCCCTGACATAGACTGAGAGTTCTCCTTTTTCAGTTCTTTTGATTGTACCTTTAACACCTAAGATATCTCCAGTATCGCTTAGTTTCTTGAGATGATTAAATGCCCCCACCAAATCGGACATGGTGCTATTAATTTTTTTCTTGTCTAGGTAAAGCTGAATTTTTCCAGTTCCATCTTGTAATTCAAAAAAAGCCAGTTTACCAAAGACACGACGGGCAACAATTCTACCAGCGATCGCCACTTGCTCTTCTACTTCTTCACCAGCCTGTAGATCGATATATTTTTCCTGTAACTCAGCCGCATGGTGACTAATTTCCCATTTATAGGCATAAGGATTCAATCCCAATTCCTTAATTTGTTCTACCTTTTCAATTCTGGTAGCGCGAATTTCATCTAAGGAAGATTTATGTGGTTGATTATCTGGGGATTGACTTGCTGTCATAATAGTTAAGGTTAATAGTTTACAACCCTGTAGTAAACTCTTTTGCGAATGATGTTTAGCCCAAGAATTAGAGGCACTGGAAATTATATCTTATTCTCTATTCTCTGTCTTCAATTGACTTCTTTTTTTCTTGTTTGTCTTGGGAGGCGTTTCCTAAACGCCCCTACTTAAAATAATTTTTAGTCAATTAGTGGGCAAAAAAGCCAGTTATCAATAAGGGCAGCAAAATAACTGCGCTGACGATGAGTAATAATGTTGCTGCATCTACATCAATCACGTTTTTAGGAGGCTTATTCATATTCGTCCTCTCCTTCCTAGTTTTCTAGGACTTTAGTTTCTGTTATTTTAACTATTACTGACGCTGAAAGATCGCCGATAAATTATTAGCAGGCATATTCACAACTTCTTGCAAAGCCAACCCTTCTGCTTGAGCGACTTTAACTACATCTTCTAAATTACGTACTCCCCAACTAGAATTGCGTTCTCGTAAAGAAAGATCGAAACTTGCATTACTAGGGGCAGTATGCTTGCCATGGCGTTTAAAAGGACCATACAAATATAAGATACCACCTGCTTTGAGAATCCTCCCCGCACCAGCCATTAACCCCAGACAAGATTTCCAAGGAGAAATATGAATCATATTAATATTAACGATCGCATCTATCTTAATGTCTGTAGTTTCAATTGCCCAGGGAGATGTACTAGCATCAATATCTAAAGGTGCGGCTAAATTATTAACCCCCAAGGTATCTTTCCAAGCTGTTATGCTATTGCGACATAAAGCATCGCGATCGCTCGGAATCCAATAAAGAGGAGTGAGACGGGAGGCAAAAAAGACGGCGTGTTCTCCTGTACCACTCGCTATTTCTAGAATGCTACCTGGAGAGGGCAATACTCGTTTCAGCACTGCTAAAATCGGTTCGCGGTTGCGTTCAGTGGCAGGGGCATATTGTCTGGGATCCATATACAACTAATTAATCATTATCTATTCAACCTTCGAGTTAAACTGATTCCATCTGACATTTTATTTGCTGCGATCGCCTTGATTGAAAAATTAAATCAGTAACTTGACATTTAAGACAATCGCTACAAAAGAACATACCATTGGCGTAGGGGCGCATCGCAATGCGCCCCTACAAGATATTAATTTTTTAATAAACTATCTCTCGTGAAATTCAATTACTTTTTCCCTAATTGTGACATCGTAAATGCCAAAAAAGTTTTGTCCTAAAAGTCCCATATCCATAGTAGGAGAAACTACGATATCGACTTGTTTACTTTTAATACCTCCTGCTTTAACGGAATTTACTCGGCTCCAGGGTACATAAATCGTGTCACTGGGGGTTTGCATCCTGACGCTACCTTCAGGTTTAATTTTTAAGGTTTTTGCCATTTGTCTGGTTAAGGTAGTAACGCTTGCCCCAGTATCTAACATCATTTCAAAATTATAGCGGTCATTGAAATTGACTTCGATTACGGGAATGCCCGAGCGTCTGTACTTGATTGGAACTGTATATACTCCTGGTTCAGATACGGCTTTTGGAGCTGATTCAGGAGAACGAATATACTTGCTAGGGGAACTCTGATTTTGACATAAATAACTCAAATCCAAAGGATTACCCCGAGCATCTACCATAAAACAAGATTGTTCATTTTGAGCTTTAGCAATAGTTGCTCCTAAACTAATTAATATGGATAGTAGCAATAAATTAAAGGTTATTTTCATCTAAATATTTTTTATAAAAGTTGTTTTTAATTAATTTCATAATTCCCAAAAACAACAATTAAATTACATTTAGAATTCAAGAGCGATCGAAAGAAAGATTAAATTATGATGTACGGTATATTTATCAAACATAACTTTTTTCTAGGAATTCAGGCGATCGCTTGTCAGAAAAAATATTAAGGTGATTTCCCAAAATATTTTTACAGAACATATTGCTTCATCATTTTTTTCCATTCAGGAGAATTACACAGAGCATAGACATCAATTTTACTGCCATATTCAGCCGCATAATTTTTAAAAGATTCAATCCAACTAAGGACAATTTCTGTGGGATATTTGCTGCTATAAGTAAAAGATTTTTCTAAATAGTTAATTGCTTCGGTTAGATAGCCAGTATGATAAAGTCGCCAAGCACTCCAAATCAAACTTTGATAACAGGAGTCTGATTCTAAGATTTTAATTTCTGGGGCAAGGTCAGGCTGATTAAAAAACTGTTGCAACATTTGTTCTAATTCTTGGGCTTGTACCAAAGTGTCATTAGAGGCATTAGATTCATGTTGTCTGTAGTTAACAGTTGTTTGTTTAACCCAATCTACAGTACAACCCAGGGCAACTAGCCGCAGCACCAAATCTACATCAGGTGTTTGTTGTAATTGGGTATTAAATCCCTGAGCGCGTTCTAACCAAGAACGACGAAATAGCATTGCCCCTAAAAAAACAGGTTTCCAAACAATTAGAGCGGCTTGGTTTAATTGCGGCGATCTTTGCCAAGGTTGCACGGCAGCTAAAACTTGACCTGTAGCATCGATAATATTCCATCCACTGTTAACTATGCCAACTTCTGGTTGTCGCTCTAAGATAGCTACCTGGGCAGCTAATTTGTGGGGTAAAAACAGATCATCTTGGTCTAAAAAAGCAATATATTCTCCAGTTGCTACTTCTAAACCCAAGTTACGGCTAGATGCTACTCCCTGATTTTGTTGACTGGTGCAGTAAATTTGTTTGCCATAACTGCGAATTACTCTGCGTGTATTATCGGTTGAACCATCATCAACAATAATAATTTCGCGATCGCCATAGGATTGATTTAAAACACTATCAATCGCCTCAGCCAGATAGCGATCGCCATTGTACACGGGTATAATTACGCTAACCTTCGCCATAACTCAATTTGTAGCAGGGTATAAATAATTTTTAGCTTGGGTTTCTCAAAATATAGCGTAAAAATCGGGGACTGGGAGACGGGGAGACGGGGAGACTGGGGGACTGGGGGACTGGGGGACTGGGGTAAGCTCTCTACTAGATATAATTAACCTTGTCACCCCGTCCTAGAAGCCTCATCTCCCAGTCAACCATTTGTAGTAAACATTTTAATATTTAATGTTACTTGTGACCTAAGAAGGGACTGAGATAGCCGTTGGCATTAATTCGATTTTGAATATTAGTTTGTTTACTATCTTGCTGAATGAGGTTGAAATTGCCCCTCACTGCCGCCTCATTGCGAGACTGTTGAATTGATTGCTGTGCTGAAGGTGTTGCCGAAGAACCAATGCCGTAGGGATTTTGAATACTGATTTGTTGATTTTTTTGCACCACGGTGTTGCCAACCCCAACTACCGAAGCAGCATTAGAACTATCTTGGATGGTAACAGAAGAATTTTGGGCAAAGGCGGCTACGGGAGAAAAAGCTAAAGCAATGGCAATTAAACTAATAGATTTTTTCATGATTTTAGACCTCAATATTCAGTAAATTTAGGGTTTTGTTGCTTACACTTACTCAATACGTCGAGTCTAAATTTTTATGCAGTTAAGGTATTAACTAATTCCAGATAAAGTTGCTGCCAACTTATCAGCAATACCCTCAATCCATTTTTCATCTTGTTTGGTATAGCTACGGGGGGCATTCGCGCCTAAAATCAATACCCCGCGATCGCCTATAGGCTGACAAATAACACCCTGAGTATTCTCGGGTAGATAATCAAATTCAACTTTACCTGGATAAAGATTCAAATTGACTAAATAAACTGGTTTTCCTGTAGTTAAAACTCGTTGAAGAATTGCCCCTGGTTGAACAATGGCATTTTTACCTAATACGCCCCGTCTGAGAAGAACTTTATCCTGATAATAAACAACGAGACTTCTAGTTACCGTATTAGTCAGCAGCAAGTGGGAAGCCCAAGCTAATTCGGTTTTTGCTGCCTCTGTCAGTTCCTCTGACAAATCAAAACCTGTTTCGCCGACTAAAGTAACTGCATCCGGGAGTCTAGGTTGAATTTGCTGCCAAATCAAACCCACTAAAATCAACACTGCCCCTTCAATTACCCCCAAGGCATCAGAACGCGCCTGAGAATCGGTGAGTTGGGTTGTTAGCAACCGATTAACCAACAACAATAACCCCGCCAATCCTCCAGCAAAGATGGGTAACAAGCGTAATATGCGATTAGAATCCCCTTTATTCATGTGACTTCTCTAATCCCGTAGAACGAGATGAGCTTCATTTCTCGCGAGATGAACCTTACTGCCCCACGCCACTTGTCTAGATACATAGCAGCTACCATGCATCCCCGACAGCCCGACAACTTGACAGTCACGACTCGCGCGTACATGCGGCGAACTAAACGCCTTTGTCTTGCGTCTTACGCCGACGCGGGGTCGCTCGTCAATTTCTTTCCCCGCATGTCCTGCGGTACTAGCTTATTAGAAAATACTCATACATCTAATTGCGCTTGGAATTTTACCGATACAGCTCTTGTATCGAACCCCATATCCCAAATTTTCTAGGTGCGTTACTTGTACCACGACTCGCGCGTTCCCTTGCGTCTTACGCCGACGCGGGGTCGCTCGTCAATTTACAGCAATTTATAGCTAGATTTCTGGTACAAGTAAGTATTATACAATGCTCTTTGCCCCTGATATATAAAATTTGATGCTGATGTCTATGTCTATTTTGTATACCTAAACCCTGCCTCACTCTCATCCCTATCGTCTAGAAGGAGATGGGAATTCCCGCTCGGTTCTTTAAATATTTAAACCTGTCAACCTCCAATTAATCTTCTCCTGGTTCAAGAATACGCTGAAATAAATACCCCGTTCCTCTAGCAGTCAAAATTAATTCAGGGTTACTAGGATCGTCTTCTAATTTGGCACGTAAACGAGAAATATGAACATCTACCACCCTGGTGTCTACATGACGTTCGGGAGTATAACCCCAAACTTCTTGGAGGATTTCGGAACGAGAAAATGGTTCGCCAGAACGACTGACCAATAATTCTAGTAAACTAAACTCCATACCTGTGAGGCGAATACGTTCGTCACCTTTATAGACTTGTCGCTTGTTGGTATCAATTTTAATCGAACCGACATGAATTACTCCCGAACTGGGAATACCAGGCGCGCCATTTTTTTCTACCCTTCTTAATACCGAACGAATTCTCGCTTCTAATTCTTTGGGGGAAAAAGGTTTAACGACATAATCATCTGCACCCAATTCTAAACCCGTAATGCGATCGGCAACGTCCCCTAAAGCCGTTAACATGATGATAGGGATATCTGATTCTTTCCTTAGTTCCTGACAGACACCATAACCATCTAGTTTAGGCATCATTACATCTAAAACTACCAGACTGGGTTCAGCAGTGCGAAAAGTCTCTAGGGCTTCTTCCCCATCTGCTGCCGTGACTACATCATAGCCAATCATTGATAAACGGGTTTCTAAAATGCGACGGATACTTGCTTCGTCATCAACTACTAAAATTTTCTCTTTATTAGTTTCCAAAATTGGTATATGCTCCTTATTTAAGTTAAGTTACCGATATTTAAGTTAAATTTTACTGTCCTAGTATCAAAACTATTTTGCTCAATTTAGTTTGAGCTGTCTATTTGTTTATTTTATTGCGATTCCAGTCATAATTTGCTGCTTTTTTCAGATTTAATTTAGCTTTGAGGCAATTAAAATTCCTTAAAATTTCAATACATTATCAAGTGTTCATTAGTTTATTTTGACTATTTTCTTAATATTTTTTAAAAAAATAACATGGCTAAGTCTAAACAAATTTATATATGCAGTGAATGTGGTGCTGAGTATACTCAATGGTTTGGTCTTTGTAAAGAATGTAATGAGTTCGGCACTATTTCTGAAGAACCGATTGAAGTTAATCCTAATAGTAGTGGCTATAGCCGAGGAGGATGGCAGTCAGTTACGCGATCGCCTGGCATTGGTTCGGCATCAGCTAAACCCAGGTCATCCCGCAAGTTTTCGGAAATTAACAATGATGTCCAGGCGCGATTTCCTTCGGGATATGGGGAACTAGACCGAGTTTTAGGCGGAGGCATCGTTCCAGGTTCTTTGGTCTTAATTGGGGGGGATCCTGGTATCGGTAAATCCACCTTACTGTTGCAAACAGCCAATATGTTGTCCAAACATCTGCCGCGCATTCTCTATGTTTCCGCTGAAGAATCGGGGCAACAGGTAAAACTGAGGGCATCTCGTTTAGATGTGGGGAAAACTAGCTCTAAAAATCTAGCAACTACCAATGGTAATGGTAATGGCAAGGGTAAAAGTAAGAACCAAGTTGAACCCGAACAGGAAGAAAATAATCTCTACGTGATGCCAGAGACAGATTTAGAAGAAATTTTACGGGAATTAGAATCTTTAAAACCCCAGGTGGCAGTTATCGATAGTATTCAAACCCTCCACTTTGCTGCCTTAACTTCCGCCCCTGGTTCGGTGGCACAGGTCAGAGAATGCACCTCGGCTTTGATGCAGGTGGGTAAACGGGAGAATATTACCCTCTTAATTGTCGGTCATGTTACTAAAGAAGGGGCGATCGCTGGACCAAGAGTATTAGAACATTTAGTGGATACCGTACTCTATTTTGAAGGCGATCGCTATGCCTCCCATCGCTTGTTACGTTCGGTGAAAAATCGGTTTGGGGCAACTCACGAAATTGGCATCTTTGAAATGGCAGAAAAGGGATTAGTGGAGGTAGATAACCCTTCCGAGTTATTTTTAGGCAACCGAGATGAAGCTTCTCCTGGTACGGCTATTGTAGTTGCCTGTGAGGGGACTAGACCGATTGTGGTGGAAATTCAGGCATTAGTTAGTCCTACTAGTTATACTTCTCCTCGCCGTTCCACTACAGGCATTGACTACAATCGCTTGCAGCAAATTTTAGCTGTCTTAGAAAAAAGAGTAGGCATTCCCCTATCCAAGTTAGATGCCTATGTTTCTTCCGTCGGTGGCTTGGGAGTAGGTGAACCCGCAGCCGATCTAGGAGTTGCGATCGCCATTGTCGCCAGTTTTCGGGACCGCGTGGTAGACCCCCGTACCGTTTTGTTGGGGGAAGTTGGTTTGGGGGGACAAGTGCGCCTAGTATCCCAAATGGAATTAAGACTGAAAGAAGCAGCTAAACTAGGCTTTAAACGGGCGATCGTCCCCAAGGGTCAAAGCCTTCCCGATGATATCGGCTTAGAGATTATTCCCATTTCTAAAGTCATTGATGCCATAATTGCTGCCCTACCTTCAGAACGCTCGGTTGACTCCTCCTCTAGCTGAAGCAAGAGGATTCCAATACAGTTTTTTGCTTAATCTCACAGCAGAAAATATTCTCAAAGTAGTGTTTAATCTAAAAATGCCAGCTAATGGCGATCGCATTTTTGTAGATATTTTAGAGACAATTTGTCAAAAAAATAGTATATTGTCTTTTTTAAAGAATTAATAAATAATGTAATCAAGAACAAAATAATTCTTAACAAGGAGGCTAAAACTGTGATTACTATTCGTCCAGCCCAAGAAAGGGGTAATGGGAATTTCGGTTGGCTCGATAGCCAACATACTTTTTCCTTTGGTAGCTATGATGAACCCAATCACATGGGATTTGCCAATTTGCGAGTCATTAATGAAGATAAAGTGCAACCATTACTCAAGAAACCGATCTTGAGGTTGTCGCTACTGCTGACAATACAGAAATCTTACTGTTCGATTTAGCATAAAAAACAGCAAGACAGACAGATCATGGATTTCTCAGCACCCGACAGTCTTCCCTCAGAATTACGACAGGAGGCGAGAGAGCGAGAACTCGTTTCAGGACAGGTAATATTTCATCATCGAGATACAGCAAGATATATTTTTGCTCTCAAAGAGGGACGTATCCGCATGGTACGCTACACCTGCGAGGGAAACTTAGTCATTTTTCAAATAGTTAGGGCTGGAGAAAGTTTTGCCGAATCAGCCCTTTTTACAGAAACCTATCAATGTAATGCTGTTGTCGAGATGCCTTCTCGTATAATTTGCTATCCCAAAAATGTTGTTTGGCAAGCTCTGCAAAATAAGCCCGATTTAGCTTTAAATCTTTTACCAAAACTGGCTCGTAGAAGCCAATCTCTCAAGGATTTACTGGAGTTACGCAGTATTCGTTCTGCAAGCGATCGCATCTTACAATATCTGTTTTTTTCCGTTTCTCCAGGACAAAGTGAAATTACTTTCGATCGCTCTTACAAAGATATTGCTACAGAGTTAGGTTTAAGTGCAGAAGTTTTATATCGCAGCCTGGCAGAATTAGAGCGATCTGGGGTTATTAGCCGTCGAGGTAGAGAAATAAAATTGTTAGTTTCTCAAACTTGATTCAAATTATGCCATATTGATATTCATCTAAGATATTAGCCAAACTCTCTAAATATTCATCACTCAGAAAATCATAAGTATTAATTACTTGTAATATCGAGCTAGTTGGTAGTTGATACAGTGCCAGACAAAAACGTGACGGATCGTGTCGAGAACGATAATAAATTCCATCAGGATTACTAGGATGATCTTGTAAAGCTTTAGACCATTGTTGAGCAATTTTATAATCCCCAGCTAACAGTCTGGCATCAGCATCTAATAAAGTTAATCCCTTGCCTGTTAAATCTACTAAAGATAAAGCTCGACTACTTTTTACCTCGCTCATGCGCCGTTTTTCTAATTCTTCGCTACTAATTAAGCGATACTTACTAAAACGACCAATAGTTTCGCGAAAAGCAGCATATTCATCTATTCCTAGATAAATAATTCCCTCTGGCGTATCAAATCTACCTCCACCTGAACTACTGAAATAAATTGGATTGTATTTAGCCTGATGTACTCGATAAAAAATAGTTGCTGCTGCCAAAGTTTTTAATGGTAATTGTCTTCGATCTAAATCCGATGGTGGAGGTGGATGTAATCCAGGTTTACTATTAGTCTGGTTCGTCATTAGCAAAAGCAGCAGCACTCTTGAATACAGATTCGACTTCTCCTCTTCGTAACATCTCTAAAGGAGTTTTATGTTCCAACCGAAGGTTAGGATTGAGAAAGAAAGTAACTTGCGTCCAAGGATCGACTTCTGAAAGTTGTCCTAATACAGCTTCTAATCCTGCAAGGGTTTTCCCTGTATCGGTAAATTGCCACAAAGGATAAACATACTTGCCTTTTCCCCTAGACAAGCCAATTAGTTTTCCTCGTTGACGGCGTTGATTAATCGCCTGACGAGAAACCCCTAGCATCTCAGCTATCTCTTCGCTACTTCCACATCCTCCTTCTGCTTCTATTAGTTGCTGTTTGAGTTTTAAACCTCTAAGTTTAGCTTTGGCTAAAGGATCGCGTTTGCTTAATAAAGATAAAGCTTCTGGAGTTTGTAAGGCTGCCAACAAAACCTCATAATTAGAATCAGCAGCAGTAATATCAACTAAATCACTAGAATCAG
>JAAUYH010104009.1_pt1 | contig 16089 bp, 8 predicted proteins | sample 7278061 | NCBI WGS metagenome assembly JAAUYH01 (sample SAMN14350203, study PRJNA611818) | marine sediment metagenome | isolation source: surface marine sediment (0.6m) | place: French Polynesia: Moorea | collected 2018-08
CTCTAGTACAGCGTATTTAACTGAAAAATTCGAAAACAAACTGAAAATATCTTTTTCTCTACGCACACTCCACTTTGAAGAAGTGAATACTGTTTACTAAAGGGTATAGAACTCTTTGTAGAAGATGAAATTGCAGAAAACCAATTAGAAATTTCACCTAATCTACTTTAATAATGCCTTTTCCCAATATTTCAAGCATCCCTATTTTTTATTCCCAGTCCGGACATGACTTTTGGATTGATTCTTCACCCTCAGAAACCAGACAGAACTTGGTTGCTAAGATAGAGCCTGTTCTCATTAAATTAGACCGTTCCGTAATCCAACGTTTTGGTTTATGACAGTAGATAGTGTGCAGGAGTTGCTTCTGGAATTCCATAGTCACACTTTTTCACCACTTGGGTTTGTGATTGGCCTCCACTGATGGTGGTGTGGTAAAGTCCGGGGTATGTTTATCTCTTCGTATTGTTCTGTCTCTTTCTACACCGTTTTGTCTATCTATTTACATTGTTCCTAGCCATGCAAATTATACGCCTTGCGAACAGTGAAGTCGGCAGCCTTAGGTAATCTAAAAGTAGTCCGTGATGTGCTAGACAGGCTGTCGATCGACAGGTGGCCGTCCTTCTGGGCTTAGTTTTCGTGTTTTTTTTCGAGAGATTGCACTACAGATATCGTTTCCAAGCCGTTAGCGAACGTTCAATCAAGTTTTTGCTGGACAAGCAACCAATGCTAATTTCCAATAACCTTTCGAAATTCAAAAAGAATGTTATAATCAATACTCCCTTCACTTTGCAAAAAATTCACTAAAGATCCCCATCTTGTCAAGTTGCGCTTCCAAAATCTGCGAAAGGTGATGACAACAGAGTTCGAATGCTCCCAGAGTTTCAAGCATACAATAAGATGTTCGGGAAAACAAGAAAAGTTTATTTATTACCGATGAACGATTTTCACCACGAAAATCGCCCAAATGTTCGGCTCTATCCAAGTAGACCTCTCAATAAATTATTTTACTCTTTTCAGAAATTTCATTTTCTTTGTCAACCCCATGCTATTTCACTCAAATCTAAATATCCATTACTTAAGAACCCGAAATTGTTTACAACTTTCGTTTTTCAATCTGTTGTTATTTTGATGGTCGTACTGCCCGATATACCTCTAGGTTTCTAGTCCTTACGTAGTCATACAGGTGCAGCACAAGTTTAGTACAATCCAAACAAAATTAGATGTTCAAATTTAGCTCAGTAGGTAAGAGCAATAATGAAATGTATTTGCACAAATACAGCTTGCTCTAGATCTAAAATTTTCGTCTCTGCGTCTGTCAGATGCACTATATGAGCTCCTGTCTAATATTCGTCTTGTCCTTTGTTTTCTAGCGTTTATCAAATAACCAAAAATTGATAGTTTGTCACAATCGGTCGTTCTTAACTATTAATATAACTAATCAACAGATGGTTGAATAATAAATATTATATAAATAAATTCTAGCCAATCCCATTCCACACAGAAAATTTTCGAATAACGGCTGGGAAATAGGTCACAGCCAGGACAAGATTGAAACTAGTGTGAGTCCGGCAGGCATATATCCCGTTCAATAGTAGACAGAAGAACAACTAAAGTTTCACGAAGCAGAGAGCTAATTCTTCCTAGCAGACGTGTCGTCCTTCTCAGAAAGACAAAAACCCAACAGAAAAGAACATAAAATAGATGCATTTAGTAAACATGATAGAGCGAAGTTCGGAGTATAGCGTTCTGTGACTAATCAAAAGTTTTACAATGAATGTGGTGAATATGGCATTAGTTAATTAGAATTTACAAATCGAGAAAACATGTATACTTCAAAAGAATTGAAAATCGAGCAAAGCATACTGCGATATTTGCGATGAATGCATAAGCTTCGATGAATAGACGTTCTTGTCATGACTCTTTTAAGTCGCTACAAGAATATTCTGTGGGTATAATTGATCTCAAATTCATGAAGAATTTGCATTTATTATTATTTGTCTCAGATAATTTGAATAATTCTACCTCTTGAATGAACTTGTAGGTCTATATAATTTTCTATTGAGGACAGTTTTGCAGATATTTATAGAAAGGCAAGTAAGTCGTAGATAGTTAAAGTTGAATAATAGAACTAGTATGATTGATTCTAATAGAAGATAATAAGCAAGCATTTTGAATTGCAGTTGAGCCAAGAAATTTCGTCTGCGTCGGGGAAGCAACTGTCAATACGAATTTGCGAGGGACCACCGCGAAAAGAGAGTAAAAGATCAAGACATGAAAAATAAGTACAGCGTATCCCGAGCTCAACTCCTACTTCCTCCTTTGCAGTAAAAAATTACTTCACATATTGATATGAAGGAAGTCAAAAAATGTTGTTGAGCCATTCTAGAATTTCCTACACCTCGCTACTATTACGTGCAGACAAAGGATCTATTGCGAATTCTTAAATGCAAAAGTTCAGTACAAACGTTCGAGAGGTAACAAAGTGTAGAGGTAATTTCCAAAAATCGAACACAACTTCTTGAGGTTCTAGGCTGTGTACGTGATAATATGAAGGGAGTAGAAATTTATTACTAATTAACCCATTATTTCATTGACTTCTTATTCAACTTCACCACTTGCACTCTAGTACGCATGAATGATATAAAATTCTGAAAATAAGAGCCTGTTATTGGTTCCCTTTCATGTTGAAGTACAGCAATAGGTCATCTGCGCTTTTCGAGTAATGTGCTCTATTACGTAGTCGTCGTTTAAGGTCAGCCTATGCATTTTCAATGCATCCAGAAATGTGTCAATAGACTTTGCTATATGAGGCGCACAAGTATGTTGTTTGAAAAAGTTTGTTGGGCCACCATAATGTTTGGATGCAAATTGTGATATTTCCTTCGCCAATATTTCCTTACATTGCCTTCTATTCAATTTGCCTTCAATACGTACCAATCGGGTAAACAACTATGTCCCACTGTGGATCGATCCAGGATTGTTGGACCTGAGCCCACTTTATTCTTTTTCATATTTCTTGGTGATAAACACGGTTTACTTACTGCAACATAGTTCTTAATACCATTTTTGTCCGATATTCGTCATACATTGTCGATATATAACTTTGTAGCTCTGAATTTATTAAAATTAGCTGTTATTATATTAACGGAAATGAATTTATTACTTCTCGTATTTTATCTCTTGATTTTTAACTCTGAACTCGTTTGTCCGCAATGCTGCTCCTTTCAAGCCATAACAGGTTTGCAACTGTGACCGCGGCATCTCGTAGTACTCAAATATGTCTTTCTGTTTCACTCTAATGTGAAATGCATCCAGAATGAATTGCATATGCTCTTCAAAAACTTACTTGGATCCAACCTTACGCCCTATGTACCGTTTTTTTATTTAGGTATGCAACAGTATCGCTATAATAATTTATATTTTTCAAATAATATTTCGATTGAATCCAGAAAATTTATTGAAAATTTTGCAATGCTACGTTATTTGAGTATTTTTGGAGAGTACATATAACTCCATAATCTGTTGGGTGAATAATCCTACCGCGGAATACGCCAGCTGGAATCGGCAATGGTACACGCTTTGGAATGATGGTGAACGACTTAATTCGAACATTTTCTGTACAGTTTGTTAATAAAAAAAGAGTAATACCCAGTGTATCCAATAAAACAATCGGCGACAAGTAAACGAATGCGGGATTGAATAATTGATTTGTGCGAAGTGGAACAAGTCGGCAACAGAATATGTGTGTGCACCCAAAAATTTGGTCGCAGATACCCTAAAATATCTCTAACGCATTTGCACATTTTGATCTCCGCCTGCTCGACCCCCATCGCCCGACGACGTTGAGGTCGAACACGATGAATTTCACCGATACGGCTTTTACAGCGCCGCTAACGCTTCACAGGTTCAGATCATGCAACGCTCCGAGCACCTGCCACAGCAGGAGGCCACGCGAGGCGAACTTTCCAGCGTCTAGTCGCACGCTGTGCACCTGTGTGAGCACGCCGGTGTCGAAAGCCCCTTCGGCGGCGTGGCAGAAGAGATTGAAGCTGAACGCGGTGGTGGAGTACTTCGCCAACAAGACGCTCCATCTGGGGCTGATAGCCGCAATTGGGGAGAAGGGATTGGAAGTGAACAACCCGGAAACAGGGAAGACGGTTAAAATCACGCTTGGTGAAATCGTGTCCGTATGGTCGACGCAAATGACGGAAGACGAGCTTGTAGAAGCGAAAATCGAAGCAGAAGAGCTGTTGAGCACGAAAAACGTGGACATCTCGGCGTTGTACAACGAGCGTGCGCGCGGGAAGCGGCCGATATTCAACGCCACCGCCGCGGGTCGCACCCTTTTCCCTGACGCGCCCTCCAACGACGTGGCCACCATCGCCGCGGGATGCGTGCTAGCCGCGCATACTGCCCGTTTCCGCCGTGCCGAGGCGGGCCAGGGATGGCGCGTGAACCCGCCAGCCGTGGCTGCCACGCGAGAGGCGGAAGCGTTCGTGAAAGGGGCGAAAAGCAAGCTCGATGGCGCGAGTATAGAGGAGGCTGGATTGAACCGTACCGAAGCACGGGCATTTCTCAATGCGCTGGAGGTGTGCGCCGCGTCGGCGACGAAACCGAACAAGCCGCTGGCGCGGGTGATGAAGGAGTTGGGGTATGAGGACAGTAGCACGGACGCCGGAAACCTACTGCGCGCACTGGGCGTGTGGGAGGAGAGTAATGCGGATGCACCGCGGGGGATGTTTGCAGCCGATGTGTTAGAGGCGGCTCGAAAAGTTCGGGTCGAGTCGATGGAGAAACGATGGAAATGGATGGCTGGCGAGATGGGCGACAGCTCGCCGCGTCGTAGTCTTCTGAACATGGCGGCCAGGGTGTATTGCATTGACAATCGCACCACCAACTTCCTCGACGACTCGATTTCAATCGAGCCGCGCGACGATGGCCAGATCGCGCGGATATCCGTGCACATCGCGGACGTCGCGGGCGTCGTCGAGCGCGACACGCTGCTGGACCAGGTTGCGCGGGAGCGCGCGCAAAGCATGTATCTGCCGTTGCGGCCGCTGCACATGCTGCCGCCGCCCGCGATGGATAGCGCGTCGTTCTCGGAGAACTTCCCCACGGAGTCGATAACCGTTCAGATCGACTACAGTGTGGGCGATAAGCGCGTGGTGGGCACGGACATATTCCTTTCCGTCGTGCCTCCCGTGTTGCGCGTGTCATTCGATCAGTTCGACAAGCTGTTGAAAAGCGACCGTGAATCGTTACTGAACGAGTTGTCGGCGGAGCGATGCGCTGACCTGCGTATGTTGGCCATGCTCGCGCCGCAGGTGGCGATGGCGATGAAGCGCCCCACGGCGGCGCGGCGCGACGAGACGCAGGTGTCCGACGTGCGACTTGTGGCGCGCACTCATCGGGGGCGCACGTACCGCCAGGCGAGGGTGAGTAGGTATCGGAACAGTGGTGCGCACGCGGTACTGGGTGAGTTGCTGGGTGTTGCTGGTGGGGTATTTAGGAAGTACGCGCACAAGGCGAAGGTGGCGCTGCCGGAGGAGCCGGGTGCGGAGCGCTACGCGCGACGCTGCGCGACGGCGCCGATGCGGCGATACTTGGACCTGGCGTCGCAGCGGCAGATTCGCACGTCGCTGATGGGGCTCCCAGTAGCGACCACGGATGAAATGACGCAGCTGAGGTTGTGGCTCACGAAGCGGCGCACTGAGACCCAGAAGACCGTCGCGCAGAAGCGCATGGCGGCGCTGTTCGAGAATTTTGCGGAGACGGTGGCGCAGCAGAAAGCAGTGACGGGACGCGAGTACGCGCTGGTCAAGGGCACGGTGACCACTGCGAACGTGTCGAAGCGTGGCACGCACCGCGTGGGCGTGCACATCGAAGGCGTGGGTATCGATGTGCCGTCTGGCGTGGACGGCAAGTTTGAGGATGTTATCGCGGCGCGGGTGGTGGAGGAGGGTGCGATAAGCGAGAAGGGCGCGAAGCCCGTCTCGAAGATCGCCCTGGCGCAGATTGCGCTGCGTAATTTGTTCCCGTTGGGCAGTGAAGTGAAGCTACGTGTGCGTGAGGTGAACCCGGCGGCGAGGAAGGTTGATGCGGTGGTAGTGGACAGGATCGGTAGTGATAAGGAAATGTAAAAGTGAGATATGCATGGGTTGTACGAAGGAATTAGATTGCATGTTTAATGTTCTGAACGAGAAGGTCAAGTATACAGATGAGTAAGTGCATGACTATGCATTGTGCGTGGCACCAAGGAGGACGGGTTGCGCCCACGTCGCTACATGAGTTCGGGGTGGTTGACGAACAGCTTGTCCTTGGGGCGGAAGTGCGCGATCTCCTTGAGCATCAGCTCGCGCAGCATGGCGGTGTCGAGCGGCTTGCCGTCCCTGGCCTTGGGCTCGAGCCAGGAGCAATCGACGCCGGCATCGGCGACGGGCTCGACCTCCGGGTCGTGGTACTCGGCGAGGTAGGGGTGCTGCAGCGCCTGCGCGGCGGTGAGGCGCTTGTGGGGGTTGAACACGAGCAGCTTCTCGACGAGGTCGACGGCGGCAGGGTTGTGCTGCGCGCCGAACAGCCCGCGCAGCGGCTGGGCCAGCGTGTCGCTGAGCGAGTCGACGAACGCGCGCGCCTGCGGCGACACGATCTTGCGGCGGTCGTCCGCGCTCGGCTTGCCGATCGCGCTGCAGATCAACTCGACCTGGTGCCGGAAGTCCTTCCCGGGGAACAGCACGCGCCCCAGCAGCAGCTCGGCCAGGATGCACCCGCACGCCCACATGTCCACGGCCGTGCCGTACGCGTCGCCGCAGAGCACCAGCTCCGGCGCGCGATACCACCTTGTCACGACGTATTCGGTCAACGCGGCATCGGTTCGCTCGTTGCTCTGATGAATGTATCTCGCAAGGCCGAGGTCGCAAAGTACAAGATCGCACGACTCCTGCACGAGGATGTTGGCGGGTTTCAAGTCGCGATGCAAGATACTCGCGGAATGCATGTATTTCAGCCCGCACAAAATCTGGTACATGAAATATTGAACGTGGTCGTCCTTGAGTTCGACACCGGCGCGTAGGATTCGCTCAAGGTCCTTGTCAAACAGTGGCGACACGATGTAAATTTCGTTGAAGTTGGTGTAATCTTCGGGCACCTCCATGTCGGTGATCCCCAATATCTGGTCGCAGTGCAGAAACCGCATGAGTCGGATCTCGCGCAAAATTCGCTTCCCATCGCCGATCGATTCGAACAGGTTGTTGATACGCTTGATAGCCACCTTCTCGCCAGTCAGCGTGTCCACCGCCGACACCACCAGCCCGTACGCGCCCGAGCCCAACACGTCGCGCACGCAGTAGCGTTTGTCGATGACGAACGGTACGTTGCGCACGTCGAACGCGTGCTTGCCGCTAACCGCGCACTTCGTTGGCGTGATACCCAATTGATTGAGTCGAGCCATCTCGTCGGCGCCATACCGCTTGTCAAGCACCACCATGGTGTGTGTCCACGCTCGGCGTTAGCACGCGTGCACAGCTAGTTGGTGGTGGATGTGCGTGCGGTGTGCGTGTGTGTGCCAACGACAACGGTACGGGTGTGCGCGTGCGTGTGCATGCGTAGTTGCAGTTACAATGTGCACCCGATCATGGCGCGCAGCACCCAGAACGAGGTGCTGTTTGTAGATACAACACGCAACGGGGCGGGGCCAGTGCTCGGCAATGGACAAAAGCGGTGCATTGGAAGTGTGTGCGAATCGGGAGTGATGGGGAGTGGAACATTGGAGATGTAGGTAATTTGATTTGTTTAGAAGCTGTCCGCTTTCCGTTACAGAGCAATATATTTTCCGAGTAGAGTACCAGTAATGTTCTAACAGTCAATTGTGGCATTAGATCCGCCGTTTCACCTCAGCGCATTGCATGTGCAATATCGCTTTCACATCGCGTCGCGGTCGGCGTCGTCATCGAATCGCGCAAGTGTGTTCGCACCCATATATGCGTCGATTTGTTGGCATCGCCCTCGTTAAGGCAAGTGTTCTACAGAAGACAGTGAGTGAGTGAGTGAGTGAGTGTCTATCTCACGCAAATCCCACCGCTTTGCACATCACTACGCCATAACGACCCAACAAAAGTAAGAAAGGTGCATGTTCGCAACTTGGATCCTCAGATACCCGCACACAAGACCCAATGAGCACAATAAAATGACAGGCAAAGCTGACTGTACTGCAGGAGCCACATAAATAGAAAGTACCATACACGGGAAATCCTAAGGCACCATACAACTACTGTACACAAAAACTTGCATTTTTCTTGCGTCTACGAGGTGCGAAGAAGTGGTTTGGTGTAAATGTGAGGTTTGGTGTTTACGGTCTGTGTGTAGATGTTAGTTTGGAAATTTCTTAAGATTGCGAGGCGAGGGAACGGAGGTCGGCGTAGAAGCAGCGGCAGCGGCAACTCTATAAAGTAAAATTAGTCATTAGAAATACAGAGGGTGAGCGGGACGACCTCGAACGGTGCGTTGTCATCGTGCACGCACGCTCACTAGTTTCACATCAGCTTGTCGTTGATGGTCCAATCATAGTCCAAGTAAAGGATCTTAGGCGCGCCGCTGCGTGTGATACAATCCAACTTTCGTCGCGATTCCGTCGACAGGTACGGTCGGATCCACGACAATACCGAGTGGCTTTCTCCGTTTCCTCCGAAGTCACGCCTGTACCACCAGAAGATTTTCGACAGCGTCACGGTGCCACGCTCGATGTCGAATTCCGTGCTCGTCAGAAACGCTTTCGTCGCCGTTTCTAACGAGGTTTCCACTTCCTCCGCGTCGTAGTACCGCACCGGCGGACACGAGCGTGCGCCGCAATTCAGCGCAAAGTGGATTCGTGGGTCGAGAGGTTCGGGTAATGAACATTGTAGACGCGCGTCTTTCTCTCGCAGCGGAATTTGCGCGAGTGGACCATTGCTAGCTCTGTTGCATCGGAGAACGCCGTGCTCAATGATGTCTAGTGTGTATACACGGCCACCGATGTTGTACGCGGCAGTGTTAAACAGTTGCGAGCGCTCGTACGGCGTTTTCGGTTTCCGCAACACCGCTATCGCATGAATCATGAGCGCGTTGTAGACGTTCAGGAAGAAAGCCTTGCGGTCGGCAGGGTTCAGCACAGTTGGGTCGAAATACCGCAACTTACGCGCTGTGGCAATATACCCTCGAATGTTCTCCTGGTGCAGCATGGCGCTATAGTCGACTGTGCTATCTTTCGGGTCGACCACACGAGAGTACAGCGTTGCTATCGAGGATGCTAATTCGCACGCAGTTCGTATCATGTCCTCGGGTTGAACGCCACCTTCACGCCAGATATTTGCGCCACATGCGCACAGCGCGGTAGTGGGGACGACTTGGTCCGTGGCGTTGTTGGCGCTGGCGCCGGGTGCAGACACAGGCGCACATCTCAGACTGCACACGTGGTTGAGAAGGTCGGCGTTACATTCGGTGTTGAGAACACGAGGTGTAGGTGTAAACAAAAGTTCCATGGCGTCGCGCGTTCTCGCACGTATTGTGCCCATAATCGAGGTGCCAACGCTTGTATTGGCGTCGTTTCTCACGGGCGGCGAGGCGGGCAGCCGCTGGTCGACGCTTTCGAAACCGCGGCCATTTCGGTGAGGAGGCTTTTCGATTCGTCCGGCTGCGGTACTGCGCGGTGAGTTGGTCTGCCGTGCGCCGTTGCGTTGTGTTGGTCGCCGTGGTGGTTGCGCCATCGCACGCAGGGGAACCAGGCGGGAGTCGAGCAACAGCAACAGGGGCGAAGGATGCGAAGAAGACGTCAGCGTGGCGAGTGCTAGTAACTACCGTCGAGCGTACGACCGACCGTGCCCAAAGGTGTAGAATACGGGCGGTGGTGGTGTTTCAAAAAGCCTTGGCAGGGAGATAAAAAAACACGACACAGAAATGAACGTGCGACGGAGAGAGTGAGTTGGAGGAGGCGAGATATGACATGTATGATAGTGCATCTGTAAGCCGCGGGATGCGGCCGGGAAAAACCGCTTGCACTGCAGATTTTTTAAACAGTGGCTCGCGAAAAATATCGTCGAATATCTGACAGCCACAGTTTTGAAAATTGTGGCTCCCCCAACTTCCCCACCAGATATCACCTGGCCCGCACCAGCCACTAGTATCACAATCAACAATCTGGACATCACCAGAACTACACCCATTGTTGGTGCCCAGCAGTCCACCCTCAACGTGCTAAATGTCCTGTATGTTTATACGGCGATTCGAGCGGCCATTTGTCCAACAGACCAGCATGCAGGCGAGTATGCCTTGTTATGGACCTTACCAGTACATCACTGTACAATATCGTACAGTCGTGCGCAATATTGTCCTGTGCCACGCAATATGAATTGCAAGAGGAAGTAAGTACGTGTATTATGCAACTTTGGTTCGCATGAATAAGTTGGTGTGGTTCGCATGAAACTGGTGTTCGACGTCTGTTAGAAAAGTTGAGGTTCATTCGTAGCATTCATGTATAATACATACAATTGCCAGCAACCTGTTGCCACTCTATCGAATAATCACACCTCGGCACCTATTGCCATCATCACCTTGAACGTGTTTCATCTTTCGTTCGTTCTTGGTAAATTTAGCGCCTTGATTCTGACCACCATTCTTTATCCTTGTGTGTGATGACTTCGATTCCGATGCCTGTCCTTACTTCCGTATTGCCATTGGATCATTTTTCCATGTACAGGACCACCCTACTGATAGCTCAATTTCACCAACTTGTATTCTATGCTGATATCGTTCATGCCACCAGCCTACAATACATACATCAGCGACATTGTTGTACAACCGTCCAAAATCGCACATGTGTCAAATTTAGCTCTGCACACTTGCGAAAACACCAACCGGTTACGCAAACCGCAGACTCCTTCGATATTTATGCAACTGCTGCGACTGCTCCTTACTTCATTTCTTTCCTCTTTGCTGCAACAATGTGCAATCATCACATTCGATCCTATTAAATTTTATTATATGGCCCAGATTTCACTCCTCACTAACTCTATCGTACGGTATTTCCGAGTTTGATGCAAGACTTGGCCTGCAACATTAGAATCACTCCTCATATGTTTCCGAATCGAATAGGAACGCTAATCATGTTTGGTATTTTCTACTCATTTTCGTACGGTATGTCGTCTCGCTTCCTTCCCATCTGCTTGCTGTCTGTCTGCAAAAGTTAGGTGCCGACAACCAATATCTCGATTTCTCTACTAAATTTACTTGCAGACACCGCAGCTGATTTCCATGAATATCCATTCCCTACATCAGCGAGTATCGGAAGTAAATTCACATTGTGTAGTAATCGACTGCTTGACCTAATTTCTCCTCCTAGAATAGACTGGGCCGTTGCAGATTTTCTTCGCTTCCGTTACCAGAAATATCGGACCAAACTACTGTAGGACTGGTCATTCAACAAAAAACGATGGGGTATCATTAAATATCATTTTTGCAATACAATTTCCAGAATGTATAGTATTATCTGCTAACGTACCACACCGTTGATTCAGGCCTTTCCCTTTAGCAAGCAGAGATCGAAATCTGCGTTATCAAGATTATAAGTGGAAGATTATCTGATATCTTCAGATATATTTTCAGTTTCGAGTTCAATTATTCAGAAATACACTTAACTGCCAAGAGTTTTTATTTCTGGCTACTTTCTCATTTTTTCCGGGCCAACTACTAGTTTTGCGCCAAACATTGTCCGCAAATAAACTATTAAGATTTCTGGCATTCGTGATATTTAACGTATATAGGATATAAACCATTTAATACAAAGAGAACTAGGTCTAATTTCACCGAAGAATAAGATTAGAATGATTGAACCAATTTCACGTCGCTCAGAAATTGATCAAATGGCACCATACTATGTAGGTCGTCCTTGTAATCTTCTCTCCATGAACTAGAACACTGATTAGAGAACTAAAATGGGCACCAATTATTATTTGTAGACTGAAACCGGTAGCACTTCAGCCACAGCGGTAATTAAATGAATAAGGTGCCGTTCTAGTACGCTGCAGATGTTCAGAATAGATTTCTATACATTCCCAAATATGATGTTCGAATTGATAAGACTACAGGCTTATCCGTTAAATTACAATCACGATTCTTATGTAATGACTTTATCTCAAATAGATAGTCTGTGATCATTGTTTCTGCTTGATTGACATGTAAGTATGCATGTTACATGTTATTACGCAAGTTCTAATTATATTTATTGATTAATATTTAGTATTTTGACTAGCAATGTCTAGTCCCGAAGCTCTTTTCTGTGGTTCTCGAAATAAAACATACAGATAATTTCTCAGCTTGAAAAAAGCACTACAGAGCTATAATATGTATATCGTAAAGTAACTCAGAAATTCTTGCATCGCTATGAATAATCTTCATTCACTACGCAATTCCTATTTTCTTCCTGAATATGATTTTATGTCTTTAATGATGCTATTCCTTATAAATTCTTCATACCTTTCTCGTATGTCACGACTTTCAGAAGTACGGGCTTATTTTAAGTTAAAATATAGTGGGGGAAATCATTAAAATTGTGGCATGGTCCTGTGCCTCGTAGAATGCATACTATGTTAGCAATACGACCACAAAGGTATCAACATCTTAGGAACTTCTACGGGAAATACTCATCGTCGTTGATTCAAATCGCAAATGAAATCATGTGGCTTCGAACGAATTGATATACAACCGTCGTGCGTCCAATTGGCTGGAAGGAGTCTTATTTGAAAAGTTGACTTAAAGAGCTAACTTATAATTAATAGATGGTTTGATTGGCAGATTTTTGATTATGTACCAGCAAAAAGAACAGAATACCATGCTTCATTTCAATATAGCATATTCTACGACTTAATTCTGCGAGCAAAAGGTGTAAGTTGCATGTGAATCCGGATGGGATGCTTCTCTTATCATGATTCAAAGAATTGTTGCCAGTTTTTCACTTGAAAAGGTTCCGAGAGTTTCCGTTCTATTCCTTATCGTTTGCACATCTTTGATAGGACAATACAGATAGCCACATGAAGTTGATATCAGCTGCTCATAATGGTCTTTAATTATTGTGCACTCGAAAATGGATTTTGGCAACGATCACTATCGCTAATGATTCTAGAAAGTCAAGTTGCCGTAGGTTTTCTGATTTTCTCAAATGTGATTTATTAATCTAAGGCTTTGCTGTGGATATGTTAGGCGGAAAATAATTTCAAAACAGTTGAATTGAAGTGTCGCGAATCAATGCACCCGTCCTGAACTTGCGCAGTAGAGAACCAAGTACACCACACTAGAAAATCAGCACATAGGAGTACAGTTTGACACCGCTCTTTTGTGCTGCAAATTTTGGAATTTTTGTTCCAAATGCTGTCCTCCAGTAACTGAGGCACAACCGAGTGGTTCAAAGGCTGATGCAATGTCTGGCTGGAATGCATAGTTAAACAGGGTGGGATAGAAATATTGAACCCATTTAGACTATCGTAAATAAGTGACATATTTTAGCAAGACCAGTAACATTTTTGACGGTTCTGAGGAACAAACAAAGATTCGTTTGAAAATTCATTTGCTCAATATGCTTTCTTTCTTGTCTCAATATTCAGTTAATTCAAATATGGGCACTACTCCATACATTCGATAGCGTGTCTGCATTAGTGCTTCTTATGGCATGAGTAATTCGAAATTTGAGATGTTGCAAAGATTGTGTTTCTTCAGACTTTCACTTTTCTAGCAGATGCCTGCAGAGTCAGAAGCTTCGAAAAGACGTTGATTTCATGTACCGAATTCTGCCACAAATTGTACCTTATTCTTAAATTGAAAAATACTAAAGCATGAATACATTGAATACGCACGATACAAGGTCAAGTAGAAGAATATGTACACCATATTGGATCCGAAATGGCTATCCTTTCAAGTTAAACTAATTGGAGTTTTCGTCTGAGTTAAAACGATTTCTACGCATATTCGAAATAAATAATTCAAATACTTGTGAAACTGTTCGCTTTGATGTTAACTTGACCAGGATAGAATGTTCGTCACGATCATTCAGTCGTAAAACTTCAAATTTCTCTAACGTTTGTAGGATAGATGAATAAACGGAAACTCAAATAAATTTCCAAATTCAAGTTTTTTTATTTCAATGTGTTGCCGCAATCTGAACCATTTGGTCATTAGTTGGATCTTCTAATAGCATCAAGAAGTTCATTCCTACACAAAGGGCATAGCTTACGAGACGATTCTTTCGCCAGCCACGCTTTGAGGCAGGAGCTGTGGAACACATGGAAGCATTGGCCAGTCGTAACTTCAGCGATTGCGAATGGCTCTAAGCATATTCCGCACAACTCTGCTGCTCTTTCATTATTTATTTTGAATGATATCAATTCTTCTTCAACTTGCAAGCAAGTGCCCAGTATGCGGGAAGGAGACGCAGTTCGCATCGGAACATGGACAGCCGTGTTTTCGCCTGTAGAAGTCAATTGATTTCCTGTTCTAGGAAGACGAATTGATGATTCATCGATCTGAGCATGGGATACTTCTGTTTCTCGTAATCGATAGCGCAAAGCCTCGGCTTGTCTTCTCTGCGAAATGGGCCAAACCAAGCAAGAGAACAGAGGCACGCCAATGTAGTTAGAACGGAAAGTACGATAGCGGCGATGATCGAGTGCAATTCAAATTCAGGATTCGATTCCATCACACTCTTGTTAGTAGCGCGCTGTTGATTTGTTTCAAAGAATCCTATGACTGACGTGAGTGGCAGTCAAGTAAGGCACAGGTCGCAATGCGAGAGGTGGTGATATTCACGTAACAGTGAACTACTGTAGTAGTGAAATCTAGATTGGAAGTAGTTGATGGAGGCACCACAATTGCATGGGCTGTCAGTGTGTGAGCTTTGGGTGCTCATCATTTTTTAAGCGAACAACACTGATATACAGTACACTATGGTATTTTATTGTCAAGCGTCGTGCATCGTTCAAGGAGATGGAGAACTAACCCATGAAATTGCGGATTCATCGCTAGGGTTACTTAATTCCGTTCGTCACTTCGGTTGCTGAGATAATACTTACGTCTAGTCGTCCAGTAGACATTTACTGTTGCGTCGACATTAAGAAGAAAAATATACAGATTAGGAAACGTTTCGTTGACAACTTGATGCCGTCAATATTCAAGCGTGTTTTCCTACGACAGCATTATAAATACAAAATTTCACTATCGCCCTGTACTGTACTATACAAAGCCTACAGACAAGTCGAAGTGACGCGCGAAATGTACTGTACGGTACAGTACAGCACAACACTTGTACCGTACAGAGTCTATACTGAGAAAAGTGAAAATCACGCTGTTTTATTTAGAATTTGACCAGTTTAATAGGTAAAGCCGAAAAGGGTACTCGTCGTTGTCCTTCTTTGAAATGACTGGATAAGTTGCGCAGTTCTCGTAGTTAGTGCCGATTTCATCGCTATACGGACCTGCAGTTTATCATTAAAAATCCCTACTACATTAACCGGTACATAACCGTATTCATTTCTGTTCCATCGGGCATTGGAGTGAAGCAGATTTCTGAGAAGCCCTGGCTGGAGGACTGATGGAGGCCATTCGTGTCCACTGCATTGCCCAACTTCTTTTTTACTCTTATCGGGACCATGTTCGAGCCCAACAATCCAACTCGATGAATCAATATGTTCGGAAAAATTCAATTAATAATGCGTAATTCTATTGGTACCAAAAGCAATTAAATTCAGTATCTATTCAATTTTTTCTGTCGCATTTCAAATCAAAGAAATGTAATGAGAGTGTTATTCCTTACTTTTCCTCAACTGTAATTCAATCCATATTGTGCAGTACTGGTGCTAGTGCACAAGGTCCAATACCCTCTATTCCACGGAAAGCCGAGTTTTTCCACATTGACGTTGTTGATCCAGTACCCGGTGCAGTAATTTACGTTAGCCAAAAAGTTGCTACTGTACCAACACGCCCTGTTGCCACTCAATCTGACAGTTCTTATCTGATCTCTCAAGTCAGGTTCATATAGAGGCACCACCAGGTTCATGAATCTAGCCACCTGCCCAC
>JAAUYH010099665.1_pt1 | contig 16084 bp, 17 predicted proteins | sample 7278061 | NCBI WGS metagenome assembly JAAUYH01 (sample SAMN14350203, study PRJNA611818) | marine sediment metagenome | isolation source: surface marine sediment (0.6m) | place: French Polynesia: Moorea | collected 2018-08
CACCGATCTGTTTACCCAGCTCCGTGTTCTGGGGACAAGCCCAGCTTCGTGTTCTGGGCAAGCGGTCAGACCCCGCGCCGCCGAAAGGCGCAAGGGAATGCTGACCAAGAGAGCGGTGCGACCCTGCTGCTTTGTAAGCAGCTAAGGAAGCGGTCAGACCCCGCGTTATGCGGAGCGGTATCCTTTAGGGCGGCGTAAGACGTTTACCCAGCTCCGTGTTCTGGGCAAGGGAATGCTGACCAAGAGACGCGCACCAAGACAGGGAACGCCGACCGAGCAAGGGAACGCGCGAGTTGCGACGTAGGGACGCATCCGATGCGCCCTTACAGGTGAATGATAAATCCGATTGCAACCCGATAAAAACATTTCTGGAAATCACCTCAAGTAATGCTTAGTGATTTAAGAATTCAACCCGAACCTCATCCTGATTCTCTGAAGATTTGGTCTCTCTGAGATTAACTACGAAGTACTCTAGTTTGTTCGAGAATTTTTCCAGGTACTTAAGCGGTATAGTAGCCACAAGCTAACGATGACCCCGATTAACCCAGCTAAAATTACGTTCATCACGGCTAGCAGTCCCAGCATGTCCATGGGAACAATTTTAGCTGCAGGGTTGAGTACTGTTCCCCCTGGAGTGGGCTGCAAAATCGTTGTTGCACCTTGGGGAATTGACAGTACGACATACAGTAGTCCGCCCACTGATATCATACCAATTAAAACGGCAAGAAAGATAACCACTACGTTAGCAATTATGCCAATCCACACTTCTTTAGTGATTCTTCCCTTGGCAGGGCGTTGGTTGGCATCCTCTAGCTTGCTGGCTAATCGAGTGTAGCGAAAACACCAGTAAATGGTAAATAGAAGAGTTAGGATGTCAAGGAAGCTCAAAATATTTCCCGAATCAGGACTACCCAATAGCTGAGGAGTGGAGGAGAAAATCCATTGAAATATCATGAGGATTACTGGAATCAAGCCTAAGATGACCTGGCACCAAAAACCTATCCAACCCATACGGCGAAAGGCGAGGGCAATTCGGCGGGGACTTGGTGGCGCATTGGATAATCGTTTAAACATATTCAGCTCTGATGCTTCCAAAGAACTTAGGTACAACTTAAAAACAGCACCTGTTAATTACGTCTCTAATTACGTCTCTGGACTGAAATGCTCCTGTAGTTTAGCTTCCTGCTCATTGGATAAATTAGACTGAATCAGTTCAGCAGTTATCCCTCCGAGAGCTTCTGCTACTTTGTCAATAGTCGCTTCGCGAGTAAATAAAAACAGAGCCGATGTCCCTTCGGTCACTTTGCTCTTGACGTCGTTAATAAAGTCGTCATTGATGCCATAATCGCGCATAGAACCTCCAAAAGCCCCCATAGATGCTCCAACAGCTATGCCAAAAATGGGACAAAAAAAGATTAATCCGAAGAGTAATCCCCAAAATGCTCCATCTAACGCCCCCAAGCCTACTAAATTAACAGCTTGCTTAGTCCTGGGTTTCTTTTTACCCTCAGGCCAAGAAACGGTAGCGGCATCTTTAATGTCGATGATATGCTCCTTTTGTAGTGGGGCCAATTTAGCTAAAGTTTCCTGGGCACCTTCGGCCGTATTGAATTTCCAAACGGTAAGCGTTGTCATAATTCTAGGTTTATTTATAAGCTGTGTTAATTTTCTAATGAGTTACCATAATTAGCAATTAGGTAGTAAAAAAAATTAACTATTTGCTACATCCCACATAGAGTTGTTATCCTCTCCATTATCAGAAGTCCCAACTAAGATAAACTAAGATGCTGGGCTAGAAACAGAGCGATCACCTTTACTACACCTAAATTTGATTCGCTCTAAAAAAGCTCAAAATCACATCAGCGCAATCTGCTATTTTATTCATCATGAAAATGCTTCTTTCCTTATGCATTAATCCTTTACTTTTTAGGACTACCTGTTAGTGAACTGGTATAATTTTTTGTCGTCAGTATTAGAGAATCAAAAAATTGGCTCGTTTTACCGCAATTATCCTGGGAATTTTGATTACCCTAACCAGCAGTTTTAGTTTTCCTAATAATGCTTTGGCGGTTCCTGCTCCTAGCATGGCTGCATTACCCCTAATCAAAGATATTTTTGCCGGAACTCCTCCTGATAACTTAGGAATTCATGATGGTCATTTAACTAATTGTCCCTCTTCTCCCAATTGCGTAGTTAGCCAAAATGGTGATGAAACTCACGCGATCGCGCCCATACCTTATCAGGTCGATATGGCTACAGCTCGGGAAACCTTACTCAAAGTGCTTTCGGTTGTTCCCCGGACAACTATTATCGAACAGACTGATAATTACATCCGAGTGGCATCAGAAAGTCGCATTATGGGTTTTATTGATGATGCAGAGTTTTATTTTCCAGAGGCTCAGCATGTAATTGAGATTCGTTCTGCTTCTCGTTTGGGAGAGTCTGACTTAGGTGTTAACCGCAGACGTTTAGAACAAATTCGTTTTGCTTTAGCTGATCTCAATATTTAAGTTATTTCTGGGAAAGAACATACTATTTATTTAGGTGATTTAGGGGCGCATTGTCATGGATCTTGATCCCAGACTGATAAATCTAATTAACACTTAGGACAAATATTTTTAGATTTTACCTTAAGATGTTTAGTAGAAAGTATTTCGCAATTAGTAAAGATTGTTGCAAATGATGGTCAATTTTTACTATTATTGTCAATAAACAGAACTAACTGAGATTAGACTAGCATGGCTCATTATACGGCAGCTTCTCTAAAAGCTGAACTCAACTCTAGAGGGTGGCGAATGACACCTCAAAGAGAAAAAATTCTTCATGTATTTCAAAATTTACCCAAAGGGGATCATCTTAGCGCCGAAGAATTGCATGAGTTATTAGAGAAAAGAAAGGAAGGAATCAGTCTTTCTACTATCTATCGCAGTGTCAAATTAATGACACGCATGGGAATTTTAAGGGAATTAGAATTAGCAGAAGGTCATAAACATTATGAACTCAATCAACCCTATCCTCACCATCATCATCATATAGTTTGTATCCAATGTAATAAAACTATTGAATTTAAAGATGATTCTATTTTGAAACATAGCCTCAAGCAATGCCAAAAAGAAGGGTTTCAATTAATCGATTGTCAACTAACAGTGATGACAATTTGTCCAGAAGCATTGAGAATGGGATGGCCTTCGGCATTACCTAGTGATTGGTGTTGTACCCGGATGATCTCTGAGGGTAAAGCTTAAAATCGCTTCGCGATTAACTCTAAGCTGTTTTCTCTTGTAAGGTCATTCCCACCTTACACAATTTCTAGTGCCAAAACATTCATTTTGCCTAATTCCTGGGGGTGAATTCTGAGAAAATTCGGGATTTTTGGCAATTAGCGTTTTCTCTTGTAATAGGCTAAAGGAAAAGAACCAATAATTAAGTTGAATTTAGTCTAAGTCATGACTGATAGTTCTATTATTAGCAACCGCGATTACACTCTGATCATCGATAAAAGTGGCAGTATGTCCATTAACGATCAACCACAAGGGAAGACTCGTTGGGAAGCAGCGCAAGAATCGGCCCTAGCCTTAGCAAAAGAATGCGAACAAAACGACCCTGATGGGATTACAGTATATTTATTTTCTGGCCCCTTCCGTCGCTACGATAATGTGACTTCCGATAAGGTTTCTCAGATTTATCAAGAAAATGAACCTATGGGAGGGACTGATTTAGCTAGTGTTCTTTCAGACGCTTTAGATAATTACTTCCAACGCAAAGCCGAAGGCACAGCTAAACCTAATGGAGAAACTTTTCTGGTGATTACTGATGGTGAGCCAGATGATCCTAAAGCAGTAATGCGCGTGATTATTGAGGCTTCTCGGAAGATAGATCGGGATGAAGAAATGGGAATCTCTCTAATTCAAGTGGGACAAGATCGCAAAACAACCGCTTTCCTCAAGGCTTTAGATGATCGTCTCGAATCTGCTGGAGCTAAATTTGATATCGTTGATACAGTTACTATTGATGACATGCAAGACATGACCCTTCCAGAGGTTTTATTAAATGCTCTTATTGACTAAAATTACTCTTGAGTAAGCCTATCTATTGATTATTAAAGGGAGAGCAAAGGTTAAGGGTAAAAGCGGTGCACCAAACTATGCGGTGCTTGTACCCATCGCATTTGGGTATAAACGACCCTGCTGCCCTAACCCTAAAGGGTACCGCTGCCCCTGCGGGTAGAGCAGACCCTTCGGGTAGAGCTCCGCAAGCGCATAAGGATACACCTTCGGATAAGGTTTCCTCAGCAAGGGAACGCTCTGCTAGACGTCAGTTCGACAAAAATTAGGGAGAAAGGAAAGGCTGAGGTAAACTCAGAATAACCAATAATACCGAGTATCTCAGCTAATTCTATAATGGCATCAAGATTAGATATCACACAAATATTCTGCGATGTAGATGATTTTTATCTCCTTTAGCGTAGCGGAAAGGTGGGAGTGTCAATTCTCCCCTTTAATGTCTGCTAAAACTGCTTCAGAAAACGCAGATCGCTATTATATAAACGACGAATATCATCAATTTGGTGTAATACCATGGCAAATCTTTCGACTCCAAAACCCGCAGCAAAACCTGTATAAACTTCAGGATCATAGCCGACAGCTTTGAGTACATTAGGATCTACCATGCCACAGCCTAAAACCTCTAACCATTTACCTTTCCATTGCACATCTACTTCAGCAGAAGGTTCGGTAAAAGGAAAATAACTAGTCCGAAATTGTACAGCCAGATCTTCCCCAAACATCTGACGCAAAAATTCTTTAATTGTACCTTTGAGATCAGTAAACTTTAAACCTTTATCTATCGCTAATAACTCCACTTGATGGAACACTGCTGAGTGGGTAGCATCTACAGTATCTCTGCGATATACTCTGCCAGGAGAAATGATGCGAATCGGTGGTTCATGATTTTCCATATAGCGAATTTGCACCGAAGAAGTGTGGGTACGTAATAAATTACCCCCAGGAAGATAGAAAGTATCTTGCATATCCCTGGCTGGATGATCTTGAGGTGTATTTAAAGCTTCAAAATTATAGTAGTCTGTCTCTATTTGTGGACCAGTAGCGACAGTGTAACCTAAGCCGACAAAGATATCTAAAACTCGATCTACCACCCCATTTAGAGGATGTATCTTCCCTAAAGGACGACTCACACCAGGCATGGTCACATCTAAAGTCTCAGAGGCAATTTTGGCTTGAATTGCAGCTTGTTGTAGGGTTTCTTTCTGAGTTTCTAAACTATTTTGAATTGCTTGTTTAACTTTGTTCCCTAGAGAACCAACTACAGGACGTTCTTCTGGGCTTAATTTACCCATTCCTCGCAAAATCTGAGAAAGTTGACCTTTTTTGCCGAGATATTTAACTCGGAGTTGTTCTAACTCGTCTAAGCTAGAAGAATCGGCGATCGCGTCTACTGCTGAGGTTTGTAATTGGGTTAATTGGCTCTGGATGGGGGATGTACTCATGCTCACGGGTAAATGAAAATGTCCAAGGAATTATCTATCGTAGCTGATTTGGTGAGCCTCAGTCTATGTAATCTCAGAACTCAGAAGCTTTATTACCTGAATTAAGAAAGTTCTTACATAACTCAATTGCTTACTTAACTTCTAGTACAGGATAAATTTCTTCTATGGAGGCATTTTCATAATCAAATGGTCTTGAAGTTAGCCAAAAAATAGCTTGGGGATAGTCACGAATCTGTTTCTCTAGTCAACTACAAACTGCTTGAAGTTTATTAACTAATTTAATAATTTCTGGTAAATGTCAATAACATAGCAGGAACGAGAAAGAAAGTAGCAATAATATATACAATAGCTAAATATTCTCGCTCGCTCGCTACTGCTGCTAATTTTTTGGCACTCCAAATGGGGGTATTTCTTAAGAAAGGAATGCTATAAATGACAATTGTTCCGATCACGTTATAAAGTAAATGCACCATCGCAATTTCTAAGGCTGCAACTTGATTAGTTACCACAGCAGTTGCTGCCAATAAAGCAGTGATACAAGTTCCAATATTGGCCCCTAAAGTAAAAGGATAAATTTCTTCTAAGGTCAGCAATCCATTTCCAGCTAAGGGAACAATTAAGCTGGTAGTTGTCGAAGATGATTGGACTAACATTGTGACTAAGGTACCTGAAAAAATGCTAGTAATGGCTCCTTTACCGATCGCGGTATGGAGGATATTTTTTGCTTTGTTTACCATTAAAATTTTCAGTAGTTTACCTAGATGAAAAATCGAGAAAAATATTAAAGATATTCCTAAGAAAATAATAGTAATGCCATCGAAAGGACTAGGTAAAATCTGAGATGATTTTTGGATCAATATTGTTAATGGTTGAGTTGTAGCTTGAATTATATTAAAATTTTCAACATTAATCGATTCTATCTCAACAAGAAATTTAGCTAAAAACAAGCCAACTTTTTCTAAAAAGCGAGTGGCAAGTTCTAAAGGAAGAAAAATTATGACACTAATTAGATTAAAAAAATCATGAATGGTAGCAGCAGCAAAAGCCCGTTGAAATTCCTGACGGTTTTTAACATGACCCAAACTTACTAGAGTATTAGTAATAGTTGTGCCAATGTTGGCTCCCATAATCATTGGTACCGCGATCGCGACAGGTAATCCTCCCGCAACTAATCCGACAATAATTGAGGTTATAGTACTAGAAGATTGAATCAAGGCAGTGCATAAAGTACCAACTAATAAACCAGCAAAAGGATTTTTAGCAAATTCAAATAATTGTTGAGCCTGTTCCCCTGCTATGGTTTTAAATCCCGTTCCAATTAAACCAGCAGCAAAAATCAAGGTATATATTAAAGCAATTATACTAAGCCAACTTAAAATATTCCTAATTCTTTCCTTTAGCTTAAACATCTCTGAAGGATGTTCTATTTTTTCTACCATAAATTAATGTCAATGTAATAAGTAAATAACTAACTTAAAAAACAAATTACCTAGAGTTGGTAAGCTTTTAAGTGTTAGATAACAAAATGTGTAAATAATTTTCTGCCTAATGGGCTATTATTCAATCAACAATTTTTTCTAAATTTTTGCGAATTTCTAATCTCTAATCTATTAATAAAATATTAAAATATTAATTCGTTTAATCTCTACAGGCTCAGTTTGGTTTAGAATTTATTTCTACAAGCTTAAAACTTAAGATATACATGACTCTTGCTAAATCAAAATTAGATATAGAATCTCTACAATTACCATCTTTACCTCATAAACGCCCTTTATTGGCGATCGGTCATGGAACAAGAAATGTTCAAGGTCGTCAAACTTTTATCGACTTTGTAGAACAATATCATCAATTAGACCCTTCTCGTCCTGTAATTCCCTGCTTTTTGGAGTTAACTGAGCCCAATATTCAAAAAGGAGTAGATTTATGTGTTGAACAGGGATATACAGAAATTTCCGCTTTACCTATTTTACTTTTTGCCGCTAGACATAATAAATTTGATGTTACTAATGAGCTAGACCGAGCAAGAAAGCGACATCCCCAGATAACTTTTCATTACGGTCGTCATTTTGGAATTACGCCCAAAATTATCGAATTATGGCGCGATCGCCTGTTACAATTAGATTTACGAGAAAACAATCCCCGAAATATTTCCCGCCAAGACACCGTATTGTTATTTGTTGGTCGAGGTTCGAGCGATCCTGATGCCAATGGTGATGTTGCTAAACTTGCCAGAATTATCTGGGAAGGAAGCGGTTATCAAACTGTAGAAACTTGCTTTATTGGTATTACCCACCCTCGTTTAGAAGAAGGTTTTCGTCGAGCGTATCTCTATAATCCCCAACGGATTATCGTCTTACCCTATTTCCTCTTCACCGGGGTATTGATGAATAAAATTTTTGATATTACCGCTCAACAAGAAGAATTACATCCTGATATTGCTTTTAATTGTTTACCAGAAATGGGAATTCAACCCCAACTTTTAGAAGTAATTCGCCAACGGGAAATTGAAACTCAGTTAGGTCAGGTTGCGATGAATTGTGAGATGTGTAAATTCCGCCTCACTGCAAATAATGGGGAACATAGCCATCATCACCACGATCACAATCATCACCATCATCATGATAATTTAGATCCCTATGGGAAACTAGAAGAGTATCATCAGAGAATTTGGCAAACACCTTAACTAAGTAATAAGTAATAAATCATGAGTACGATTAAAGTAGGCGATCGCGTTAAGCTAACAGCCTTACCACCTTATTTAAAAACAGCTGAGCCGATGCCGATGCTGCGTTCTCCAGATCTATTAGAAATAGGAGCCGAAGGAGTTATCCTAGATCGTCGTCCTGGCGGTTATTATGGTGTTCACTTTCCTAATGGCTCTTTTTTACTCGACGGCAAATATCTCGAAATAGTAACAAACTAGGCTATTTTCAAGAGAGCTATGCTTCGAAAGGACAAAAAACTATTCCCCCAACAGTTTTTGGAGCAATTGGGTATTGAACCTAAAACCCAATCCCTAAAACCTTTTCAAAGTTAATGACCAAAAAAACCATCAAATCCACGACGGAAATACAAGCTTCGAGAACCTAAGTACAAACCAAAGGGATTTTCTCCTTGAGGGAAAACACTAACGCCAAAAACATAGATGCCGTCAAAATCTGGATTTCTTATAGGTTTTAAACCTACAGTAAAGGTAGTTCCTGGAGGTAGTGAATTAGAAAATACCACGGAAATAACTTCAGTTTTCTCATCTTGACTCACTGTTTCTAACGCTAACCTATCTCCCCTTCGACGATGAGTACCAAGATAAGCTACTGTTCTCTCTAGTTTATATCTAATCCTATCTTGTCCTTTACGCAACTCAATTTCAACCTTTTGTAAGGGTGCTCCCGCATCGTCCGGGATTGTAATGTCAAAATAGTAAATTGCGCTTCTAAATCTAACTTCATTGAAAGTAGTGGAGATATCTAATAATCGAGGTGCTTTACGAAATGCAACTTGGGGAATAAATTCGTTTTGCTTTGTTTGGGCAACAGTTGATTCCGCAACAGTTAAGTTGGGTGTTAATGAGTTACCAACAATTACCGCAGCTAAGATCACTATCGATGAAGATATAGGAGAAATTGCTTGAGGTTTGATCTTGAAAAGTTTTAGCATGAGTCTGGATATTTTTCTTTAATTGTAGATTTAAGCTCGGGGAAATTACTGAGATTTATTAAGATTGCGACAATAGGAGTTTTTTAGAACTTAAACCGTGTTAGTGAATTGAAAACTGGAGTGTTTAGAGATCAAGAGTCAGGAGCCAGAAGAGGTGCGACCGAACCGCCGTCTTACGGCGGCAGACCCTTCGGGTAGAGCAGACCCTGCGGGTAGAGCTCCGCAAGCGAACCTAAGAAGTTAGTATTTTCAGGTTCAAATATTTTTTAATGTTTTTGGTGATAAGTAATAATATATGATTTCTATAGTACATGTGTGGCATTACATTTCAGATTTGTTATATTAAAGCTTTTGACTTAAAGTTTAAATAGAATGCTTAATAACCGAAATACTAATAATCAAACTAACTTCTCTAAATTATCCTTGACTCGTTGCCTTCAATCCCTAGCATTGGGAGCAATAACAGTGGCCTCAATAGCAATCCCTGTTAAGGCACAAAAAACACTTTACTTTGTATTTCCCCCATTAAAAGAATCCCTCAAAGTCGAATCTCTCGAAACCTTTGCCCAAGATGGGACTGTTAATCAAGATCTAGGTTTTTATCTGAAACTTGCTAAAGCCGACGAAGAAGCAAGACTCAAATTTCGCCAAGTTCTAAATCTAACCTCGCCAGTTGAACCACGTTTGGTAGCTCGCTTTTTCAACAGCGAACTCGGAGCAGCGATTCTCGATCTCGCGGGAAACTTTATCCAAATTGAGGGAGGACGCAATGGCAAATTGGCTCTGAGAGGAGCCTTGGTGACAGCCGCTTTTGACGAAGAAGGTTTGAGCTTGATCAACTTTTTTCGCCAATTACCGACTAATATTCAGTTCGATTTGCCAAAAATGCTTGAGCTTGCCAAGTTAAGCGAAATTGCAGTTAAGGCAACTAAAGTTTTTAGTGAAGAAGTAATTCCCAACTTATCAGCAGCTGAAGCAGAGGCAGCTGAACCAGTTGATTTTACTAATTTACCGGACTTGCGCCAGAGGGGAAACTATGGCGTTGAGAAAAAACGTTGGTTGCTCACTGACAGAGAGCGCAATTTTCGCAAATTTTACGTCAATATCTATAAACCTCAGCAGTGGCGGGAAGGAAAAACCCCAGTAGTAATTATTTCTCATGGCTTAAGCTCTAAACCAGAAGAGTTTGAGGACATTGCACAACATTTAGCTTCTCATGGCTATGTAGTGGCACTGCCCCAACATATTGGCAGCGATGCTCAACAAATCCAATCATTTTTAAGGGGAGCGTCAAGGCAAGTTTTTCTTGTCGATGAATTTATCAACCGCCCTCTCGATATTAGTTATGTCATCGATAAACTGGAACTGCGCAATCTTGAACAATTTGATGGCAAGCTTGCTACAGATAAAGTTGGCGTTTTTGGTCATTCCTTTGGTGGTTACACCGCACTAGCAGTTGCCGGAGCAACTATTGATTTTGAAAATCTCGAAAAAGAATGCAGCACTCTCATAACTAGGATTAATACAGCCTTGCGCCTACAATGCCGAGCGTTAAAATTAGAGCGTAAAGACTATAATTTCCGAGATGAACGTGTGGTTGCAGCTTTGGGTCACAATCCAGTTAATCGAAGTATTTTTGGTCCCCAGGGGATGGGTCAGATTCAAATTCCCGTCTTGATGGGAGCAGGCAGCTACGATCCTGCTACTCCTTTTGTGTTTGAACAACTAAGTTCTTTTATTTGGCTGAATAGTCCTAATAAATATCTAGTGATGCAGGAAGGACAAGCTCATGTTGATGTTTCCGCAATGGACGGGGGAATAAGTGAGGTGATTGAATCGGTTGAAGAGTTAACTGTACCGGAAACCCAGTTATTGGCTGATTATAGTAATGCTACGATACTGGCCTTTTCTGAAGTTTATGTTGCCAATAATGAGGATTTTCTTCCTTTCATGCAATCTTCCTACTTGCAATATCTCAGTGAAGGTCAGGAATTTAAAACCTATCTCATTAGTAGAGATTCCTCAGATAAATTAGTTGAAGCGATAGATCAGTTTGATCGCGAGGAAGGCATTGATCCTAAGGTAAGGTAGGCGATAAACATAACCCATGAATATTGAGTAATTAAATTTATGTAGCTGTATAAATATGTCCTCTTTTTTACTTGACGCAATCCCCATCTGGGCAATATTCATAGCCCTTTTTTTAATTTTATTTGGCTCGGTGTTGGTGGGCTTCAGATTAGGGCAACGGCGAAGAAGGCGCCCAGACGAATTGGCAGACAAACAGTTAGATTTGAGTGGTGTTGCTTTAGCAGCCATGTTAACGCTGATCGGATTCCTGCTCGCCTTCACTTTCTCGTTGGCCGGATCACACTTCGATACCCGCAGGCAGTTGGTGATCGACGACGTGAACGCCATTGGTGGCACCTTTGCTGGCACTGAGCTCTTACAAGAGCCACATCGCTCAAACATTAAAGGTTTATTGATTGACTACGCCGATATGCGGGCTACCTTCTATAGGTACGAACCTACAAAGGCAAAATTTGATGAATTCATACAACGCTCTGAACTACTGCACGAGCAAATGTTGGGTGAGGGGAGCGCGGCTGCGAACCTGGAGCCCACACCCGTCGTTGCGACATTTATCAATTCACTAAATACCTTGATTGATATTCACACTTATCGATCTAGCCTGCGTTGGAACCGAATACCTCCCACGATATTTGGGGCACTGGCTTTCTTGTCTACCCTGGCCATGATCCTAATTGGATATATACGAGGTTTGATCGGCAAAATTGCCCTGTTCCCTACATTACTCTTGGTAATTACCTACGTCACGGTCTTTACGTTAATAATAGACCTCGATAGACCCGCTAACGGAATCTTTTACGTTAACCAGCAGCCCATGATTGAATTACTTGAAGATCTCCAGGCAAAATAACTCAGCATCACCAGGAGAACATTAATTGGCTTGGATCTCAGCCGGTTTTTGACAGCGATAGGTCGATATGTAGCAGGGTGGGAAGTTGACTAGTACCGCTGCGCGGAAGTCACCCACCCCCTAACCCAACCCACCCCTAACCCCTCCTTGGAGGGGAACCAAACCAGGAGGGGAAGTCAAAAGTCAAAAGCGCCGAGACCCCGCGTCGGCGTAAGACGCAAGCGGTCAGACCCCGCGCCGCCGACAGGCGTTTACCCAGCTCCGTGTTCTGGGCAAGGGAATGCTGACCAAGAGAGGGAACGCTCGGCAAGACAATCAAAAGTTTTTTAGAGTAAGGCTTTCAAGCTTTTCTAATGGTTGTTGTATTTACGCCCATGTCCACTAGATGGATTAAAGAAGAAGTTATCACACGTGTTCTCTATAAAATTCAAAGATTTTTTTAAAGTTCTTGGTAATGCGGAATAATATATGATTTTTGTAGTAATTAAGTCTTATTTAAGTTTCAGAGTTATTACAAATCAGATTGCTTTACACAAAAATTTATTTAGGTCTAAATTAAAATGGACAATTATCAACATACTAAAAATCACACGAACTCCACTAAATTATCCTTGTCTCGATGGCTTCAATCTATAGCCTTAGGAGCAATAACAGTTGCCTCAATAGCAATCCCTGTCAAGGCACAAAAAACTCTTTTCTTTGTCTTTCCGCCATTAAGAGAATCCCTAAGAGTCGAGTCCCTAGAAACTTTTGCTCAAGATGGGACTGTCAATCAAAATCTGGGCTTTTATTTTAGACTAGCTAGAACCGACGAAGAAGCACAGAACAAATTTCGTGAAGCACTTAATAAAGAATTGCCAGTTGAACCACGTTTGGTAGCACGCTTTTTCAACAGCGAACTCGGAGCAGCGATTCTCGATCTGGCAGGAAAATTCATCCAAATTCAGGGAGGAAGCAATGGCAAATTTGCTCTAAGAGGAGCTTTGATTACAGCTGCTTTCGACGAAGAAGGTTTGAGCTTGATCAACTTTTTCCGCCAATTACCGACTAATATTCAGTTCGATTTGCCAAAGATGCTTGAACTCGCCAGGTTGACCGAAATAGCAGTCAAGGCCACTCAAGTTTTTAGTGAAGAAGTAATTCCCAATTTATCAGCAGCTGAAGCCGAGGCAGCAGAACCTGTTGATTTCGCTAGTCTACCCGACTTGCGCCAGAGGGGAGACTATGGTGTCGAAAAAAAACTATCGTTGTAAAAGTCACTCGGAGTTAAACCATTGCTGCTCCAAAGCAGATAAGTAGTTGGTGAGATCACGACGAATGTGCCAGCATTTACTGCGCTCACTAGAACGGCGTAACGCCGCCAGGGCAGTACGAAAATTATCGAGCTCAACGGTAGCAAAAGACTCGACTCAATCAGTATCTATTGGCAAAGCAAATAGTATGGCAACAGCAGAACCCTCGCGACGAATAAAAGATTGAGTATTCTTGCGACCAGTAATGTGACGACGAGATTTTTTGACTTGCCCAATGAAAATTTCTAAATCGTTAATTTGAACTAATTTCTGATAGAGTTTCACTCCAGGAAACTCTAATGGATATTTGTCTCGGTTTCGCGTCACGGTACGAATTGCCAAGCAATAATCAAGGACTATTTGAGCTTCTGAAGTCTTGTGACTTTGTTGCGCTGCCGCCTCTATCGGGCGAATTTACCGAATGTAATCTTACAAAATGTAATTACAATAAATTGTAACAATTATGCTTATTTTCCCTCAATAGTATTATAATTGAATGGAAAAGAATAGAATCGAAATTAAAATCTGTTTTGTAGTAATCATGTTTTCTAAAGTATAGCTTTTGTCGATTTAGCTAGAAGTAGTGTCGGTTGCTACCCGAATTTGATGTTGGAAATACATCTTACAAAGCATAAACCTTAGAAGACATCAGCAAAATGATTAAATAAGAAATTTCAACACTTTATTGAAGAGTTGCGACATGTGCCTTTTCAGAGTTGTTTTGTTAGTTTGTATGATACTTATACGGTAAGACTTTAAGGTTGATAGAAATTCTTTCAAAAAAGAGAGTCCAAAGAGTAAATAAAAAATATTGCTTACTTGATAGCTGTAATTTTTACCAATAAGCATTTCAAGTTTGAGTCGCAATCTTTTGTTAATCAAAGAGGGGCTCTTTTCAGGTTAAGTGACGAGAAACTGTTTGTAAATGATCTTTGTAATGCTCAAAAAGCTTAGACAAAAAAGTTGCTAAGGGAAAATAGTCTTGAAGCATAGCTTCTTAAAATATCTGAAAAATATACCCAAATAATTAGCTCTAATCAGCCTAATAATTGTTTCCAAACAGTTTCTTAATGTTTACAGTTAGGAAATTTTGAGGTGATTTTTATGTTCACTCCTGGGAATGATTCTGTATTGGTTAATCAATCCATAGAAGGACTGACTATACAAGCTTTAGCGGGCGATGATACGCTGAGTATCATCGGATCTGGTAGCAAGAATAATCTTATCTATGGTGAAGTTAAAGATCAACTAAGCGATGTAGAAGCAGATGACGACAGGCTAATAGTTTTAGGTAGTGACAATCGTAATAATATTATTGTCGGTGACGCTCAAAAACTAGTTAACAATGCGATGGGTGGAGATGATCTGTTATTTATAACAGGAAATAACAGTGACAATAATAAAATTTATGGTGACGCAGAAATCAGATTATCAAGCTCATCTGGTGGTAATGATTTTCTTATCGTCTTTGGTAATGACAGTGAAGATAATCTGATCTATGGAGATGCTCCCCTACTAGAAAATGGTTCATTTGGCGGAGATGATCTTCTCCAAGTCTTTGGAGACAATAACAGCAATAATATCGTCTCTGGTGATGGGGTTCTTAGCAATTCCGAAGGTGGCAACGATACTATAATTGTTAAAGGACATAGTAATAATCACAATACTATTTACGGTGAAGGAGAGAAAATAGATAATTCAATCGCCGGCAATGATCGCATTACAATTTATGGCGACGGGAATATTGTTTACGGTGATGCTGTTAAAATGATAGGCCATTCCGAAGCAGGCGATGATACCTTAAGTGGCTCTGGTGGAGTCAACATCTTTTATGGTGATGCTTTAGAAATGGGGACAGCTCAAGGCGGTAATGACACATTCGTTTTGACTGCGGGATTTACTGATAACAACGGAGATGGTCATGACGACGAATATAACATCTTCAAAGACTTTGTTTCAGGACAAGACAGGATTGCTCTCGAAGATCTGAAATTCGAAGATCTGAGCTTTGGAGTCGATGGCGATACTACCATTGTGTCCATTGTTAACACTCAAGATGTTCTAGCTCGGTTTGAAAACACAGTTAAAGATGACATGACTATCTTGACAGATTCTGACTTTATTTAATATTTCTAGCGCTAGTAAAACTAAAACAAAAAGATAATTGATTCCCCAAGTCCCCAAGTCCCCACGGATTTTTTAGCTTACCCCTTCGGTGGTGTCACAATTAAGTTCTTCCCATACTCATCTTTTCCTTTTAGCAACAAGCAAGGTGGAGATATAGATTTCCAGAGTATGGGAAACTCATAGGTAATCGGAATCTGAATTTTTTCACTAGGGGGAGAATATTGGAAAATCACGGCAGTTCGCTCCAGGGATGAAGAGTTTTTTGCCGAGTGCCACAAGCTGCCAACAAAAATAAAAAACTCACCTGGTTTGATATCTATTGAAAGCATTTTACATTGAGAATCTAGTGCTTGAGCTGCTTCAAGTACAGCATAGTCATCAGTAAGATTTAGCCCAAAATTATTCTCCAATTCCTGCGGATAGTTTGGCAGATTATGAGATCTAGTAATGACTCGACTGTTGTGATTTAGATTGGCGATCGCAAAAAACTCAACTAATCATGCAGGAACCTCCTTATTTTGCTTCGCAAATAAACGCGAAAAGACTTCGTCGGCTGATTGA
>JAAUYH010246147.1_pt1 | contig 16080 bp, 8 predicted proteins | sample 7278061 | NCBI WGS metagenome assembly JAAUYH01 (sample SAMN14350203, study PRJNA611818) | marine sediment metagenome | isolation source: surface marine sediment (0.6m) | place: French Polynesia: Moorea | collected 2018-08
GACACCGATAGCTACAGTAGTCAGTAGTTGGGTATCGCCCCTGACCAATACATCATCGGTAAGTAGTTGCATCATTAAAGGAGAAGCCAGAGAAAGCAGTCCCACGCCGAAATTAATAACAATGGCTAACAGCAGAATATGACGATAGGGCCAAACCCTCTGAATATAGCGACTAAAACCACCTACTTTGTCATTTTCTTGTTGGTAAAAGCGGGTATCATCTGGTGTCAAGAGCAGCATAATGCCATTTCCCCAACCTGTGATTAACTCTTGGCGGGTAAGGTAGCGGATGCCTACGGCAGGGTCGGCAATGACATATTTCTTGCCTTTTTTACCGTATAAAACCACCCAATGATAGCCTTTCCAGTGAATGATGGCTGGTAGGGGTACTTCCGAAAGGCGATCGATAATTTCATTGGTGGCTTTGACTTGACGGGCATTGAATCCGAAGACTTCTGCACCTCGGTTTAAGCCGAGTAGGGTAGTTCCTCGCGAACCCGTGCCGACTGCTTCGCGGATGCGACTGATGGCAAAGGTACGTCCGTGGTGTTTGGCAATAGTGGCGATGCAAGCAGCACCACAGTCTTCTTCACTGTGTTGAAGGACAATTGAATATTTCATTTTTAAGACTTGCACGGTAGGAAAAAATATCGGGGCTTTTTGCCCCGACAATCAGCGTAGTTCAAAAATCCAGATATTAGGGTAACGCTTTTAGCCTTAAATCAATCGCTAAAACTTCTGCTACGCAAAGATTTTACTCTTTTATACTTCTGACGAAGTATAATCCTGTTTTGAATGACACTGGTTATAGTTTTAAAACACGCCCTAGCTTATACGACTCTTCTGAGGGATGAAAGTTTATCATTAAACCCTAAATCTGTTAGATTCCAAGTTCCTTCAGGTACAAAACGAAATTGACCCGTATAATTGATATGTTCAAATAATTGCCAAACTTCACCCTTAGAAACTGTAATTGAAGAAGCTTCATCATTGAAACCGTCGTTCACTAAATTGCTATCAAGAGAATATCTAGTAATGCCCCCTCCTTGTCGATTAATATGCCGATAGATAGTTGCATATCCCCCTTCGACTACAGCACTTTCTTTGGGTGTTAATTCGGTGAACAGTTGTTCGTTTGCAGTCATTTTGTCAATATTTGACATGGTGTTTCTCCTTAATTTAAGTTTTTGGAAAATTGAGTCTTTAAAAGCTCTATTAACAGAGTAAAAATAACAGGCTTGAAAATCATTAACCCTTTTTCCAAAGTTTGATGCGGGTAAAAGAATCGAGTAGTGGGAATTGCCAGTAAGAGAAGTTGCAGATATCTGCAAGTCAATTCAGAAAAAGTCAAAAATACACGCTGGTTTGTAAAATTTGCTATGAAAAAGCGATCGCCTGTCCCAAAATAAATAAACGCGATCGCTCTAAAGAAAAAGATGAATGAAACTAAAATTAATAAACGATAAAATCATCCCTAACCAAACTCAAACAACTAGCTATACTATCCATTTTTGTCTGTCCAGAAGCACTCAAAATAACATCGTTATTAAAACTGGCACAAATAACATTATCTGAGAAATTATATTTTCGAGTTTTACCATGTGATATTGAGCAATTTAGGGATTTTATCGAATATTTTCCCCTTTTAGTCATAAAATTTTTAGGATTCATTTGTCGAAAAATAAGCATATTTCTGAAAAGTAATTGAATCTTTAAAAGTTCTATTAACAGAATAAAAATAACGAGAGCGAAAGTCTTTGACTCTTTTTCCAAAGTTTGATGTCAGAAAATGAATCGGGTAACAGTATGTTTCACCAAGAGGGGTTGCAGATATCTGCAAGTCAATGTGTAGAAAACGCCTAAAAAGGTTGATATTGAAGGGAGAAATGAAAACCGTTTTCTTGTAGCGAGTCTCCTTGGTTATCCACTTCGACCAAAGGAATACCATAATCGAGGCGTAAAGCAAAATCAGAGCCAATTTGCCAGCGCAAACCTGTTCCCAAGCTAGCAATAGTAGAGGTTTTGGGGTCTGGGTCATCGTTATTCCAGACTGTGCCAAAATCGAAAAAGGAAATTAAATCTAACTGATGACTTGAGTTAGAAACCAGGGAAAAACGACCCTCAAGAGAACCAACAATGCCATTATCAGTAACAAATTGACTTTGCCGATAACCTCTAACCGTATCAATACCACCAACGCTAAAGCGTTCGAGAGAAAGTAAAGAATCTGGGGTAAGTTGAGCATTAATTCTTGCTAAGAACAAAAACCTTTTTGGAAACTGTTTGACATACTGAAATTGTCCCCGCCAGGCAAAGAAACTCCCGTCAGTACCTGTATCGTTAATGGTTGCGTCAAAAGCATCGATGCCAAAACTCAACTCCGAGCGGGCTGCTAATATCCGATCTGGGTTACGATCTACCCAATCTTGGGAAAAGCGTAGCACTGTAACATTAGCTTCTCCATCATTTCCATTCCCATCCCGCGCTCCTACGGAAAAAGAAAATGGTTCGTTGAGTAAAAAAGTTTGACTGCGACGAATATCTAGGGCAAGAGCGAGGGCTAATTCGCTTTCTGGGGACTTGAGAACTGGCTGACGCAAACTAAAAGACAGGGAGTCAGATTCGCTACTGATGTCAAATTTACGAAAATCATCTTCTATGATATCGCTGTCGTTGTTGCTGTATCGTACGCTGAATGTCCCGTCGCGGGGATTTATGGGAATAGTATAACTAAGATCGTAGGAATCGAGTCCTTCAGTGAGATCGTATTTAAAATTAATGCGATCGCCAAAACCTAACAAATTATCATGGGCAAGAAAAGCACTACCTCGGTAGGAACCAATGCTGGGAGAGCGATCGTTGGCAGCTGTAATTCCAGCATGAAAAACTGGGGCTTCTCTTAAATCTAACCGTAAAATATTACTCCCAGAAATTCGTCCTGGGAGCAACTCGGCATTTACTTGTTTAAAAAGGGGATTGAGTTGTAGAACTTGCAGTGCTTCTAGCAATTTTTGTCGGTTTAAGGGCGGATTAGTGGCTAACTCAAGACGGCTACGCACATATCCTTTTTGTAGGCGTTTCAAACCAGTAATTTCTATATCTTCTAACTTTCCTTCAATAATTTGAATTCTTACTATGTCTTCTAATACTTGATTGACTGGCAAAAAAGCCCCCGAAGTAATATATTCATTTTCGATATATAACTGAGTAATCGTCGATCGCAGCTTGAGTAAATCCTCAAAGGTTATTCCTCGATCGTTGACTTGGGCTTGAATAATGCAATACTGGTCAGATTGAGAATTGTCATCTTGAGAATCGCTGTCTGGAAGGGATATATCGCAAATAATTTCTGCTGCTTCAAGGTTCTCAAATTCCTGGGAATTGATTTTCTCGATTATCTCTGTTTGTAGAACGGTACTTCCCCAGATTTCAATTTGTTCAACTGGTAAGCTATCCTTAGTTAGAGGTGGTTCTTGCGATGGTGGGGGAGTCGCAGGGATTTCAAGCTGGGGTTTGGGCTTGGTTGGCGGAGGTTCTTCAGGAAGAGGGGCTTCTGAGGGACGGGGCAGAGTTTGTTCGATAATTTCTGGAGCATTGGGCGGAATATCTACTCCTGCTGGGGGGGAAGATTGAGCCACTACCTTGAAAGGTAAGCTAGCCAAGGGTAAAAAGATCGATCCATAAAATACCATTGGGTTTAACGCTATACCCATTTAATTACCTCCTCTCATAACTAAAAGCCAATAACTATTGCGCTTTAGACAAAGAAGCTTTAACCTAAGCTCGCAAGGGTTAAGATTAAGGACAATCGCGACTGATAATTAACTGTCCGTTAGGAAGTCGAAATACTCCCGTCGGTTCCACAATCGGGTCGCCACTTTTCCACGGTCGATAAGTACGGGAACTTAATTTGGGCAAATTAGTAGAGGTTTCCTTTTCTGGTAGAGTCCTTACATTGCCAGTAGGTAAAGGGGATACCGCAGCATCTCCAGGACGAGTTGGTAAGCCACCAGCACCAGGTATGGTGAAGTTTCCTCTTTGCTCTTCGCTGCGGACGATACAACTATTAGCAAGTAATTCATTTGTATTGATTAAATTTTCTGGCAATTCGATCAGGCTATTTTGGATGAAACTAACATCGGGTAATGTGATTACGCCATCTACAACACCACTAGCATTCACATCAACGCGATCGTTGCCATCTAGAGTAGTCAAATCGGTATCTTCGGGTGCAGGACGAAAACTTTCGCCGAAGAAAGCGGGGCTATTCAAATTGATATTTCCCCCTCGACCATCGCGGGCAAAAGCAAAGATATCACTATCATCAAAAGCAATAATAGAATCAGCAGTGAGGTTAATATTTCCGCCACCACCAGCCCCGCTATCTACATTAGTGGTAATATCACTATCACTACGCAAATGAATATCTTGAGCAGAGATATTAATAGCTCCACCAGAAGAGCGATCGGCAGCAGTAGTAATATCGCTATCATTAGCCGTTACATCCTTGGATGCTTCGATAGTTATATTGCCAGCTTTACCTTCTTCTTCGCTACGGGCTGAAATTTGCGATCGCCCTCTGAGGGAAAGTGCTTGGGTCTGAAGATTGATATTGCCCCCCTGACCCTTTGCTCTTTGATTGACGGTAGTAGAAATAGAGCTGCGATCGAGAACAATATTTTCAGCATCCTGTACTAAGACATTTCCTGCATCTCCCACCCCAGATGTGCTGGCAGTAATTTCGGAGTTGTTTAAGAAAAGATTGCGAGCTTTAATTTCAATGTTACTAGGAGTAGTAGATTTCCCATTGGCTTGGATTTCGGTGGAAATTTTGGCGTTATTGGTCAGGGTAAGACTCTCAGCAGCCTTATCTTGATTATCGATCAAGATACTACCTGCATTTCCTTGTCCATTAGTAAAAGCATTGATTTCAGCTTGGGAAAAGTTAATGCGATTTGCATCTAATTTAATACTGCCAGCACTACCTTCTCCAGATGTAGAGGCTGAAACTTCTAAACCATCGGCTAAATTTAAGTTTTGGCTGCTGAAATTAATATTGCCAGCATTACCACTACCAAAGGTTTCGGCGGTTATTTTTCCTTCTCCAGATATGCCAATAGTTTGAGGTGCTGAAATATTGATATCACCACCTTTTCCAATAGCAGAAGTTGATGCTGAAATAAAACCCTGGTCGGTAAAACTTATGCCAAGAACGAGGTTATCTTTATTTGGTTGAATGCTTAAATCCCCTGCTGGTGCTTGAGACTTAGTTTCGGCAAAGACTCCGAGTTTACCCGAAATATTCAAGTTGGCAGCATTAATGTTAATATTTCCTCCGCCTTCGGAGTTAGTAGAATTCTCGTTTACAGTGGCACTAATTTGGGCATTCTCGCCAATAGTTACTGTCGGAGAAGTAATGTTAATATCCCCTGCTTTTCCTGCTCCCGATGTTTCGACAGTGAGGTTACTATTAAGACCCAGAGTTATACTTTCAGAAGCATTAATAGTAATACTTCCGCTATTTCCAGATGCCTCAGTCAAAGCTGATATGGTTGCTCCTTCAGAGATATTGAGTTCGGGGGAAATGATCTCAATATCCCCTGCTTTTCCTGCTCCAGTGGTTTCTGCAAATATACCAGAATCAGCCCCATTGAAAATAATGTTATCGGTAATAGTTAGAGTAATATCTCCTGCCTGAAAATCTGTGCTAGTAGTAGCAGAAATTTTACTGTTACTTGATTCGAGAGTATCTGCTTGAATATCTACATTTCCTGCTATTCCTTGTCCATTGGTACTGGCAGTAATTGCTGAGTTGTTTAAAACCAGATCGCGGGCTTGAATTTCAATGTTACTAGGAGTATTGGATTGTCCATTGGCTTGGATTTCGGTGGAAATTTTGGCGTTATTGGTCAGGGTAAGGCTCTCAGCAGCGTTGTCTTGATGATTGATAAAGATACTACCTGCATTTCCCTCTCCATCGGTAAAAGCATTGATTTCAGCTTGGGAAAGGTTAATGCGATTTGCATCTAATTTAATACTGCCAGCACTACCTTCTCCAGATGTAGAGGCTGAAACTTCTAAACCATTAGCTAAATTTAAGTTTTGGCTGCTGAAATTAATATTGCCAGCATTACCACTACCAGAGGTTTCAGCGGTTATTTTTCCTTCTCCACTAATATTAATTGTTTCTGGTGCAGTTAGATTTATATCTCCTCCTGCTCCACTAGCCGTAGTCAATGTAGAAAGAATAGCAGTATCGCTAAATTTAATATTTAGTTTGCTTTGTTCTGTGTAGGGTTGAATTTTAAGAGTACCAGCAGGTGATACTCCTTGGGTTTCAGCAAAGATACCGAGTTTACCTGTTAAGTCTAAGTTTGAAGTATGGATAGTGATTGAGCCTCCACCTTCGGTGTTGGTAGAAGTTGCGGTAACCGTGGCACTGATTTCTGCATCTTTGTCAATAGTTAGGTTAGGAGTAGTGATAAATATATTTCCTGGCTTACCAGCAGCATTAGTCTCTACACTAATTTGACTATTATCTGTTAATGTTACAACTTGAGATGCATCTATAGTAATAGTTCCACCATTACCAGTGCCTCTTCGAGCAGCAGCGAGTACAGATCCATCTTTATCTATAATTAGTTGAGGCGTATTTATCTTAATATTTCCTGCTTTTCCTGAGCCTAGAGTAAATGCATTAATTAGAGAATCAGATATCAATAATTTCTCGCTAATGTTTAGCGTAATATCACCAGCATCAAAATTAGGAGCGGCTCCAGTTCCGATTGCACTACTAATATTATTATTAGCTAGTTCTAAAATATTGGCGTTGATAAAAATATCACCCGCATTTCCACCACCATTTGTATTAGCGGAAATCGCAGCATCGTTAGTTACACGAAATAAATTTGTCGTTATATCGATTGTGCCTCCAGTACCAATTGCTTTACCAGTCACTCTACTCAGAACACCACCAGGTCTTCCTCTAGAAAAACTTTTCCCATCCAACAAAATTAAATCATTGGTTTTAATCTTAATGGTTCCTGCATCTCCAATTCCAAAAGTATTAGAATCTAATATTCCGCCCTTTGTAAGTTTAAGAGAGTTAGCTTTAATTTCAATCCCACCAGAATTGCCTACTGCCGTATCATTAACTTGAGTGTCTGCACGGCTTGGGTCTGGCAATACAACTTTACCTTCCCCATCAAATACAACTTTGCCTTCCCCATCAAATCTAACTTCCCCTGTAGCGGTAATTTTGATGCCTCCAGAATTACCTTTTCCTTGGATACTAGAAGTTACAGCAGCACCATTAGTAACGGACATAGAACCAGTAGTAATTTCAATCCCTCCAGAATTACCCTCCGCTTTCTCATATACATTACTCACTATTCGACTGCTAGATCCATTCCTTCTTTCTCCGTCAATTAATACTTTATCCGTTGCGCTTAGAACAATATCTCCTCCCACAGCACCAGGGTTTCCCATATTTGGAGATATTCCTGCTAAAAAGCTACTTCCTCCTGTTAACTCTAAATTTCTAGCGTTGACATTAATAGAGCCTCCACCTCCAGCAAGTACATCAATAGAAGCACCATTAGAAAAAAAGACATCACCTCTAGTTACACCATCAGGAAAACTCAAACTACCATCACTATTAAATTCGATTGTTCCTGCTTCGGTTAACCCTCCTACATCTACTCTTCCCCCTGGAGCTACTAAACCTCCACCATCTACAATCAAGTCACCTCCTACTAAAACTAGATTTTTACCTGCATCTACAGCTAAAAATCCCCGATTAGTAATCGCCCCATTTCCCTCAGAACCATATTGCACCCCCAAAGGAACACTGACAGTCAATAAAGGCGAATGATCGGGATTCTTGGCACTAAACTCAAACCCATCCCCAAAAACCAAACTATCCCCCGTACTCATCACCAAAGAACCAGCAATATCTAGCTGGGCATTAGCACCAAACAAAATACCATTGGGATTGAGGAAATATAGATTCGCTGCCCCATCTACCCCCAAAGTCCCCAGAATATTAGAAGGATTTCCACCCGTTACCCGACTGAGAATATTTTCAATTCCTACTGGATTGGTAAAATAAACTCTCTGTCCTTCATTGACATTAAATTCAGAAAAACTGTGGAACAAATTAGCATCACGGATTGCTCCCCCTTCAATTAACTCGGCTGGAAGCCCGCGAACATTAGTATTAGAATTTACTACAGAACTTTCCGCACCCAAACTATTATCAGGCGAAATCTGAGCCGAAACACGATTAGCGATCGCTATTAACATCAAATAACCAGTGAGGGAGAAGGCTCCACTCACTGCTAGAAAACTGTCTTTCTCTATCCACCAACTGTGTAACCTAGCTTCTACCACAGTTTTTACCCTTATAGTGAAATTTTTATATGTTCGTTGCTAACATCACACAATACATCAAAAAGATCTTAAAAACTTTCATTCTTTCTGTATTTTTGCTTGCAGAAATTAGAAATATTAATTGCGTCAAATAACCTATCAATTTCAGCTAAGAAATCATAAAATTGAACTTAACAATACCCAGTTTAACAGGAAAATCTTAAGATATTTTTAATCTTTCCTCTTGGGAATTTTTTGATGAAATTCAACAAATAGTAACAATAATAAACAAAGAAAAATAACAAGATTTAACAAAATTTCTAGCCAAAAACCTGATTAACTTTTTTTTGTTACCAAGGCTTTATTCATACATTAAAACCTTTGCGGTCAAATCCGAAATAACTAAACTCTCTATGCTCTACAAATTTCTTCGTCTCCGCGTCCGCTACCAGCAAGGCATTCTCTTTCTTGGTAGTTGGCTCTTTTGCTTATGGCTGGGTCAATTTCCCGCAACCATTGTGCAGTCAAGCTGGGGAGAAATAGCTATTGCCAGTAATGAGAGTCAACTAGTACAACAAGGAGTAGAAAGCTACCAAGCAGGAGATTATTTTCAGGCGATCGACTATTGGCAACAAGCCATAAAATCTTTTCAAAAAACTGAGAACAGATTTAATCGGGCGATCGTTGCCGAAAATCTAGCCAGAGCCTATCAGCAAATCGGTCGCATTGATGAAGCGATCGACTATTGGCAGCAAGCGCTCGAAGACTATCAACAACTCAAATACGATAAAAAACAAATCGGCAGGATTTTAACCGAACAAGCCCAAGCCTACAGTAGCATCGGTCAACCCTGGCAGGCGATCGCTCTTTTGTGTGGTTTATCTGATGCTGAAGAAGATGATGACGAAAATTCTGGTTGTATCCGTGGAACTGCTATAGAGATTGCTCACACGACTCAAGACGAGCCAGGAAAAGTAGCTGCATTGGGAAGCTTGGGAAAAGCATATCGTCAGATAGGAGATTACGATTCAGCTTTAGGTAATCTGGAGGCTGGTTTAGAGACTGCCGAAAAGATTGGCAACGAAACTTACAAAGTCTCTCTCCATAATATTATAGGCAATGTTTATACTAATTTGGCTCAGATTAAATACCGCCGTGCCAATTCCGCCCAGTCGATCGGCGACGAACAGGATGCAGACAAGCTAGAAAAAGAAGCCAATGATTATGCTGCTTCAGCTTTAAAATCTTTGCAAAAAAGTCTTGAACTAGCTCGTATACAAGCAGATCGAGCTGGGGAACTGCGAGTCCTCCTCAACATAATTCCCATTGAAGACCGCATCTCTAATAATGAGTTAGCAACAGAACTATTAGCCAAAGCCCACTCCCTACTTGAAGATAAAAAACTACCGAATACTAGAGAAAAAGTTTATGCTGCGATTAACTTAGCTTACCTAGATGAACTTGTTGCCAATCCCGAGCGAACATTTGATACTTTTTCTCGAACTGAATGTTTTAATAACCCCCAAAGACAAGCTGAAGCAGAAAAACTATTCGATCGAGCGAGAGAAATTGCCGTTAACCTAAAAGATAATCGCTCCCTTTCCTTTGCTTTAGGGGAATTGGGTAAACTCTACGAATGTCGCCATGACTATCAGCAAGCATTAAAATTTACCGAAGCAGCACGCTGGAGAGCCGATCAAGAACGGTTAGCTCAAGATAGTCTCTATTTATGGGAATGGCAAGCAGGACGCATTTTTCATAAACAAGCAAATGAATTGAATAAACAAGGGCAAGAAAAAGCAGCAAGGGAAAAAGAGTCCCAGGCAATTGAAGCTTACGAAAGGGCGATCGCTATCTTAGAAGGTGAGAATGCAGAGCTAGAAGGAGGTATCCGCAGCGATATTCTTAACGCCGATCGAGATTTACAATTTGACTTTCGCGATACTGTTGCTCCACTTTACCGTCAGTTTGCCGAGTTAATGCTAGAACAAGCTGCTTTGCCCCCCGAACAAGCTATCAAGTCTCAGGAAACAGCATTACAATCTGCCCGTCAAGCTCTTGATTCCCTGCAATTGGCAGAATTACAAAATTACTTTGGTAATGAATGTTTATTGAGAAGTTTCGAGTTTAAAAATGTTGAAGAACTAACCGAAGAATCTGCCCAGACAGCTTTCTTTAGCTCAATCATCCTCAAAAACCGCACTGCTATTATTGTTACTCTTCCCAACCGTACCAAACTGTTTAAGTTTATAGATATAGATAATCAAACTTTGAGGAGGAAAATAAACGAATTTCGTAAAAGTCTAGAAGACGACAGTGAAATTTACTACGACACGACTCAGGCACAGCAACTTTACCAATGGATAATCGCACCTTTCGCCGACGATCTTCAACAGACTAACATTAAAAATCTGGTTTTTAGTCAAGATGGAATTTTACGGAGTATCCCTATGGCAACCCTCCACGACGGTCAACAATTTTTGGTGGAAAACTATGCTATTGCTACTACTCCCAGTCTAAATGTCACTTCTGTTCCTTCTGTTAAGTCTAAAAGATATAGTGCTTTAATCTTAGGTTTAACAGAATCCGCACAACTAGAAGATCAAATTGCTTACCGCGCTTTGGATAACGCATCCTCAGAACTCAGTCAAATTCAAGACCTTTTTTCCGATAGCCTTATTCTCCAGAATGACGAATTTACCCACCAGAACTTAAAAGAAGAACTCGCTAAAACTAGCTATCCCATCATTCATATGACAACTCATGGTCAGTTTGGTACAGATCCTGAAGATGCCTTTTTAGTTACGGGTAAAAATCCCGAAACAAAGAGCAATGAAAAGCTGATAATTACAGAGTTAGAGAATAGCCTCCGCAGTATCCGCGATCGCGATGAGTTAGTGGAATTACTTGTCCTCACTGCCTGTCAAACTGCCGTCGGGGATGAAAGAGCAGCTCTCGGTCTAGCTGGAGTAGCCGTGCAAGCTGGTGTTAGCAGCGCGATCGCGTCCTTATGGTATGTTCCAGACGATTCAACCGAATTTTTGATTACGCAGTTCTATCAAAATTGGAAAACAGGAATGAGTAAAGCTGAAGCTCTTAGCAAGGCTCAAAGTCAACTAATTAAGAATGACGATAAATATGCTCATCCCCTCTACTGGGCAGCCTTTATTCTCATTGGTAATTGGTTGTAAAATTAACGTTCTCGCTCGGCAATCTGTCGCAAATCTTCAACCCACTGTTCTAATTTTCGCCGTTCCTTGTCGTTTGATATTTCGTTTAATTGGTCTGCTTCAACCGTAGCAAGCTGATGTAATAATTCCGCACCTACTGCTCCCAGTTGTGATGGGGGAGCTGTTCTCAAAGCTTCTCCCAAGGCACCATACCATAAACCACTTTCGCCATAAGCTTTGACTCTCGCAACACTATCTATTGGAACTGTATCCTTCGTAATATTTGGAAGCATAGGGATAACTCTCAAATCTGCTCTTGTCTTAAGATCGTTTGAGGGACGATTAAGATCGCAACGAATTCTTACCTCCCAGAGATAGGTTTTATCCACTTTTAAATTTGGCTTATCTTCCGACCAAGTGAACTTCATAATTCCCGACAGACTATTCATTGTAATCGGCTCGCTAATTGGCTGTGGTCGATCGTTAGCATCGTATTCAAACAGCCTGAATTCCACAGGTAAAGACTCGGAAGCATTGGGAACAAACCAAACAAAAGTTGGATGTCTTGAAACTGTTTGTCCCACATGAGTCTTGGGAGCGAGAGCAGTAAGTGGAATATCTTCAATGCGATCGGGCATAGCCTGCCAGCGAAGCCGATCGCAATTACCTCTAGAACCAGCAGTGATTGAATAGGAACTAGGGCGTTTTTGTTTGGGAGGAGGCTTATAAGCTGCAAGAGCTACTGAAACAGAAACGATTGAGCCAAGAGCGATCGCAATGGTTAATAGTGTAAAGATACAATAGTCTTGAAAGGATTGCGGAGTTTTGAGTTTCATTTTTCCTGAAGAATTAATACTGGGAATTTTGGAAAGAAAGAAATTTCTCAAATTTAGAACGAATCTGGTTCACAAAACCTTGATTTTGCTCGGTTAATTTCCATGTTATCTTGCAGAGAGTACCTTTTGGTTTAACAGTCTGACGCTTAAATTTTCCTCCCAATAGTTTTTCCAGGTCTCGGCATTGTCTTGTCCCTTGACCTTGGGTGGAGGAGATCTTACCAGATCCATTATCTTCAATTGTCAGAATGTATCGATCTTCTTTTTTTGTACCACTAGCAATCAATCGGGTTGCTCCTTGAGCGTGTTTGCCAACATTACACAAAGCTTCTTCAAGAAATGAACAAAGCTGTTGCTTTTGCTTAGAATTTAAGTAACAAGGCTCAATTGGATCGAACTTAACAATCTTGGCTTTAATAGTTCTAAAGTTAGGAAAGTAAGGTCGCTTAAAAGTCTCACTATAAACTATCTGAAAAAGTTCATCTATGGAAAGACTTAAATCAAGAACTCTGCCATTTCCTAGATGGAAGCTTTTTGGTTCAATAATTAAATTCTGTAGAAACTTATCTTGCTCGGAAACTTGGATTTGGTCTGATTCCTGTTGAAGATAATCGCTAATACTCCTAATTTCCCTGTTTAAGTTCTCAAGTTCATCAAATAATTTTTCTCCGAATACATCTTGTTGGCGAACCCGTCTCTGAATATAGGCTAAAGTTTGTAAAGGTCCATTATGTATAATTTTAAAAGCGTTCTTAATTGCATTTAAGCGTTCTTGAATAATGAGGCTTTTAACTTCAATTTGATACTTTAAAGCTCGTTCGTTTTGATAAAAAGCGGTATAGGCTATGCCATTGATAATAAAAACGAGCCAAGCAGGTACAACGGGAATCCACCAACCTCCTCCCCAAAGCAGAAGATAACCTACTCCTATGGGGACAAAGCTAACTATAACAACCCCAAAAAGATTTTGTAATGGCGATCGAAAGATCCTGCCAAGTGGAATAGCGAGAAGACCACAGGCAATAATCCATAGATATTCCCAGCCATCTGTCCAAGTTTTTAACAGCGATCGCCTGTCAAGGATAGCACTGATGATTTGACTAGTGGCATGGGCGTGAAACTCCGCACCCTTAATAACCCCAGGTGGATTCACATTGGCGATCGCTGTTGTATTGATCGTATCTTTGATGCTGTCAGCCGTTATCCCGATAATAACGATGCTATCTCTCAACCAATTAGAATCTTCTACTCGATCATTCACAATATCTTGGAACGAGAAAGTCCGAAATCTGACTTTACCCCTCCGAAAATTAAGAACTACTTGAACTCCTCCATCATCAGCTCCGACATATCCTCCTGTGTTGGCCAAAAAACGAGGTAACTCAGCTTCTCCAAATCTTATAGCATCTGGATCGCGAATACCATTTTCAAGAGTAATATTTCTAGTCTTTAAATAAGTTTCTGCCAGTCGTAAAGCTAGAGAAAAGACGTACTCCTCTCTTGATTCATCTTTCCAGGTGCTTAGAAGGCTTCGCCTAACATTACCATCGGCATCTGGAAGAACATCGCTAAAACCTATTTTTTCTCTGGGTAATTCTGCTGGTGGGGGAATAATATCTTGTCCTAAGACTTTTGCGATCGCGATTAGGTTCTCGCTTTCTTTGAAAATCTTAACCCGTTCTTGATAACCAGGTTCAACTGGAATATCTCTAACCAGATCGAGACCAATAACTGCGGGTTTGTAGGTCTGTAATTTTTGCAGCAATCGAGCAATATCTCGATCGGGGATGGGATAGCTACCTATCTGGCGAATATCGCGATCGTCAATACCAACGATCGCGATCCGTTCGTCCGTTGGTTCTGAGGGAAGCTGACCAAGGAAGTAATCGAGAGTTATCCACTCAAAAAATTGCAGCGAGCCAGTCAGACGCACAAGCGTTAATAGAATAATAACTACAATTCCTATTCGCCATCGCGCAATTTGCTGTGATATCTTACCCTCGATATTTCGGTGCATAAACTTTTTCTGACTTTTAGCTGCTTTTAATCTATATACCCAAGCTCTCTTGCTTTGTTTAAAGTTCTAACTTTTTTGTGCGTATTTTCTCTTCCTGATTCTGGATAAATGTGTAAAACATCACGAATTTTAGTCCAATAGTTCCCAATAGTTTTTGTACAAACATTCATCTTCTCGCCTATTTTTTCATCTGTCATTCCCTTGTTGGCTAATTTAAGAAGGTCGTACCACTCTGGTTCTAGCTCTCCATTTTGTAGCTCTGGTAAGTTCTTGGTATTGGTAAGCCCTTCGAGTGACCAATCAACTTTCTTCAATAAATCCTGGATAGAGCTTTTATCAGCAACGGTAAATCCTCCTTGATAGGAATTTATTTTAGATTTAATTCTGACTAAAGCTTTAGCATTACTACTAAGCACAACAATATTGAGATTCTCTTGCTCTTGTAGTAAATCTTTGAGAAGTTTAACTCCTATCTCAGTTTCAGCCTCCATCCCTGACTTTTCTGGAATGGATAGATCTAAGAGCAATAGATCTGGCTGCAATTTCTTCAATTCTTCAAGAGTCTCCTCCTTAGTTTGGGCTGTCCTAATTTCGGCAGTTGGATAATGCTTGCGTAGTGCTTCGATTGTGCCACGAAGGATTAATTCGTGGTCGTCAACTATTAGAATTCTTAGTTTTTCTCGTTTTACCACATCTTGAGTCATCTTCAATTACCCTTACAGATAACTTACCTCAAGGATACCGAAGTAAGCTAATCTGTTCCATTACCTTTTCTTCTAAAGCTAATTGCCAAGCTTGGTAGCTATTTTTATACAAAACTATCTTGACAAAACAAGATTATTGTGAATATTAACTGAAATGCAAATAAGTATATGACGTACAAAATTTAACTTACATACTACTAAATACTGTTCTTTGGTGCTGTTCCCCTCAATGAAATTGAATTGTAAGATAGAGTATTTTTTTTTCAAGAAGAGTTACAATCTATTGGCTCAACCGAGATATTTGTACTACCAGTTCTCTTAGCTTGATGGGACAAAATCACTCTTCCTTCTTCTTCCCCGTGACGAATAACCCATCACAGTTCACCATATTTTGTGATTGATACCCATCGGCTGTAATTCATCACTACCAATCCTTTCAGCTTTTCTGTGACTGGTTGTTATGGTTGTGACGGGTCAAATCAAAACTTTCTCTTTTTATCTGATTTTTTCTCTTTGTTACTCCCCACCATGTAGTATGATATCTTGACTTACCCCGATCTTCTACTCAATTAAATCTACTTTTCACTTTTACTGTCACATCCAGAACATTCATCACCAACAGTACTTTCATCCATCACACATTCCCTCACAACTAACCTGATTATCCATCACATCAATCCTTTTTATCCATGTAATATCTGTAGTGCAAATTGGCTTTTAGATAAGATGTCATGAAATTAATCCCTTTGCCCTCTGTACCTATGTACTACTTGAAAAAAAAGATTACTCCCAAGGTATGACCATTCACTTTAGTAGTACGCAGTACTCAAGGACGATGACATAATACCCTGGTGGTCGGATACTATTTAAACTAGAAAAAGAAGCGTGAAGACTACGCCAGAGGAGGGATTCAATCATGAACCTGAAACTTTCTACCCAAGATGCCAACCTCTATTACGAGCAGATAGAAGATGAAGCCGAGC
>JAAUYH010024773.1_pt1 | contig 16079 bp, 11 predicted proteins | sample 7278061 | NCBI WGS metagenome assembly JAAUYH01 (sample SAMN14350203, study PRJNA611818) | marine sediment metagenome | isolation source: surface marine sediment (0.6m) | place: French Polynesia: Moorea | collected 2018-08
CACTTGAGCCAGTCCAGCGCCTCGCGCGTCGCCTCGTCGGCGCGGCGCTCTGCGGCGGAACAGCGCAGCCCGAGGCCGCCCATGTCGCCGTGGCTGTAGCGAAACGCCGACGGCTTGCCACCGCGCAGCACGTGGCGGATGCCGCGGTGTACCAACAGGTCCGGATAGCGGCGAATCGGCGACGTGAAATGCGCATACTGCGGCAGCGCAAGACCGAAGTGACCGATGTTCTTGGGGGCATACTCCGCCTGCTGCATCGACCGCAGCAGCACCATTTCGATGAGCTCCGCGTCAGGCCGGCCGGCCACCTGCGACAGGACCGCCCGGTAGTGCTTCGGCTCGAGCTTGCCCTTCCCAGGCAACGTCAGGCCGAGGCCGCCGAGGAACAGCCGAAGATCGTCGACGCGGCTTTCGTCGGGTTCGCCGTGACATCGGTACAACGTGGGCATGCGATGCCGGCGCAGGAATTTCGCCGCCTGCACGTTGGCGGCGATCATGCATTCCTCGATGATCTTGTGGGCGTCGTTGCGCTCGTAGCGTTTGACGCCCGACACGCGCCCGCGCTCGTCGAAGCTGAAGCGCACTTCGGGCATGTCGAAGTCGATCGCACCGCGCCCGCGGCGGGCCTTCGCAAAGGCCCGGTAGAGCTGGTCGAGGGTGGACAAGGCCGGCAGCAGTGCCTTGTGCCGGCGACGCAACCCGGCATCGCCGTCGTACAGCATGGCGGCGACTTCAGCGTAGGTGAGCCTTGCGGCGGATTTCATGACGCCTTCGTAGAAGCGCGACCGGGTGACCTTGCCGGCCGGCGACACGCGCATTTCGCACACCATGCACAGGCGGTCGACCTTCGGGTTGAGGGAACACAGCCCGTTGGACAGTTCCTCCGGCAGCATCGGCACGACACGGTTGGGGAAGTACACCGAGGTGCCCCGCTCGACCGCCTCGCCGTCCAGCGCTGTCCCGGGTCGCACATAGTGCGCGACGTCGGCGATGGCGACGATCAGGCGCCAGCCCTTGCCCGCGGGCTCGGCGTACACGGCGTCGTCGAAGTCGCGGGCATCGGCGCCGTCGATGGTCACCAGCGGCAGGCCACGCAAGTCTTCGCGACCCTGCTTGGCCTTCGTGGGCACCGTGCGCCCGAAGTGCGCCGTCTCGTCACGCACCGCCCTGGACCAGCGATGCGGCAGCCCGTGGGCGCGCAGCGCGATGTCCGTCTCCATGCCGGGCGCCGCCTCGTCCCCCATCACCTCGCTGATTTCGCCGACCGGCGGGCTGTGCTCGGTGGGCCACTCGCTAACGCGCACCATGACGATCTGGCCGTTCTTCGCCCGCTTCGCTTTTCCGCGCGCCACCATGACGTTGTGCGTGATGCGCGGGTTGTCCGGCACGACGAAGCCCACGCCGCGTTCCACGACGTAGCGGCCGACGATTTCCGGCGTCTTGCGCTCGATGACCTCGACGAGGCTGCCGTCGGGCCGGCCGCGGCGGTCGGTGCCCTTGATGCGCACGGCCACCCGGTCGCCATGAATGACGCTGCGCATCTGGCGGGGAGCGAGGTAGATGTCCGGCTCCTCGCCGTCGTCCCGCACGACGAAGCCGAAGCCGTCCTTGTGGGCCACGGCGTTTCCCGAGATCACCGGGATGCGTTCGAGCAGGCAATACTGATCCCGGCGGTTCAGGATGATCTGCCCGTCCCGCACCATGGCGCCGAGGCGCGCCCCCAGCGCCTGGCGCTCGGCCTTGCCTTTCAGACCGAGGCCGCGGGCCAGGGTATCGAAGTCCGCGGGTACGCCCATGTCCTTCAGAACTTCCAGCAGATAGCGGCGGCTGGGGCCCGGCTTGTCGTAGCGGCGCGCCTCGCGGTGACGGTCCGGGTCATCGCGACGCCAGTCGTATTTCTTGGCCATTGTTTTCCTGTAATTTTCAGGCCCAAACAGGACATCCGGGCCGATTGACAAGGATACCGTCTCTGGGTACAGTTCGCCCGCTCAATTTGGGCTCGCCAACGCATGCCCACCCCACCGCAGCCCAGGTGGCGGAATTGGTAGACGCGCCAGCTTCAGGTGCTGGTTATCGAAAGGTAGTGGAGGTTCAAGTCCTCTCCTGGGCACCAAACACTGAAAAAGCTCCTGCGGGAGCTTTTTTGCGTTGTGCCCACCTGAAACGCCAACGCACCGTCACGCTCGTCATTGCGAGCCCGCAGGGCGTGGCAATCTCGTGACGATGTGACGCGGTTGGTGCCTGACAGACATCGCACCGTACTGCACGAGATTGCCGCGTCGCTCCGCTCCTCGCAATGACAGACGGAATGCTATTCTGATCGTCCCGGTCGTCTGTCCCCCGACGCCACGACACAAGGGAGTCTGCCATGTCGACGCTGCGGCGCACCGAACTGCACGACCGCCACGTTGCCCTCGGGGCCGACCTGGCGCCCTTCGCCGGATGGGAGATGCCCATCCGCTATCCCACGGGGATCGTGGACGAGCACCTTGCCACCCGCGGGCGGGTCGGCGTCTTCGACATCTCTCACATGGGCCGCTTCACCGTGCGGGGCGACGACGCCACCGCGTTCCTGCAGCACGTGCTGACCAGCAACGTGCAGGCCCTGGACCTGCGCGACGTGGGCGCCCAGTACACGCTCATCGCCACACCCACCGGTGGCGCGGTCGACGACGCCTTCCTGTATCGCTTCTGCGAAGCGGAGTACCTGCTGGTCGTCAATGCCGCCAACGCCGCGCGCGACTGGGCGCACCTGGTCGAGATGGCCGAACGCTTCGAAGCGGTCGAACTGATCGACGACACGTCGGACGTCGCGATGCTCGCACTGCAGGGGCCCGACGCACGTCGTTGCCTCGCCCGATTCCTCGGTGACCAGCATCTGCCGGAACCGATGCGCAATGCCGTGACCACCATCGACCGGCCCGACGGATCGCTGCGCATCGCGCGCACCGGTTACACCGGCGAGCCGATCTGCTTCGAACTGTTTCTGCCGACCGCCGCCGCGGGCGCCGTCTGGGATGCGCTCGTGGACCTCGGTGCCGTGCCGTGCGGCCTGGGCGCACGCGACACGCTGCGCCTGGAGGCGGGGCTGCCGCTGTACGGCCACGAACTGGGCATCGACGCCGAGGGCCGGGAAGTCCCGGCACTCGCCTGCCGCCAGTCGAAGTTCGGCGTGAGTTTCTCGCCGCTGAAGGGCGACTACGTCGGACGCGAAGCCCTCGAACGGCAGTTCAGGGCCCTGGGTCGCATCGGCTACGGCGACTTCTCCGACATCGCCGACCTGCCCCGCATGGTACGGCCCGTCGCCATCGTCGGGCCGCGCGTCGCGCGCCAGGGAGCGCCGGTCTACCAGGACGGCCAACGCATCGGCACGGTCACGAGCGGTACCCGCGTGCCGCTGTGGCTGGTCGAGGGCGAGGGCCTGTCCGCCCGCATGACGCACACGCACGGGTTGCGTTCCATCTGCCTGGCGTACATCGATTCACAGGTGCAGGACGACGACCGGGTCAGCGTCGAGATTCGAGGCAAACGCGTCGACGCCATCGTCGTGCCCCACCACCTGCGTACGGATGCGCCACCCTACGCCCGGCCCATCGTCTTCGACCATGTCATCGACGAGCGCCCCGCCCCCACGACGCCACCGGGCGACCGGGCCCGGGACCTGCTCGCCGAGGCCGCCGAGAATACGGCCTGGCGACAGCGCCGCTGCATCAACCTGATCCCCTCGGAGATGACCGCATCACCCGCCGCGCGATTCCTGTCCATTGCAGACCCGGCCTGCCGCTACGCCGAGCACAAGAAGATGAAGGCCTTCTACGACACCGACATCTTCTATTACCAGGGCACGGAGTTCATCCGGGAGGTGGAGGAACGCCTGGCCGCCGAACTGGTGCATTACCTCGGCTGCGCCGAGGCCGAGACGCGCGTGCTCAGCGGTCAGATGGCCAACACCGCCGTGTTCAGCGCCATGGTCGACTACATCAACATGGAAGACCGCAAGCGCGAACCCCGGCGCATGCGGTGCGCCATGAACCACTACCTGGGCAAGGGCGGGCACCTGAGTTCGCAACCGATGGGCGCCCTGCGTGACTTCGTTGCGCGCGACCCGGTGACCGAGCGGCCGGCGGTGATCAACTTCCCGGTCCTGGCTGACAACCCGTTTCGCATGGATGTCGACGCCACCTGCGAGGCCATCGACCGCTACCGCCCGGAGCTGGTCATCTTCGGCAAGAGCATGATCCTGCACCGCGAACCGGTGGCGGACATCTGCCGTTTCCTCGAAGAGCAGGACCTGTCGTGCGTGGTGATGTATGACATGGCCCATGTGCTGGGGCTGCTTGGGCCACACTTCCAGGAGCCGTTCGCCGAAGGCGCCGACTTCGTCACCGGCTCCACCCACAAGACCTACTTCGGCACACAGCGCGGCGTCATCGGCAGTCCCTTCGACGAACACGACCCGCGCTACAAGTTGTGGGAAGCGGTACAGCGACGCACCTTCCCGGGCTCGGTGTCGAACCATCACCTCGGCACCATGGTCGGGCTGCTGATGGCGGCGTACGAGATGAACGCGTTTCGCAACGACTACCAGCCCGCCGTCATCGCCAATGCCAGGGCCTTCGCGCGGGCCCTCAGCGATGCGGGACTGCACGTGCTGGGCGACAGCGCCATCGACTTCACCGAGACGCACCAGGTGGTCGTCGACGTGGGCTATGGGCGGGGTCCGGCGATGGCTGCACGGCTGGAAGACAACAACATCATCTGCAACTTCCAGGCGGCGCCCGACGAGGAAGGCTTCACGGCCTCCGGCGCCCTGCGCATGGGCGTGTCCGAGATGACCCGCTTCGGCATGGATGCAAGCGGCTTTTCACGACTGGCGGAGCTGATACGCGATGTCGTCGTCGACGATGCCGACGTCGCATCGGCGGTCGAGGGGCTGCGCGGCCAGTACGCCACCCTGCGCTACTGCTTCACCGGCGCCGACTTCGACCGGCAGCTCGAGCGGCTGCATGGCTTGCTCTGACGTTCCCACCGGCGACGGGCGGGCATCGCCCGGTCGGGTGCCGGTCAGCTGAATACGGTGCTGTCCTCGGTGGTCGCCGGTGTCAGAAAACGCAAGGTAAGCACCTCGCCGAGCCGGGCCACGGATCCGGGGCGCACCGGTCCTGACTCCCCCTCACCGAGCGTCACGCCGTCGATCTGTGTCGCGGCGCGGGTAATCGAGCGCAGCCGGTAACCGTCGGTCGTCATCTCGAGTTCGGCGTGCCAGCGGCTGAGACGCTTCGACAACTCGAGGTCGAAATGCACGAGGACGATGTCGTTCGCCACCCTGCCCTCGTACTCGGGCAGTCGGCCCATGCGCACGCGGTTTCGAAACGGGATGGGAATCATGCGGCCGGTCTCGACGACCTCGATGGCCGTCGGGAACCGCTCCGTGTCGCGCCAGTCGAGCAGCAACAGTTCCACCGGTCCGGGTATGCCTTTCACGGACGCCGGCTCCAGGCGTCGGCACAGGTGACGCAGATGCACCGGCAGATCGCGAAATGCCTCGTCGCTCAGGCGAATCTCGCCGGGTCCACCCGTGCCCATCACGCGCGCCGCCGTGTTGACCGCTTCGCCGCTCACGAAGTCGCCATCGACGAGCACCGTGCCCCGGTGCAGGCCGCTACGCACGAACAGGCGCCGCGAGCGTGGAAGGCCGGTATTCACTTCGAGGATGCTGCGCTGGAATTGCGTGAGGATCTCGGCGCCGGCCGCCACCGTGTCGGCAACGCAGAAAGCGCCGTCACCGGCCGTGTCGATGAGCCGCCCGCCGCCCTGCTCGAGGGCTCTGTGCAGCAGATCGTGGTGCCTCGTCAGCAGCTCGCGCCCGGCGAGGTCGCCGTGTGAGGCCACGTGTGCCGTGGATCCCACCACGTCGGTGAACAACAGGGCCAGCGAACGCTCGAACCTGTCCTTCAGCTCGCCGGCGACACGGTCCCTGAGGTCGACCAGTTGGCGCAGCGACATCTGTTTGAGATCAGGGTCCGACATGACTCTTTGCTTGTTGTATGGCCAGCGACGGATGTTTCTGATTCTCGCACACCGGGGAGTCCCACGCAGGATCGGGGCTAGAGGGTCGCGCGATTGAGCCTCAGCGCATTGCCGATCACCGAGACCGAACTGACGCTCATGGCCGCGGCGGCAATCATCGGACTGAGCAGCCAGCCGGTCAGCGGATACAGCACACCGGCGGCGATCGGCACACCGAGCGCGTTGTAGGCGAAGGCGAAGAACAGGTTCTGACGGATGTTGCGCATGGTCGCCCGACTGAGCTGCACCGCCCGGGCGACGGCGCGCAGGTCGCCCTTGACGAGAGTCACTGCGGCACTCTCGATGGCGATGTCCGCACCGGTGCCCATGGCGATGCCGACGTCGGCACTGGCCAGCGCCGGCGCATCGTTGACCCCGTCGCCGGCCATGGCCACGACACGGCCGCTGCGTTTGGCTTCGGTCACGAGACGATGCTTGTCCTGCGGCAGCACGCCGGCATGCACCTCGGCGATGCCCAGGCGCCTGCCGATCGGCCCGGCCGTCGCTACACTGTCGCCCGTTGCCATCACCACTGTGAGGCCCAGGTCACGCAGCTCCGCCAGCGCTTCGGCGGTCGTCGTACGGATCGGGTCGACGACGCTGACCAGGCCCGCCGCCACGCCGTCGACGGCCACGAAGACCACCGTTTCTCCGTCGGCGGCGAGTGCCGTCGCGCGATCATGCATCGCTGCATCGGGGGCCGCCGTCGTGCCCTCGAACATCGACGCGTTTCCCACTGTCACCGCCCGACCGCCGACGGTTCCGCGTACGCCCTTGCCGGTAACCGACGCGAAGTCGTCGACGTCGGCCAGGGTCACGCCGGCCTCGCGCCCGGCCCGAACGATGCACGCAGCCAGTGGGTGCTCGCTGGCATTCTCCAGTGACGCCACCAGGGCGAGCAGGGACTCCTGCGACCAACCGCCGCGGGTCTCGATGCGCGCCAGCCGCGGGCGGCCTTCCGTAAGCGTGCCGGTCTTGTCGACGATGATCGTGTCGACGCGCTGAAGCGTTTCCAGCACCTCGGCGTCGCGCACCAGGATTCCGTTGCGCGCACCCAGCCCCGTACCCACCATGACCGACATGGGCGTCGCGAGCCCGAGCGCGCACGGGCAGGCGATGATGAGTACGGCGACGGCGTTGACGATGGCGTAAGCCAGCGCCGGTGGCGGGCCGGCCAGCCACCAGGTGACGAAGGTAACGACGGCGATCAGCACGACGGCGGGCACGAACCAGCCTGCAACCGTGTCGGCCACGCGCTGGATCGGAGCGCGGCTGCGCTGCGCCTCGGCAACCATGGCAACGATGTGCGACAGCAACGTATCCGCCCCCACGCGGCGGGCGCGCATGACGAAGCTGCCCGTCTGGTTGACCGTGCCGCCCGTAACGCCGCTGCCGGGCGTCTTCGCGACGGGCAGCGGCTCACCCGTGATCATCGATTCGTCGACCGTGCTCTTGCCGCGCTCGACCACGCCGTCCACGGGCACCCGGTCGCCCGGCCGCACGCGCAGGCGGTCGCCCACCGCGACGTGCTCCAGCGGCACCTCCGCTTCGTCGCCGTCGGAGACGCGAACGGCCACCTGCGGGCTCAGGTCCATCAATGCGCGCAACGCGCCGGAGGTCTTGCGCCGCGCTTTGAGTTCGAGCACCTGGCCGAGCAGGACCAGGGTGGTTATCACCGCCGCCGCTTCGAAATAGACGCCGACGCGCCCGTGCTGATCGGAAAACCCGGCCGGAAACAGGCCCGGCGCCACCGTCGCCACGACGCTGTAGCCGTAGGCGACGCCGACACCCAGGCCGATCAGCGTGAACATGTTCAGGTGCCCGGAGCGCACGGACCCGACCGCCCGCGTCAGCAACGGCCAGCCGCACCAGAACACGACCGGTGTCGCCAGCGCCAGCTGCACCCAGGACGACGCCGGGCCTGCCAGCCAACCGGACACCGCGCCGGGAACGAGCATGTCGCCCATCGCGTAGATGAACAGCGGGAGGCTGAGCGCCAGACCCAGCCAGAAGCGCCGCGTCATGTCCCTGAGTTCCGCGACCCCCTCGTCGGCCGCGGGCAGGCCCTCCGACTCCAGCGCCATGCCGCACAACGGGCAATCGCCCGGCACCGCCTGGCGCACGTCGAGATGCATGGGACAGGTATACACCGTGCCGGTGAAGCCCGCAGGCACGGTGTCGTAGCGGCCGTCGGCTACCCGCTCTTCGGAACCGCAACCAGCGTGGTCGTGGGCAGTGTTGCCGGCGTCCTGGTGGCTGTGGCAGCAATGGTGTTCGGCCATATCGCTCCCGGGTTAGTTCGACGCTCCCCGCACGACGACGAGCACCTGTTCGCCCGGCGCCGCGACAAGCCCCGCCGCCATGCAGTCCCAGCTGGTCGTTCCGGCCGGCAGCGGAATACGCACGTCCTGGCCGGTGTCGAGGTTCAGACATACGGCACCGTTCGGTGACAGGCCCTCCACGCTGCCGGTCACGGGCAGACCCGTATCGTCCTTGCGCATGAACAGGCTAAGCAACAGGAAATCGCCTGTCGTGTAGCCCAGGTCACCCGGTTCGCAGACCAGCACGGGCGAGCCACCGAGGAACCGGCCGACGCGGTCGTCGTCCTGGAGATCGCGGCACAGGCCCAGGCCGCCGATGCCGCCGGTGATGGTCAGTACCGCGTCGGCGACGACCGTTGCCTCGCCGACAACGTCCACGATGACGACGGAGGCGGCGGCGTCGTTGGTGGACACGTCGAAGGAATCGCTGAACGTGCCTGACGTCACGGGACGGAAGGTCACCCGCTGTTCGCAGGCGTCGCCGGGGCCGAGGTCCACGGCCGAGCAGTCGAAGACGACGTCCAGTTCGAAGGGCGGCGCCAGGGGGTCGATGCCACCAACCTGGTCGATCGACAGCACGTCGAGACCCACGTTTCGGATGAAGGTCGACCGCTCGACGTCGGCGCCCGCTTCGACGGTGCCGAAATCGATCGCATCGGGTGTCACGAGCACGCGCGCGGGTCCCGGCTGACCCACGAAACCACCCTCGCCCGCCGCACCGGCGGTCGCGCCCGAGTCAAAGGCAACGGCAAAGGTCTGCGCGTCGATGTCGATCTCGAGCGATGCCTGGTCCGCAACCCAGGGTTCGGCGGTGAACGCCAGGGTAAGCTGGCCGGACATCAACAGGCCGTCCGGGCCGACGGTGCCGGCGGCCACCAGACTCGCCTGCGTACCGTCGATCACATAGGGGTTGTCGGTCGCCGGATCGCCGCCGGCCATCTGCGGCTGCGCGTCGTTGCCCAGTTCGAAGCGAAAGGCCAGCACATCGGCCTCGCTGAACGCGCTTCCCGGGTCCGCGTCGATGCGAACATAGCCCCGGAGGTAGGAGGCGGCGGCATTGGCGGCACCGCCGGGACCGCCCAGCGCGGTGTACCCGTCGCAGGCGGCCGAACAGGCCGTCACGACGCCCGCATAGTCATACTGCGCGATGGACGGCAGCTCGTACGTTGCGCCCTGGTAGTCGACGACCTGTTGCTGGAACGTGACGGCCGAGAAGAAGGGGCCACCCGGCGACCCTCCGTCGCGCATCGTGACATCGCTCGGCGCGCGCCGCGCAGCGAACGGTGTAATCACCTCGAAAACGATGCGGAACGCGTCGCCACCGACGACGCCGTCGAAGTCGCCGAAGCCCGCCTGCTGGATGACACCGGGCGCAAGCACCGGCTCGACGGCGAAATCGGGATCGCCCAGCCCGAGGGCGTCGACACTGACCACCGCCAGCACCGAGTCGTCATAAACGATATCGAAGGTGCCGCCGATGGTGGGATCGGCGGAAAAGTCCGCCGCCACGGTCGCATCGAAGGTATCGCCGAGGGCGTACTCGCCACTGGCAGGCGTGATCGAGATCACCGGCAACGCACCGCCGGCCGACGTCGCGGGCGCCATCGCTCCAGGCACCATCGAACGCAACAGCGCCAGGTCGGCGAAGTTCACGGTCCCGTCGCCGTTCAGGTCGGCGACCGGGTCGTCGGTCATGAACACCGCCGCCATGCGGCGGACGTCGGCCTCGTCGACCAGGCCGTCGCCGGTCAGATCGCCGGCGGCATTCGCCGTCAGCGGGCCGGCGACAAGCAAAACGGCAACACAACGGATTCCATGGCTCCTCATCGATGATCTCCCTGGCCCCGGAGCGGGCCCACAGTCTGCGTTCTTCTCGGTCGTCGGCACGTATCGTTATGGCTTGGCGACGCCTTGTTATCGGGGACGATTAACTCTAGCACAGGGTCGATAGCCGCCCGCGCGCGCAGCCGGAACGCTTCAGCCTTGCGCGTCGCCCGCGCCGTCCGCCACGATTCGGTGCAGCGCGGCCAGCCCGTCGGTCAGGGCAGCCGGACCGGGCTGCAGGATGAGCGCCGATTTCACTTCGTGGACCCGGCCGTTGCGCACGGCCGGGATGGCCTCCCACCCCGGTCGTTCGGCCACCAGGCCGGGCCGGAACTTCTTGCCGCACCACGAGCCGATGATAATGTCGGGCGCGGCATCGATGACCTGCTGCGGATCGGCGATGATGCGGTCCTTGCCGAGGGGCTCGGCGGCCAGGTCGGCGAAGCAGTTGCGCCCGCCGGCGATCTCCACCAGCTCGGACACCCACTGGATGCCGGCGATCAGCGGGTCGTCCCACTCTTCGAAATACACACGCGGGCGACGCGGCAGCCGGCTGGCAGACGCGGCGATACGGTCGACGCCGGTCTGCAATGCCTCGATGAGCCGGGCCCCCTTCGACGCTTCACCGATGAGACCGGCCACGGTCCCTATCATGCGGAAGATGCCGTCGACGCTGCGGTGATTGAAGACATGCACTTCGACGCCGCGCCGAACCAGGTCGGCGGCGATGTCTGCCTGCAGATCTGAAAAGCCGAGCACCAGGTCCGGCTCGAGCGCCAGGATGCGTTCGATCCGGGCACTCGTGAAGGCCGACACCTTCGGCTTCTCCTTGCGCGCCCGCGGCGGACGCACCGTAAACCCGCTGATGCCGACGATGCGATCCTCCTCGCCCATCAGGTACAGCGTTTCGGTGGTCTCCTCGGTGAGACAGACGATGCGCCGGGGCCAGGACACGCTCATGCGCGCAATCTACCGGTTCGTGTCGTCGGGCGCCACGCGCGTCGGGGCATGACGGATGGCCGCAGTCGTCGACTAACGTTAAATACGCGCAAACCCGACGCAATCCCGTCGCCGAAGGGCCTCGCCGGTTTCTGTAAAAAGAGGTCGTACAGCTCGAAAAATCCGCGACTTACGCATCGCCTGAGCGTGCGGGCAGCGGGCTATTGAACAGAATACCGAGGGCGTCTTTGCGCCGACCGGTCGTTGCGGCAGAATGGATCGAAACGGACTTGACGGCCGGACCGGAACTCGCGACCAGCCTGGCAGATTCCGGGTACGAAAAGAACAAAGGGGCCAGCGTGGACACCAGAACAAACAAAGCCACAAGCATCGACCGACGCATCACCGCGCGTCACCGCTCTCGCACGACCGTCTACGTGGCGCTGCCCGGGACCAAACCGTGGCGCTGCAAGTCCATCAACATCAGCGCCCGCGGCGTGTACCTCGAAACCGAGTCGCTGTACCTGCCGCGCGGTCTGATCGTGCAACTCGTGTTCACGGTGCGCAACGGCGACGTCGTGCACCTGTACCGGCGCACGGCTGTCGTCACGCACTCGTCGGACCAGGGCGCCGGCCTGAAGATGTACACGCCCAGCAGCGTCGCCGCCTGCCGCTGATCGGGAGGCGGCCCGTGGCAGGACTGCCCCGCGCGGGCGTCCTCAGCCCGCGAAGGGATCTTCCAGAACGATGGTGTTACGCCGGTCCGGACCGGTGGAGACGATGGCGATCGGGGTCTCGACGATTTCCTGCAACCGGTCGAGATACCGGCGCGCGTTGAGGGGCAGATCGTCATAGGCCGTCGCGCCCGCGGTCGACTCGGACCAGCCGGGCAGTTCTTCGTACACCGGCGTACAACCGTCGAAGCCGTCGGCCGCCATGGGCGGGCGGTCCACGCGCACGCCGTCCTGCTCGTAGCCGACGCACACCTGGATCGTCTCCAGCCCGTCGAGCACGTCCAGCTTGGTCACGCCCAGCCCTGACACGCTGTTGTTGATGATCGCGCGCTTCAGAGCCACCGCGTCGAACCAGCCACAGCGGCGCGGACGCCCCGTAGTGGCGCCGAACTCGTGACCAACGCGCGCCAGGTGCTGCCCGGTGGCATCGAACAGCTCCGTCGGGAACGGGCCTTCGCCGACGCGGGTGGTATAGGCTTTCACGACCGCGAGCACGTAGTCGATGAACCGGGGACCAAGTCCCGTGCCGGTCGCGGCACCGCCGGCGGTGGTATTGGACGACGTGACGTACGGGTAGGTGCCGTGATCGATGTCGAGCAGCGCGCCCTGGGCACCCTCGAACAGGATATTGGCGCCGGCCCGGCGCATGGTCTCCAGTTCCAGGGTGACATCGCACACCAGCGGCCCGATGCGCTCGCCCATGGCCAGCATCTCGTCGAGCACCTGCTGGAAATCGACGACGTCGGCGCGGTAGAACTCGCGCAGCAGGAAGTTGTGGTAGTCGAGCACTTCACCGAGGCGCGACGCAAAGCGCTCGCGATGCGCCAGGTCGGCAACGCGCACGGCGCGCCGGGCGACCTTGTCCTCGTAGGCCGGCCCGATGCCGCGGCCCGTCGTGCCGATCTTGCGTTGCCCGCGCGCCTTCTCCCGCGCCAGGTCCAGCGCCCGATGCGACGGCAGGATCAGCGGGCAGGCGGGGCTGATGCGCAGCCGGTCGAAGACCGGCACACCCTTGGCCGCCAGTCCGTCAGCTTCCCTGAGCAGGGCGGACAGCGACAACACCACGCCGTTGCCGATGAAGCACAGGGCGTTGTCGCGCAGAATACCGCTGGGGATCAGGTGCAGGACGGTGGTCTCACCGTCGATGACCAGCGTGTGGCCGGCGTTGTGACCGCCCTGGAACCGGACGACGGCCTGCGACCGCTCGGTCAGCAGGTCCACCAGCTTGCCCTTGCCCTCGTCGCCCCATTGGGCACCGATCACCAGAACACTACTGCCCATCGTCAAGACTCCCCGTGCGCGGTCTCACGCCGCGGTGCGACCATCAGAAACGAACCCAGTAAAGCAAGCCCACGCCGGCCAGCATGGTCGCAAGCCCCGCGCCGCGCAACGTCGCCACGGGCATGCGGGACATCCGTTCGTACGTTCGGCGCAACAGGCCGGGGCTGGCGAACAGCATGGTGCCTTCGATCACGAGCACCAGCGCCAGCCCCGTGAACAGGTCGGACCAGGCCATACCGGGCGCAATCCTGGCGGGCGAGGCGTCGAGCGCCGGCTATTGCGGCCGTTTTTCCTTCAGGTAGCGGAAGAACTCGCTGTCCGGCTCCAGCACGAGAATGTCGTTCTCGCTGCCGATGGAGTTCCGGTAGGCCTCGATCGACCTGTGGAACGCGTAGAACTCCGGGTTGGCGTTGTAGGCTGTGGCGTAGATGTCCGCCGCCGTCGCATCGCCTTCACCTCGAATGGTCTGCGCCTCGCTGTAGGCCTGGGCCTGGATGACCGTCGCCTGGCGGTCGGCATCGGCGCGAATGCGTTCCGACGCCTCGGCGCCCTCGGCTCGAAGCTGATTGGCCACCCGCTTGCGCTCCTGTCGCATGCGGCTGAACACCGATTCGCTGACGTCGTCGGGCAGGTCGAGCTGCTTGACGCGGACGTCGACGATGCTGATGCCGAGCTCCGACGCCGTGCGGCCCGCGTTCTCCAGCATGTCGTCCATCAGCTCCGAGCGCTCGGCCGACACCACTTCCTGCACGGTTCGCTTGGCGAACTCGCCACGGATGCCGTCCTTGATGATCTCGATCAGCCGACGACCGGCGATCGCCTCGTCGCCACCCGCCGTGGCTCGGTAGTACTGGGCCACGTCGGTGATGCGCCACTTGACGAAGAAGTCCACGAACAGGTTCTTCTTCTCGTTGGTGAGGAACTGCTCGGTCGGATTGTTCTGGGTCAGGATCCGGTCTTCGAACTTGAGCACGTTGTTGACGAACGGCAGCTTGAGGTGCAGACCGGGCTGGTAATCGGACTCGATGATCTCACCGAACTGGCGTTTCACCGCGAGCTGCTTCTCGTCGACGATGAAAAAGCTCTGGCTGACCACCACCAGGGCGCCGACCACGAGCAGCAGCAGAAAGACTTTCGCGTTACTCATCAGCGGTTCCCCCGGGCGCGCAGATCGTCCCGGCTACGCAGAGACGACGATTCGGAACTGGACACGCGGCTGGAATCGCCGCTCACAGACGGCCGGCCCGTCTCGGCCACGGATTTGCGCTGCTGGTCCATCAGCTTGTCGAGCGGCAGGTAGATGAGGCTGTTGTTGCCGGCGCCACCCTCCTCGCCGCCGTCGAGCAGCACCTTGCGCGAACGACTGAACACGTCCTCCAGCGATTCCAGGTACAGGCGCTCGCGGGTCACCTCGGGCGCCCGCTCGTACTCGCGCAGCAGCTGGGTGAAGCGGCTCGCCTCACCCTGGGAGCGGGCGATGACCTGTTCCTTGTAGGCGTTGGCGGCTTCGATCTGCCGGGCGGCGGCACCGCGGGCCCTCGGCACGATGTCATTGGAGTAGGCCTGCGCCTCGAGCGCGAGGCGCTCCTTGTCCTCACGGGCCTTGATGGCGTCCTGCACCGACGCTTCCACCGCCGACGGGAAGTTGGCGTCCTGCAGGTTGACGGAGGTGACCTCGATGCCGGTGCCGTAGGCGTCCAGCGTCGACTGCATAAGCGCGCGGGTCAGCTCGGCGATTTCGGCGCGGCCTTCCCGCAGGACGAAGTCGAGCTTGTTCTTGCCGACCACCTCGCGGATGGCACTTTCGCCCACCTCGCCGAGCGTGCCGTCCGGGTCACGCACATTGAACAGGTAGGCCCGGGGATCCGAGCGACGGAACTGCACGGCCAGGTCGATGGCCACGATGTTCTCGTCGGCCGTCAGCATCTGCGTCTTGTAGTTGTAGCGGTCGATGCTGGCGACGTTCACCTTCTCGACCGTGTCGACGGGATACGGGATGCGCCAGTGCAGGCCCGGCAGCGTGGTCTGGTGATATTCGCCGAAGCGCAGCACCACGCCGCGCTCGGCGTCGTCGACCTTGTACAGGCCGGAAGCGGCCCACGCGACCAGTGCCACGATGCCCAGCAGCCCGAAGCCCATGACGCCGGGCCCACCGCCACCGCTGCCGGCACCGCCGCCGAACAGAGCTCCGAACCGCTTCTGCAGGTTCTTTACGATTTCGTCCAGGTCGGGCGGGCCCTTGTCATTGCCGCGACCGCTCCAGGGATCTCGGCCCTTGCCGGGTTCGTTCCACGCCATGAGTCGTTGTACCGTCGTCGTTGGTTTGAAAAGTGCCGCCTCGGCGGCTCGTGCATCGTGCGCTGCGAATCAGGACAGCGGCGGATTGTAGGGAGCGGCCATCGGCCGTACAAGCGGAAATGCCTGCGACCGGTCCAGCCCCTCGCGCTGACAAAGACGTTGGAGGCGCGCCTCCGGGATTTCAAGCTCGATTTCCCAGCCGCCTTCGCCGTCGGGCGTTTCCTGCCGAACGGCACCCAGCTCGAAAAGCCGCGCCCGCAGCCGACCGCGATCGGCCGCCAGCCGCACTACGCCTCGGACTGTGTCCTGTCCGAGATGTTCCTCGAGCGCGACACCCAAAAGCTCGACACCCGCGCCCGTGCTCGCCGACAGCCACACGGCCACGGCCCGGCCGTCCTCGTCCCGATCGATCAGCTGCTCGTCGCCGGTCAGATCGATCTTGTTTTACACGCGGATTTGCGGCACCTCGTCGGCGCCGATCTCCTCCAGCACGTCCTGCACCTGGCCGATGCGTTCGCGCCGATGGTCGTCGGACGCGTCGATGACGTGCAGCAGCAGCGCCGCATCGCGCGACTCCTTCAGCGTCGCCCGGAAAGCCGCCACCAGCTCGTGG
>JAAUYH010200729.1_pt1 | contig 16079 bp, 11 predicted proteins | sample 7278061 | NCBI WGS metagenome assembly JAAUYH01 (sample SAMN14350203, study PRJNA611818) | marine sediment metagenome | isolation source: surface marine sediment (0.6m) | place: French Polynesia: Moorea | collected 2018-08
GCGAGAATTTCTCTCAATGATTACTCGTAATAAAGCACTCGCTATTCTTAAAGTAACCGAATGTAATGGTCAGTGGCGACAAACTTGGTTCACACAAATGGCTGCTTAATCAATTCATTTTTTTTCCCTCCTCTTACTTTTTTAAGGAGTTTTAGTCTAAGGCAGTTCGCGGAAAGTTTACGCGAACAAAATTCTCCCCTCTCATCAACGAATAATTTACACCTGGTCTTTTTTCGCTCACCCTTGCAGAGAAGTCATCTTGCTATCTGATAAGTATCTAAGCAAACAAAAGAGAAATATCTAATCATGCAGTTAACTTATCGCGGCAGAGACTACCACAACCAATCTATTCAAATTCAGAATTTATTTCCTTCAAAAATAAGTGTTGGTGCGTTTCATATATCTTCATAATCCAATTAAGAACTTTATTTTTTTTAGTTGGCACTTATGGTAGCTTCCTTAGCTTTACCCCATAAACGCTGAGAATTCTCTAGTTCTTCTCGATCGCGGAGCTAAATTGTTCACAAAGTCAGGAAAGTCAATGAAGGGATTTAAAACCATTATTCAACCAAGTACTACAGCAATTAAACGACAGTTGGGAGAACAATATGAATTTTAATCAGCTAAGATACTTTCTAGAAGTAGCCAAAACTGGTAGTTTTACTCAAGCTTCAGAGAACCTATTTATCAGCCAACCTTCACTTTCTGTAAGTATACAAAAGCTAGAAGGAAGTCTGGGAGTAAAACTCTTTAATCGAGATAAAAATAGAAACAAAAAAGTCCTTCTAACTAATTCAGGAAAATACCTACTATCTCAAGCTGAAACCATCTTATCTGAAGTAGAATTGGTAGAAATAAAATTGCGTCAAAGTCATAACGACAAAAAGATACTAAGAATTGGAATTCTCGACTCACTTCCTATAGCTTGCATCGCCAAACTCATAAGCAATTTTAGTAAAATTCATCCAGATATTATGATTGAACAGTTAAGTGGCAGCAGGATGAAATTAAAGGAATGGCTGGAGAAAAAATATATAGATTTGGCCATCAACATTGCCGAAGAACAAAAAGATGGCGAGATTTCGCAAATATTGTTTTCACAAAATTATCAAATAACATTTTCTGTCAATCATCACCTAGCCAAAAAAGAATCATTATATTTTAGCGATCTAGACGGACTTCCATACATTGAGCGAATTCACAGTGAGATAAGCAACGATCTGCAAAGTTTGTTTGCCACCAAAAAAGTTCTGCCCAATGTTGTTTACAGAACAAGCCATGATGAATTGTCCAATAATTTGGTTCTTTTGGGAAAGGGAGTAACAGTAATGCCAGTCCAGGAAAATATCTTGGGTATTCTACAATTACCCTTCTCAGACATTAATTTAACTCGACAAGTTAGTCTCGTCTCACAGTCTGACAATAACTCAAAATATGTTGATCTGTTTCATGAATTTTCTTCAGACTATTTTAAGCAGAATACCTAAGGCTCTGTCAATAATTAAAGAAAGCGACGAGAATTCCCTTATGCCTTTAGGCTAGGGGACGGGGCGTTTAAACGCTGGAAATAAATTCCAGCGACAGCCCCTCATGAATGATGTCACACAGGAAAGAACTATGTTAGTTTACATTGAGCGTGATGGCGCAGCAGATGATCGCACAAGACCAAAGCAACCATTGCTTCTACCATTGGTACGGCTCTAGGTAATACACAAGGATCGTGTCTTCCTTTAGCTGCCAAAACTGTTTCTTCTCCTGTTTTGGTGACGGTACGCTGTTGTTTACCAATGGTGGCGGTGGGCTTGAAAGCAGCTCGCATAATAATATTTTCGCCGTTAGCAATACCTCCTTGAATTCCGCCCGAACGATTAGTTACAGTACTCGTCTTGCCATTTTGAGCGATATAAAACTCGTCGTTATGTTCGCTGCCTGTAATGGTTGTTCCAGCAAACCCCGAACCAATTTCAAATCCTTTGGTAGCTGGTAGAGACATGATAGCTTTGGCTAAATCTGCCTCCAATTTATCGAATACTGGTTCCCCTAAACCTGCGGGGACATTACGGGCGACGCATTCAACCACACCACCTAGAGAATCTTTATCTCTTCTAGCGCGATCGATTAGATCGATCATTTTTACTGCACATTCATCATTAGGACAGCGAACTATATTACTTTCTACTTGTTTTAGAGTCACTATCTTACTATCTACTACTGCCTCTAAATTTTTAATCCGCTTGACGTAAGCAACTATTTCGATACCAGCTACTTGCTTCAGGATTTTTTTGGCGATCGCACCTGCTGCAACTCTACCAATGGTTTCTCTGGCAGAAGAACGTCCCCCACCTTGCCAGTTGCGAATCCCGTATTTAGCATCATAAGTAGCATCCGCGTGGGAAGGGCGATATTTAAATGCCATTTCATCATAGTCTTGTGATCGAGCATCTTTATTTCTGACTAAAATGGCGATTGGTGTTCCTAAAGTTTTCCCTTCAAAAACTCCAGAAATAATTTCACAGCGATCGCTTTCTTTTCTGGGTGTGGTAATTTTACTTTGTCCTGGTCGTCTGCGGTCTAATTCTACTTGAATTTCGGCTGCTGATATTTCTAGTTGTGGCGGACAACCATCGATGACCACACCAACGCCACCGCCATGGGATTCACCAAAAGTAGTGCTCCGAAATAAATGTCCGAATGTATTGCCCATGATTATTCTCCTTAATTTAGGGGCGATTTGATAGATCTCCCCTACGCATAACAAATCTGTTGCAGACTTTCAAAAAAGTTAGGGTAAGAAATATTAGCTGCGCTAGCTTCTTTGATGGTGGTTGTTCCTGAAGCACCTAATGCTGCTATTGCTAGACTCATGGCGATGCGATGATCGTCATGGCTTGCTACTTCTGTACCAGCTAAAGGATATCCCCCTTGAATTTCTAAGCCATCGGCATGTTCGGTGATTTTTGCACCCATATGACTCAATTGAGTAGCTATTACCGCAAGGCGATCGCATTCTTTTACTCTTAGTTCAGCTGCATCCTTAATCACTGTTGTTCCTTTGGCAAAAACTGCTGCAACTACAATAATCGGAATTTCATCAATCGAACGTACAGTTAATTCCCCCGCAATCTCGCAGCCATTTAGAGAACTGTAGCAAACGCGCAAATCGGCAATAGGTTCTCCTGCGACAGTTCTTTCATTTTCTAGGGTAATACTTGCCCCCATCAACTTTAAGACATCTAAAATCCCCGTGCGAGTCGGATTGATACCGACATCGGTGATGACTAATTCTGAATCAGGAATAATAGAAGCAGCTACTAACCAAAAGGCTGCAGAACTTATATCTCCAGGGACTATTACCTCAATTCCTTGTAAGTTATTACCACCAGTGATCGTAACGCTCTTGGTTTGGAGATCAATATCCAGATCGGCACCAAAAGCTTGGAGCATTCTTTCGCTATGATCTCTTGATAAAGCTGGTTCTGTTACCGTAGTTTGTCCTTCGCTCATCAATCCCCCTAAGAGAATACAGGATTTTACTTGAGCCGAAGCTACAGGAGAATGATAGTGAATAGGACGTAATCTTTTGCCCTTAATCGCCAAAGGAGCTAAATTATTGTTTTGTCTGCCCCAAATTGTTGCTCCCATTTGAGTTAAGGGTTTAACCACGCGAGACATCGGACGAGAACGTAAAGAGCGATCACCTGTTAAAGTATAGAAATGATTTTCTTGGGCAGCCAAAATTCCTAACAGCAACCGCATGGTAGTACCAGAGTTACCAGCATTTAAAATATTTGAAGATTCTGGAAACTGCCCTAAACCTCTTCCCCTTACCAAAATTTCTGAGGCAGTAAGGTCGGAAATATCTGCGCCAAGCGATCGCATACAGTTAGCTGTACTAATTATATCTTCTCCTAGTAATAGTCCTTGAATCTTTGTTTCTCCTTGGGCTAATGCCCCAAAGATGAGGGCGCGATGAGAGATGGATTTATCTCCTGGAACTTTAATCTGACCCTGTAGAGAGATACCCGATCTTGGTCTGTAAATGATTAGATCTTGCTGATTTTGAGTGATTGCCTGGCTTACTACGGGAGCTATCATTGGTAAAATATTCCTAGAACTAAATGAACGGTCTAAAAGATTTGTATCCCAGGGGAATCTTGTGTAACAAGTTTTCAAGCTACTGCCAAAACAGATTGATTCTGACCTAGAGCAGCGTAACCTTGACGCAGGATTCTTTCTGTTTGCTCCCAGCCAATGCAAGCATCGGTAATAGATAATCCATAGTGCAAATCTTTAGTGTCATTAGGAATTTTTTGTTTTCCCTCTCGAAGGTAGCTCTCTAACATTAAACCTGTTAAATAATTGTTTCCAGCTAGCCTCTGGTCAATCAGATTACGCCAAACATGTTCCTGTTGAGTATGTTGTTTACCTGAGTTTCCATGACTACAATCAACCATTACGGCTGGCATCAGATGCACTGATCTAAGTTGCTGGGCAGCTTCCTGAATACTCTTAAAATCGTAATTAGTATAGTTTTGACCACCCCTAAGAACAATGTGTCCCCAGGAATTACCTGTGGTAGAAATTGTACAAATCTGGCCATTTTGGTCGATGCCAAGGAAATGATGGGGGTGCATAGCTGATTTAATGGCATTAATAGCTGTATTTAGATCTCCATTGGTAGCGTTCTTAAATCCCACAGGCATGGAAAGACCACTAGCCATCTCTCGGTGAGTTTGGGATTCAGTAGTACGGGCTCCAATAGCAGCCCAGACAATCAAATCATCTAAATATTGGGGAACTACAGGATCGAGGAATTCTGTAGCAGTAGGCATACCCATTTCAGTAAGAGCCAAAAGTAGTTTACGGGCAGTCCGCAAGCCAGTTTCAATTTCATGAGAACCATTAAGGTAAGGGTCGTTGAGCAGCCCTTTCCAACCGATGCTAGTGCGAGGTTTTTCAAAATAGACTCGCATAACGATCACAATTTGCTCTTCTAACTCTTGGCGGAGCTTATTTAATCTTTGAGCATATTCTAGGACTTCTTGCGGGTCGTGAATAGAACAAGGTCCTACTATTACCAAGAGACGAGGATCTTGCTTTTGTAGAATATGTTTGACCGTTGACCGCCCCTCTAACACAGTTTTAAGGGATTTTTCCTGGATGGGAAGTTCTGCTTTTATGGTTTGTGGTGTAGCTAGAGGAGTTAATTTTTTAACGTGACAATTTTGAACTGATTTCATGACAGTATCTCCAAGTTTTTGTTCAGGGTATATTCTGGATTCAGAAATGTGATGGACGCTTCGCCATAACATTTTTCAAGAGGCGAGTAAAAATCAAAATGTCACAGTGAAAAATGAGTAGCGCTCAAGCTTCACTCACTCTATCCGTCTCGCCATCTTGCTCGTGTTTACCTTTGAGACATCCTGCTGGCGATCTAAGCTCAGAAGCTTAATCAAGATACAGACTCAAAAACTACAGGTTTCCTCTCTTTGCCTGTTCTAGTTCGATCGCTTCAAAAAGAGCCTTAAAGTTACCGCTGCCAAATCCCTGAGATCCTTTGCGTTGGATGATTTCTATAAAAAATGTTGGGCGACCAACTAATGGCTTAGTAAAGATTTGCAGCAAATAACCCTCTTCATCGCGGTCAACTAAGATCTTTAAGTTTCGCAGAGCTTCGATTTCCTCATCGAGAGCACCTACACGATGGAGCAAATTTTCGTAGTAGGCATCGGGAGTTTGTAAAAACTCAACACCATTGCTTTTCAACTGCTGTATGGTCTTGATAATGTTATCAGTCCTCAATGCCATGTGTTGTACCCCAGGACCATTGTAAAAATCTAAATACTCCTGAATTTGAGATTTGCGATAGCCTTCGGCAGGTTCGTTAATCGGAAACTTAATGCGACCTGTGTTATTTTGCAATACCTTGGACATCAGTGCTGAGTATTTGGTAGAGATATCATCGCTGGTAAATTGTTGAGCTTGACCGAAACCCATCACTGTTTGGTAGAAATTAGACCATAAATCCATTTTCCCTAATTCAACGTTGAAAACCATGTGGTCAATTTCCCTCAAACCAGTTGCAGTTGGAGTCAGAAGAGCGGGAAGAAGCTGATATTGTGGTGCAAAACTAGAGTAATTGTGTCGCTCGATAAATGAGTGAACCATATCTCCTTCATAACTAGCTACCGTTGCTTTGGCAATGTATTCATTCTCAGTGCCGACAATAGTTGGCTCCAGTAAAGGTCTTGCACCTCTTGAAACGGCTTCTTGAAACACAGTTTGAATATCATTGACTTGCAGCGCAACATCGTAAACTCCATCACCGTGAAGTTCGACATGACGAGCGATCGCGCTATCAGGTGTTAGAGAAGATGTGACAACTAGACGAATATCTCCTTGTTCTAAGAGGAATGAACAGCGATCGCGGACTCCTGTTTCCAAACCTGCATAAGCGATGGGAGTAAAGCCAAAGGCTGTGCGATAAAAGTGAGCAGCTTGTCGAGCATTTCCTACATAAAATTCTACATAGTCAATTCCCTTAAACTGGACTAAATCTTCTTTTGGTAACAGAGTTGACTGGCGTTCTATGGATAACATCTTGAATTTCCTAAAATAATGAGATTGTGCTTCGATAAATTGAAAAACTTGATTGCTGTGCTAGAGATCCCCTAAGGCTTCTGTTGGCATAACAGCTGCTGACTCTTTTTCAGGCAGGTGATCCCCCAGCAATGCAAAGTAGAGAAAAACAGCCAAGTACAAATAAATTGAAAAGACTTTGAGATGGGTTTGCCCATTGAATAAGTATTCGATGGGATGAACAGCGAGAAAACCAACTAATGCTGAAAGTGCGGCTAAAGCATTGTGAGTTGAAGCCCAAAAAGGAACCATAAAAAATTCCTGGATATTTTGCCAACGCTTGTGTACCCACCAAGTAGTTAGAAACCCCAGAGGCGCAGTAAAAGCAATCAAGCCAATGACTGCTAGGGGAATATCTGAATAAAGATAAATAAATGGCAAACACAGATAAGCTACGCTCATTCCCCAGCTATGAATTTTAATCGCTTTTGCCATCCCAATTTTGACGACTAGGGTATCTTTTCCCACTTCTGCATCGCAGTCGCGATCAGGCATATTCATAACCATCATTCTCACGAATTCGATGATGGCAAGGGGAAGAAGAACCAAGAGGAAGTCTTTCGTCCGTCCTGGAACCAGATCTCCTTTTTGTAGTAAAAATCCTAAGACAGGAGTGAGAATATTGAGTACAACTGCTGTAATTAGTTCTCCCAGTCCTCTTCGACAAAAAGATAATGGAGGCGCACTGTATCCCCAAGAGAGTATTATTGCCAATAAACAGATCCAGAATGTGGCAGAAGAAGGCATCAAGAAGCTTAAAAAGAGCGATAATAAGGTTGTTAAAACCGCCAGGATCATCGAATCTTTGAGCTCAAGAATACCTTTAGGGAGAATACGGCTGCCTCCAGTCCAGGGAGAAGGATGTTCGTTTAAAACATCAGAATCAAAATCATAGTACTCGTTGTAAAAATGAGTCATCATGTGGACGACCCACACCGTAATCTGACCGAGTATGAAGTAGTATGGATTAAATTCTTCACCTCGAAACGTAGCAATAGTAGCTCCTAATCCATACAAAATTGGACTATAGCTCAAAAACTTTATTCTCCCTAAAGAGAGAGTAGATTTAGGCTTGTAGATAAACATGGTTTGATACCTTCATCACTGAACTTGTATATGTGTGCATTGAGCGAAAAACGCAAGTAGCGGATGCAATCAAAACTTGATTGTCGAGCTTGTTTTAAGACCTTGCACTGATCAAAAAATGGTCGGTAAATCTAACTTTTTGATGCTGTTTTCAAGCTAGAGAATAAAAATTGCTCAAATCTCTTAAGTCAAGTTGTGGCAATCCTAAATTCTTCGCTGTACCTGTTTAATTCTGATAACTTATTTAAGATTTCTATATGGTTCTAGAAATATTTTTGTTGGCACTCAACAGCATTATCAGATGTTGGTTTTAAACTATTTTCTCTGGCTCTAAAACTAACTTACAAAATATTTATTATAAAAGCAAATTAAATTATTCTATTAATCTTATATGTTTAGTCAATTAGAAGATAATTATTATCTTTAGTCTGATTGGCATGAGGTAATCACGTTGTTTGTCTATGCTTGTTGGACATGGTTATAATTTATATTTAACATCGATACCTTGAGTCCAGTTTAACCAAAAGACAAGAGCAAAAACTATAGGAACAGAAGTATTGTATAGTTATTTTCTAAAAAGTCTATAAAATAAATATATTTGACTTGTAGTTTGCTTATTTTGTAGTTTATTACTATGGATTACTACCTGGTAAATGCTTTTTTAAAAGCAAAGCAGTGTAAATAATGTAACAATCAAAATTTTCATTAAAAATACATTGTAAATTTATCAGGTAAGTAAATTAAAATCATTTCGTTCTAATTTCTGACATTTTTTAGTACTTTCAACTGGAAGATTTTTATGGCACTTAATATTTCAAATACAGTAAGATTTTTTGATGCAATTGTGATTGGTGGCGGACCAGCAGGTTCTACCTGTGCATATAAAATTGCTGCTGAAGGTCACTCTGTTCTCTTACTAGAAAAGTCAAAGTTTCCCCGATTTCATATTGGTGAATCTATGGTTCCTTACCTCTCAAAGCTACTTGAGATGATAAATGTCTATGACAAAGTTAAAAAATCTGCATTTGTCAAAAAGACTGGCGTTGAATTTCTTACTGGAGCTACGGGAGAGCTGCGACGGCAGAGTTTTACTAACTTAGCAGATGGTCAGTATGAGGACACTAACAATCTCAATCGCGCTCGTTTTGACAAGGTTTTATTAGAACATGCTGAAGATACGGGGGCAGAGGTTTTACAGGAAGCAGATGTTAAGAAGTTAATCTTAGATGGAGAAAGAGTTACTGGAGTTGAATATCAGTATCAGGGTCAGAGATATACAGCCAAAGCTCCTTATGTTGTAGATGCCAGTGGTCGCGCAGGATTGGTGTCTAAACATTTTAAGTTGAGGAAAATGAATAATAGATTGCAAAATGTTGCCGTCTTTCAGCATTACAAAAATATAGTCAAAGAAAACAACCCCGCCGTTGAAGGTGACGTACTTTTTGGCTCTCATGAGGATGGATGGCTGTGGGGTATTCCTGTTGAATCTGATGCCATGAGCGTAGGAACCGTTATGCCATTAGGCTTACTCAAACAGAGTAGTCCCGAAAAGATCTTCCAAGAACATTGCGATCGCTCTCCTCGGATCAAAAGTGCAATTAAAGGTGCAATACCCGTATTTGAAAAGCCAAAAGTAGAGCTAGACTTTTGCTACTATACCGAGCAATTTTCAGGACCTGGATATTTCATTGCTGGCGATGCAGCTTGCTTTGTAGATCCTGTTTTCTCTGGAGGGGTTTTTCTGAGTATGGTTTGTGGACTAAAAGCAGCCGAGGCGATTCATGATCTTCATGAGGGTGCAGATGAACAAGAGGTACATACCCACTTTGAGAACTTATGTAAAACAGGGTATGACTCCTATTTCCGCGTGGTCTATGCCTACTATTATGAGTTTGCCAGAGATATGAATAGCATGGGTCTAAATTTACCAGGAGGTTTTCGTTTTGTACTGCAAACGTTTGCTGGAGATTTTTGGGCGGATGAAGATCAGCCTGTAATGAGCTATCTCCGTTCTAAAGACGAATGGAGTACATTTGAGCAACCTTTCGATCTGGTTTATGAATGTCCTGTTTATCCAGACAATCATTACAAAGGTTCAGATTGGCCCAATCTAGCTCCTCCTGAAGGATTTGATTCCATTTCCGTTGAATCAGCCCCAAAAACCAAAGATTTAGCGGTTTTATAAGTTTTACAACTATGATTGGCGATTGGCTCGTCACAAAATTGTCAAATAAAAAATCGCGCAATCTAAAAAAATATGTTGTGAGTAAGCCTCACGACTATCCATCAACGTGAGTTGGGGGTATTGAATTCGGAATTAGGAATTATAGAGAATAAATATGCTTCAGCAAAAACCAATTCGGCGAACCAGGAAAAATAACCAGAAAAATCTGCTAAAACTTATTGGCAAATGGTTTTACCTTGCTATGTGTTCTCAACACTTTCTTCGTGTTAGTCTACTAGTTGCGATCGCTGTCTGGAGCGTATGGTTGACTTCAAATGGTTTTAGTAAAGCTATCTCTAACCTGATTGCTAACTGGGAGGTTGCCTTAACAATGACTTTTGGTTCTATGGTAGCTGGTGGCACAAGTATGGGTGGCGGAGCAGTTGCTTTTCCGATTTTCACCAAAGTGCTCAATGTCCCTCCCCAAGAAGCAAAGGTATTTTCTTTGGCTATTCAAAGTGTTGGTATGAGTGCAGCTTCTGCTGCCATTGTAGCGATGGAGATCAAGATAGAGTGGCGATTGATCCGCTGGGCAAGTCTTGGAGGTATTCCAGGTATTGTATTAGGCTCGTTCTGGTTAGCACCTGTTCTGCCTTCAGATGCAATCAAGTTTTTTTTTACGATGATGGTTGGCAGTTTTGGCATCATTTTGTTCTTACTAAATTGCTCTCGAAGGAAGAGAAATTTGTCGATTCCCTTTTGGGGAAAACGAGAGCAACTTTTATCAATATTAGTTGGATTTTTAGGAGGCATCATTAGTAGTTTGGTCGGCAGCGGGATGGACATTTTCGGTTTTTCGGTGATGGTATTGCTGTTTGGTTTATGTGAAAAAGTAAGTACACCTACTTCAGTTGTTCTGATGGCTATTAATGCCGTAGTTGGTTTCATATTTCATACCTATGTCATCGGAGACTTTGTTGAACCTGTGGTTAGTTACTGGCTAGCAGCAGTTCCTGTAGTAGTGGTGGGGGCACCTCTGGGTGCCATATTATGCAGCTTGTTAAAGAGTCAAACTATTGCGATGATACTTATCGGTCTAATTTTTGTTGAATCACTCAGTTCCTTTCTGCTAATTCCTCTCGATGCTGCCTTAATCTATTTCTCTTCGTTTGTATTTATTCTATTTTCCTCAATCTACTATTGGATGTATCGCTCTAAACTGTACATTCAAAGTAAAAATTACCACTAGAGCTGGTTTCTAAATACAACAAGATTTACCAGTCTATTGATCTAAGAATATTTTGCGAATCATTTTTGATTGAAATTGACGAGTTTAGTCGAGAAAAATAGTGCTTGAAAAAGTTATCTATCTCAATAGTAAATGCCGAGCAAAATTTTATTGTTCAAGGAGAATCTTTAACAATGACTACAACACAAAATTACGGGATCCACAAACAAAAATCGGAGTCAGATTCTATACTTTGCAGCCCTCAACAGGAACTAAAGATATCCAAGATATCTCCAGAAACATCCCCAGAATGGCGAGTTCGGGGTCTTCGTGGAGCTACTAGCGTTAGCCAAAATTCAGTTGAGGCGATCGCAGAAGCTGTAGATGAACTACTTACAGCCATAGAGGCTCATAATTCCTTCAGCTCTGAGGAAATCGTTAGTGTTGTCTTTTCTCTAACTCCGAGTTTAGATGCCATCTTTCCAGCAGCAGTAGCTCGTCGTCGTCCTGGATGGGAATATGTACCTCTATTAGATTTACAACAGTCGCCGGTCATCGGCAGTCTCAATAACTGTATACGAGTTTTGATTCACTTAAATACTCCCCTACCCCAAAAAGCACTAAACCATATCTATTTGCGCCAAGCTGCTCAGTTACGCCGCGACTTGGCAAGAGCAAATTGACAAGATAGCAAGTCGCATCCTTATTAGAAAGATACATTATGTTTGAAAACAAATTAGAGCAAATCGACCGCACTTTAATCGATCTGCTCAATCAAAGAATTAGTATTTTGGCAGAACAGAAATCTCAATCAGGAACTCCTTCTTTAGACGATCAGTTAACTGATATGATCCCAATTTTAGCTCAAACGGACGTTCCTCAATTTCTCTGGCAAAATTTAGTTAATGGCTGTACCGCTGCTTTAGTTAAACCTGCTTTACCTTCAATGGTCAGAAAGTTGCAACAGGTTACTATTATTGGTGGTCGTGGATTGATGGGTAGCTTTTTTACTCGCTGGTTTTCTAGAGTAGGGCATCAGGTCAACATACTAGAACAGAATGATTGGAACAGAGCAGATAAACTTCTCAGGGGAGTGGATCTAGTATTAATTTGCGTTCCCCTAGATAAAATGCCTGAGGTGATTCAGCAAGTAGCTAAGTACATAGACGAGACAACTGCTTTAGCTGATGTTGCTAGTATCAAAACCTCAGTCATGGAAACAATGCTTAAGCATCATCGAGGTCCAGTCATGGGGTTACATCCCATGTTTGGAGATGGAATCGAATCTTTTCTTTCGCAAAATGTTGCCGTTTGTCCTGGTCGAAAATATGAAGCATTTCAATGGCTTTTGAATTTGATCGAACACGATGGCGGAAAAATAGTTAACTATACTGCTGAAGAACACGATCGCATGATGACAATAATTCAAGCCATTCGTCATTTTGTAATGTTTAGCCTGGGTGTATTTTTGGCAGAAGAGGAAATCGATATTGGTCGTAGTCTAGAAATCGCCAGTCCACCATTCCGTATGGAAATTAGTCTGCTTAGTCGTTTGTTTTCTAGTTCCACGCCTTTATATATAGATATCATGCTTGCCTCCCAAGAACGCGGTGAAGCGATCGAGAAACTTGCAAACACCTACAGTCAACTGGCTCAATCGGTAGTACAGGGCGATCGAGATTTCCTCCTCCAGAAATTTGAGACAGTCCGAAACGTTCTTGTGCAACAGATGAATTGTACTCCAGAGGAAAGCACTCATTTGATCAATTCTCTCAGTACACTATTGACCGCTCAGCGAATGTCTAAGAAAAATCAAGAGTCATTGGCTCTGTCCATAAGATAAGTCAACGTCGAACATTTTGTTACTCAAAATCTGAAGGAATGCTCAAGTTATCGATTCACTCACTGCTGCACTATTGAAGATTGTTTGGCAAGTGGAGAGACCATAGACAATATGAATGAAGAGGAATCAATTCTCAACAGATCATTATCTTGATGCCTTCTCAAACTTTTGGCGACATAACTATTCCTTCTACCTTCTCGCTCAATATTTATTTAGTTGAATAAAGGTTTACTAAGATGACACATAGTATAGGTCCTATTTACGAAGTTTCTTCAAACGTGCCAACTGAAACTGTTGATGATTATCTAATTGTCCCACAGGACGATCCCAGCCGTCCAGCATTCTACGTATCTGGCGACTTATATACGCAATTGGCAACAACAAGAGAAACTGACTTTAACTTTAATGTTTTCGACTTTTTTATACCAGTTGGTGGCGGAGCTCCAGCACATGTCCATTCCTTTGATGATGAGGTGTGGTATATAGCTGATGGAGAAGTTCAATATAATTTAGGCAACCAGGGAACCGATAGCATAATAGTCCCAGAGGGAGGCGTAGTCTTTGGTCCAGTAGACAAAACCCACGGTTTTCTCAATGTGGACTCAACTACATCCGTATCAGGAGTTACTCCAGGGGCAAGAACAATTTCGACTACTACTCCTGGATTGCTAGACCTTTTCTTTTCTGGAGCAGGTACAACAGTAGAAGATAGGAATATTCCCGTACCTGGTTCTGAGGAATCTACAGAAGAAGGTTTCATCAATCCCGAAGTTGCATTTAAAATTGGAGCTAGAACTGATAGCGTCATCGGATTTGTCGATCTAGGACTAGACGATTATGTCCCTCCCGAAGAAGCTCTCGATTACGTAATTGTACTTCCAGAGGATGCAGAGAAAAAATTTGTAGAAAGAGCATTAGAATTATCTGAAGTTGAAGGTTTCAGCGTTTGGACAACTGGCAATCATGAAGGACTTCCCCAGCGACCAACATTTACTGGAGATTTTGGAATTGAATATACTTCTCTGGTCAACTTAGAAGAAACAGGAAACAAATTTTCTTACAATCAATTTACCCTAGAGCCCCAAGAAGCTCCAGAGACCTTTGATGTGATTGCTCAGGCTAACCTAACAGGTAGTCAGGTAATTGACCCAACAGAGTCTCAGGCAACTGGCACTGCTACTTTAGAACTCAATTCCGAAGGAAATATTGACTATAGTTTGACAATAAGTAACTTAGACTTTGGCGAATGGGCATCAGAAGGTACTCCCCAAACTCCTGATAGTGAGCATGATGATGTTACTGCTATCCACATTCACACAGGTGAGCAAGGCATTAATGGTCCCCACGCATTTAATATTTTGGCTACTAACGAACAGGATGAAACAGATCTAGATATCGCCTTTAACGAAGATGACTCTGTTACCTTAAGCGGTACCTGGAGCCAAAATGAGAAAGAGATTCCTGAAAGTTTAATTGATTTTTTTGATAGTGGTGTTCCAAGAACAGAAAGTGATTTTTACTTCCAAGTTCATACTGAAGCAAATCCAACTGGCGAAATTCGAGGGCAAATTACTAATGCAACTGATGACGATCTTGTTTCTGAAGACTCAACCTCTAGCCTGCTTGGCGATCAAATTTTTGGTGAATACAATGTATCTGGAGTCTTTGAAGAAATCGAGAATTTAGTACCACCAGAGACAAATCTTTATAATCCAGTCAACGAATTTATTAATATCGTTCCTCCAACTCAGGAAGAGCAGCCATTTGCCACAGTTACCGAGCCAGGAGTTGAGTTTCGCACTAGGGCATTAGAGCAAACTTATGTTGATTTTACCGAAAGCGGTTTTAGTATAGAAATACTTCCTAATTCTGATGAAGAGTTTGTTGAGCAACTCTTTTTAGAATTAGGTCTAGAGCCACAACCAGCGATAGGTACAAAAACCTTGGATCAGGCTTTTAAGTTCTCCGATTTAGATTTTGCTAATAGCTCTGACTCTATTTCTGAGGTAGTCTTGCTGGACAGTAATTTTCCCGAGCTAGATTTAGACTGGACAGAGGACAGTATTAGCGTAAGTTTCCCTGGTGTTGTTTTGACAGAAGAGGGCTTTTCTGCCGATTTTGAAATAGTAACTCAAAACGATGAGTCTGAACCAATTAGCGATGAGCCTGAAACAATTATCAGTGAAGATCATCAATATTTTTACGTAACTGAAGGACAATTATCAGTCACCATCGGAGATGAAGTTAAGATTGCTGATGAAGATACTTTTGTCTATGTTGCACCAGGGAATGAATACTCAATCGCTAATTATGGAGAGGAAACAGTCGAATCCTTAGCAGTTTCTATTGTTGACCAAGAATCATCATTTCCTGAAGTAACCGTAATAGAAGAGTTAGATGGTATCAGTCAAATCTTTGGTGGTGCTGAAGATGATGAACTATTGGCAAGTAACAACCAGCAATTGTTTGGAGGCAATGGAGACGATTTCTTTGGTGTTCGCCAAGGGGGTAATAATCTTTTCTACGGAGGTTCTGGGGTCGATACCTTTGAGATTGCTCATAGGCAATTCCCTGATGCGGTTGAGTTTCGCTATCCAGAAGATATCGAATCGGTTTTACCCGATGGTTTCACATTTCCAGATTTAGTAGATACAGGAAACAGAATTGCAGACTTTGAACTAGGTATTGACAAAATTCAGATTACTGGTGAAGATATTGCTTCCTCTTTTGATGACTTAGAGCTACTACCTGCTTTTGGGGATCTTGGAAGTACAAGTATTATTGCTACAATTACTGAAAATGGCGTAGAGAAGGAGATATCTCTAGCAGACATATCAGGTGTGATCTTTACAGAACTTAGTGCTGATGACTTTATTTTTGCATAAATGAAGATGACTACATCAAAGATAGTGTTTGATGAAAGAAAAACGGACGCGAGCGCTTGGCGATCGCCGTTTGCTATCACCAACGACTTTTGACCACACCCAAAAGTAGGTGTGATATAAAGATTATAAATGTGAGCGGGAATACCCTTACCCTTCAGGGTAGGGAATGAAAGCGAGCGCAGGGTCTTGAACGTAAGCCATCAACATGAGATAATACGAACAAGAAAAAGAACC
>JAAUYH010115285.1_pt1 | contig 16072 bp, 9 predicted proteins | sample 7278061 | NCBI WGS metagenome assembly JAAUYH01 (sample SAMN14350203, study PRJNA611818) | marine sediment metagenome | isolation source: surface marine sediment (0.6m) | place: French Polynesia: Moorea | collected 2018-08
GCCGCTGTCAAACAGGTAGGCGCCGCTGTCATCCGAATTGACACTGAACGCAAAATTATTCACGATGCTCCGGAGCCTTTCTTAGAGGACCCTCGGTTTCACGGCTTTTTTAGCAGCCCGGATATGTTTCCTCGAACCCCACAAGAGGAACGGTTGCGGGGCCAGGGCTCGGGTTTCATTATTGATCCGGAAGGGGATATTTTAACCAACGCCCATGTCGTCAATGGGGTGGATCAAGTGATGGTGACCCTAAAGGACGGTCGTAGTTTTGAGGGAGTGGTTGAAGGGATTGATGAAATTACTGATTTGGCGGTGATTAAGATTGATGCTGGCGACACGAACCTACCTGTAGCGCCTCTAGGAAATTCTAACCAAGTTGAAGTCGGTGATTGGGCGATCGCAGTGGGAAATCCTTTGGGGTTAGACAATACCGTTACCCTCGGTATTGTCAGCACCCTCAAACGCTCTAGCGCCATGATTGGCATCCCCAACAAACGGTTGGAGTTCATCCAGACTGACGCCGCTATCAACCCCGGCAATTCAGGCGGCCCCTTGCTGAACCAGCGGGGTGAAGTGATTGGCATCAACACCGCAATTCGCGCTGACGCCACTGGCATCGGCTTCGCCATTCCGATTAATAAAGCCAAAGAAATTAAAGACCGTCTAGCCAGAGGGGAGAGAATCGCCCATCCTTACCTCGGCGTCCAAATCGCCACTCTAACCCCTGAAATTGCTAAGCGAAACAACGACGACCCCAATTCAGCCCTGATGTTGCCCGAAATAAACGGCGTATTGGTGACTCGGGTGTTGCCCAACACCCCTGCCGCCGAAGCCGGTATCCGCCGCGGCGATGTCATTGTCGAAATTGATCAAACCTCAATAACAGCGGCTGAACAATTGCAGGATCTAGTCGAAAAAAGTGAGGTCGGTCAAATCCTGCAACTTAAGGTCAAGCGCAGCGGCCAAACTCAAAAATACCCTGTTCGCACTGCTGAACTTGAATTTGACTAGAAGCAACTGCATTATTAGATAAGTCAGGGTTTTTGCATAGGCTTGGGCATGGCCAATAACTCAGAGTCTGATTGGTTCGCCACACTCATGCGCTACGATTCCTCCAACCCCGAGGTTGAGGAATGCGCCTTTGTTTACCGATTAGATCAAGATACGCTGATTGGGCGGGAAGTAAGCTGCCAGATTGTGCTGGACTCTGGCATGTATTCCACGGTGTCTCGACGCCACGCTAAAGTCATTCGAATGTGCACGGATGAAGAAAAACCCATCTGGCAAATTTGCGACCTTAACAGCACCAATGGAACGTATGTCAATGGCGCCAAGGTAACCGCTTGTCAAACCCTGAAGCATGGCGATCACATCCTGTTTAGTAAGGTCGGCCCCGAATTTATCTTTGAATATTGTCCCGCCGTAACACAACCACCGCCAACGGCCCTTACCGGCAAGACATCCGTCCAGAAACCGCCAACCCCACAAGCGGGGGCTAAATTGCTTGGGCTGCGACAACAATCGCTGGCTCCGCCTGAAACCGCCCTCTCCTCTTTCTCTCACCAGTTGACCACCCCTGCATGGGAAGACAACTCCGTCCTCAGCCCACGGAAAAGTCTGTGGAGTGTCGTAACCCATCCTGATTTCCAAACTTTCTCGGGCCACAAATCCCCCGTCCAGGGAATGGCGTTTAGTCCCGATAACACTCGCCTGGCAAGCGGCGGCGCCGATACCACTATCCGCCTTTGGGATTTAGAGGCAGGTCGAGAAATTGGCCAACTGGCAGGCCATCTTCTAGGGGTTAACACAGTGGCCTTTAGTCCTAACAGACTTTTTCTCGCCAGCGGCGGAGAGGATCAGGCAATCAAATTTTGGGACCTCAAAACAGGCCAGGAAGTCAGTCAGCTGGTCGGCCATCAGTCGGCGGTCAAGGCCTTAGCCTTCAGCCCAACCAGCCAAATCCTCGCCAGCGGCGGCGCCGATAACGCTATCAAACTCTGGGATTTAAGGACAAGGGAAGTAATCTCAACCTTGAACGGGAGCCAGTTGGCCGTCAACGCCCTAGCCTTTAGTCCCGATGGGTTAACCCTCGCCAGCGGCGGCGCCGACATGACCATTCACCTTTGGAAGCTGGAAACCCAAGAAATTATTTCCTCCTTTTCTCCTGCCAGGGCAGTCGTGAAAGGCGTGATGTTCAGTCCCGACAGCCAACTACTGATGGTGAGCAGCGCGGATCAGACCATTCGGCTTTGGAATTTTGAGGCTGCCCAAGTTATGTGGGCTTTGGCGGGTCCCCGTTGGCAGGTCGGCGGTGTCGCCATCAGCCCTGACGGGCGGCGATTCGCTGGCTGCGACGCAACCGGAGCCATTAAGGTTTGGGGGTTGTAGCGCTCTCAAGCCTGATGAAACGCTCTATGAAGCCGCTCTATGAAGGAATCTTTACGCGTTATTCAGCCATCTCGCTGAGTGCCTCCACACATCTGCATAGCACGATAGTAGTTACGAGGGTTTTTACGGAGTGCTCTAGCTTACGCCGCCCGTCCCTAAACGTCTATTCCCAACTCGGCTATCGAAGAACAAGGAGGTCTTATGCAAACTGAGTTAGATCTAATTGTGAGTGAAATTGAAAGTGCGATCGCATTGCTACACACCAACCCCAGCACTGCGGAACGGATTCTCACCGTCGCCCACGAAAGATTGATGGAGCTGGCGGATCAAAAACCCCCTACAATTTTATTACCTGCCTGTGTAGGATAGGATTTCTATGCTGTCCTGTCTGCCGTCCTGACCGAAGGGATTTGCTAAAAAAATTCGGTGGATGGGTAGATGGGTGGATGGGTAGATGGGTGGATGGGTAGATGGGTGGATGGAATGATATTGGCCTGAAGCGCCTTAACACTCAACGACGATGGAGGCTGAGGGGATTATTGATCCTGGTTGGCGTGATCCTCGCCATTATCCCGATGCTCTCGTTTCTCAGTATAAAGGTTGACCAATCCCTGAATCAGGTTTTGGTTTCGCCGCCCTACCCAACTTCCCCAGAGGCCTCGACTCTGCATCAAACCTTGCAGATTGCTGATCTCCACGCTGACCCACTCCTCTGGAATCGGAACCTGCTGAACCGTCATGGGTATGGCCACATCGATATTCCGCGGCTGGTGGAAGCTAACGTTGCGCTGCAAGGCTTTGGCGTCGTCACAAAAGTACCCCAAGATATCAATTTCGAGGCCAATTCAGCCGATACGGACCAAATCACCCAGCTAGTCATTGCCCAGCGATGGCCGCCGCGCACCTGGCGTAGCCTATTGCAACGGGCCCTCTACCAAGCGGCAAAACTTCAGAAAATTGCCGAACGTTCCCAAGGACAGGTGCAAATTATCACCAACATTCAAAGCCTGGACCGCGTCACGCAGCCTTCAAATCAGCAGATTCAGACCGTCGGCGCCCTATTGGGACTTGAGGGCGCCCAGGCTTTAGAAGGTCAATTAAGCAATCTGGATAAACTCTTCAATGCAGGCTTTCGGCAGATCGGCCTCACCCATTTCTTCGACAATGAAGCCGCTGGCTCGGCCCACGGGATGGAACAGACTGGATTAACCCCGTTTGGTCGCGCCTTAGTTCAGCGCATTCAAGCTAAACATATGGTTATTGACCTGGCTCACGCCTCCACTCAGACGATTGACGACGTGCTAGCCCTCTCAACCGCCCCGGTGCTAGCTTCCCATACTGGGGTTAAAGGGACCTGCAATAGCCCTCGTAATCTGTCCGACGCTGAGGTCAAGGGCATTGCCGACACAGGCGGCGTCATTGGCATCGGTTTATTCGAACCCGCCCTCTGTGAACCGACCCTTGAGAGCGCAGCCCAAGCTATGCGGTACGTGGCTGACTTGGTCGGAGTAGACCATGTGGCGCTGGGCAGCGATTTTGACGGCGCCGTTACAACGCCTGTAGACGTCAGCGGCCTGCCGCTGCTAACCCAAGCGTTGATGGATCAGGGCTTTACTGCCGATGAAATCGCCCAGATCATGGGTCAAAATGCGATCCGCATGTTGAGGACAGTTTTACCCAAGGAATAACTCTATCCAAGCCAATTAAAGTTTGGGACGCCAACTTGAAGCGGCACAAACCAGTAAGAAGGAATACAGGCTCCAGCTTAAAGCGGGACAATCCAGTAGAGAAGGAATACAGAAGTCAGAAGTCAGAATCCAGTTCCTGACTGACTTCTGACTCCTGTATTCTGTATTCTTCCCTCGTCAGAACGTCTCAACTTAAGTAGATACCCAAAGTATGTTCAACGGAGTCATTCACAGGCATACTAGGGTTGCGCTTTTCATCAAGGTAAACTTAACGGCAATAGTAGGGCGGCATGGAAGTAAAGCAACCAATCAATCGACTTGAGCAGGCGCGTCTGAATGGGGTGGCTCTGCCAGTGACCAAACGGCCCCAACCCGCCTGGAGCATTGAAGACAGCGAAGCGCTCTATCGCATTCAAGGTTGGGGGGAACCCTACTTCTCAATTAATGCCGCCGGGCATGTCACCGTCTCTCCCCAGGGTGACCGGGGCGGCTCCCTAGATTTATTTCAGTTGGTGGAGGCGCTGAAGCAGCGAAATTTAGGGCTGCCGATTTTAATTCGGTTCCCTGACATCCTTGAAGACCGCCTGGAGCGATTAAACGCCTGCTTCGCCAAAGCCATTACCCGCTATGGCTACTCGGGAGTTTATCGGGGGGTCTTTCCAGTCAAATGCAACCAGCAGCGCCATTTAGTAGAAGACTTAGTCCGCTTTGGTGAATCGCGTCAATTTGGGTTAGAAGCGGGGTCAAAGCCAGAACTGATGATTGCGCTGGCGACTCTGAATACGCCGGGCGCTCTGCTTATTTGCAATGGCTATAAGGACCGAGAGTATATTGAAACGGCGATGTTAAGCCAGCGGTTAGGCCAACTGCCGATTATTGTGCTGGAGCAACTGGAGGAAGTCGACCTTGCCATTGACGCCAGTCGACGATTAGGGATTAACCCCATATTGGGAGTCCGGGCCAAGCTCAGCGCTAAGGGCATGGGACGTTGGGGCAACTCAGCTGGGGAGCAGGCAAAGTTTGGACTCACCATCCCCGAAATGATTACAGCAGTGGATCGGCTCAAGCAGGCTGAGATGCTAGATTGTCTGCAATTGCTCCATTTTCATATTGGTTCACAAATTTCCGCCATTAGCGTGATTAAAGATGCGCTGCGGGAGGCCTGTCAGATCTATGTAGAACTGGCCAAGTTAGGAGCCAATATGCAGTACCTGGATGTTGGAGGGGGTCTGGGGGTAGATTATGACGGCTCTAAGACCAACTTCCACGCTTCCAAGAATTACAGCACTCAAAACTATGCCAATGACGTGGTGGCGGAAGTTAAGGAAGCCTGCGCCGAGCGGGGAATTCCGGTTCCGACTCTGATTAGCGAAAGTGGCCGAGCGATCGCATCCCACCAATCGGTGCTAATTTTCGATGTCCTGGGCGCCAGCAATATCGCTTCGGGGGAGCCAGACCCGCTCGAAGAGGGCGAACACCTGATTATTCGCAACCTCTACGAAACCTACCAATCTATTACCGTTGAAAACTACCAGGAAACTTATCACGATGCGGTTCAATTCAAGGATGAAGCCGCTAGTCTGTTTAACTTTGGGTATCTCAGTTTGAAACAGCGCGCCCGAGCGGAACGACTTTATTGGGCTTGCTGTAAACGGATATTAGCGATCGCGCGCAAGGAAGAGTATGTGCCCGACGATCTGGAGGACCTAGAGAAAATCATGGCCTCAATTTATTACATTAATCTGTCGGTCTTCCAATCTGCCCCCGACAGTTGGGCGATCGATCAACTCTTCCCCATCATGCCCATCCATCGATTAGACGAAGAACCCACCTGCCGAGGCACGTTAGCGGATATCACTTGCGACAGCGACGGCAAAATCGACCAATTTATTGACCTGCGGGATGTTAAATCGGTGCTAGAACTGCATCCCCTAAAACCAGAAGAACCCTACTATCTGGGCCTGTTTCTAGCCGGCGCTTACCAAGAAATTATGGGCAATCTGCACAACCTCTTCGGCGACACCAATGCGGTGCATATTCATCTGACACCGAAAGGCTATCAGATTGAGCATGTGGTGAAAGGGGATACAATGACGGAGGTCTTGGGATACGTCCAGTATGACTCTGAAGACTTGATTGAAAATATGCGTCGACGCACAGAACAGGCGCTGCAGGAGGGGCAAATTACCTTGTCGGAATCCCAACTGCTACTGCAGAATTATGAGCATAGTTTGAGTCGATATACCTATCTCGCCTAACAATTTAAAATTTGAAAACGGTTCGAATCGTACCAATCAAGGCGGGAGCGTTACTAGTGTTGTGATCAGGGGCGGTTAGCAAAATGAACCCAGGGGTAATCGAAAGGTGGTGAGTCACTTCATGGCGGTAGAAGGCTTCAATATGCCAGCCAACATCTGGGTCTGGAAACTGACCAATTTCTCTCAAGCCAGAACTGGTTCCCGATAAGCGAGGTTGCATCCCCACCAGAATGCCCCCGAGGTTCCCATGCCGTCCGAGGTCAGGAAACGCCAGCGTAATCGCCCAATTCCAAACATCAGCATTGCCTAGACCGCGCACTTGGGCAGCAGTATAACCGACCCATCCACCAATAGCAAAGTGATCGCTGAAGTGGTAGCTGGCCTCAATGCCGAAAGAATTCCCCACTACTGGGCGCTCAAGTTCAAGCGGACCCAACTGCTTCAAACTGGCCGCCTTACTACCGGTACCCGTCTTGAGTCCCCTACCCTCAACCGAGTAGGAGTGAATATAAGTCAAGCCAAGTTCTAGCTGATCACTCGGTCTCAGAGTCAACTGCCCCAAGACGCCATAGTTCCCATTGAATAGTCCCTTGTCGTCGCTGGGATCCTCCGCTACTTCGATGGCGTAACCAAAATTGAGTGTAACCGCATCGCTCAGGTCAAAGATCGCCCCCATCCCTATATCCGTATTGGTGGTAACCCGATAGATGGGGTTGCGTCGTCCAAAGCGGGAAATCGCACCGCTACTACCGCTTGCAAAAAAAGGATTAACAACGTCAGTAAACGTACTCGCATTAACACCCGTCCCAACCTCCACATTTTCGCCTAGCGGAAAGCGATAGCTCACACTCCCTTCGACTTCATTATCAGTATTGGTGTCAAAGCCCAAACGAGTTTCGTTAAAGCCCGTTACTCGATCGAGTCGGGTAATATCAGCAGCTCTTAAACTAGTTGTCAAATGATCATGGCCCGTGAAACTGGTATTAAAGTTCAGAGTAACTTTCTGGCCAAATGTCGGGTTAAGGTCACTATCCTCGCTAAAGGCGTCCACAAGTGCGAAGATCGCTTTGCCGCTTAAATTGGTGGTTGTGGAAAACTGATTTGCCTCTAGTGCGGCGGTGCGGTCCGCCAGCCTATCTATCTGATCGTGTAAATCGTGCAATGTGGCTAACTCTGCGGCAAAGTCTTGTTGCAGTCTTTGTATCGTCGCCAAGTCTGTTTGGGTTGCTAGAGGGATGGCATTTGCCGAGGAGTATTCGCCCAACTGCTCCAAACAAGCATTGAGATCAGCCGCAAATTCATGTCGGCTAAGGGGCTGATTTTCCCAAAAGGTGACATCTGGATATCCGTCAATGCATTTGTATCGCTTTATCAAAGATTGAAGAGACTGGAAAGCCCAATCTGAGGATTGCACGTCAGATAATTCAGCCACAGAGGTGAACCGTCCCCTTGCCAACTCTGGTTTGGAAAATTCTACCGGCTCAAGGCCGACTTCTGGGCTTGCATTCGTTGCTGAGGGAGCTGATGTTGACGGTGGAGAAGAATTGCTTGATTCATTAAGGTCTGAGTACAGGGTGTCTATATGAGATAGGGGCGGCGCCATCCGGTCAGTTGCTTGAGGAGCATCAAGTAATAGATGCTTGGATTGGGAGGGTGAATTTTGGCCAGAAAATTCGGGCATGGCCTCGAACGCATCAGTCACCTGCCCCACGGGAGCTAAAGACTCTAAATTCGCAGTGTTGGAATCACTGAAATCAATGACGTGAGCCTTAGATAAGCGTGGACTAAATGCTTGTTCATTGAGTTCAGGCTCAAGCTCGACATCAACGGATTGAGTCGTTGGGGATGCATTAGATGGGAGCAGGTGAAGTTCAGTCGAGGTTGGCTGACTTAAAGATTCATCGGGTACTGTCAGAAATGGATCTGGGAGTGTTGGATCAGTAATCGGTCTTCCTGAAGTCAATAGACATGTCGCTACCAGACAAAGATCTTCCATATATGACGAACACCAGATGTATCATCTCATCCACTTCCTTTAGCAGCTGTCAGTTGCAAAAATCAGGAAATTAAGCTGATGTGTATCTAGTGTTCAGTTTGAGGCGGTAGACAGTAGGCGGTAGACGGTAGACAATCGCCAACATGAGAAGATTCTCATGTTGGATTCATATATAGCTCATGGAAGCAGTGAGATTGTAAATAGATACAGGCTGCATCAGGTTTCATATCGCTTCGCAGAAATTCTAATGAGAAATCTGAGTCGAAATGCATTAGCTAAGAGAATAAAACCAAATCGAAATCACTCTTTGGAAATCTTTTTCCTTTATAGAATATTTTGATTGTGTGATAACAACGAAAATTCTTTTCAGGATTAACTCCGTAAATGTTTGCGTTATTGATACATGAAGTCTCTTCGAATAAATTTATCTAGTAGTAATCGATATAGACTTTTTGAGACGCAATCATTTGACTGGTTTCAGTGTTTTGTCCAAAGCTTAATGTGATTACCATTACAGATAGCTTTAAATTTGAGAAGCAGAATACTTATTCTCTTAAGTAAAGCAAAAATGAAATCCAATAAAAGACCCATTTTTGTCACTTTTTGTAATTACGATGTAAACCTAGTAGAACAGATTCAATTAATCTCAAGACTTCCTCAAGTGAAAGCCGATATTTGAATTCTGACATTGCCGAAGAGGTGAAATGACGTCTGAGAGTTGTCAATTTTTTTCTATCTCATATTGCTTTTTCTATGTTAATGTTGCCAACTCTGCAACAGCTACGTTTAACGAAGGGTGGCGCTTCTATAAGCAGGATATCCGTCCGATTTCAAGATTTTCTGCATCGTCGCGCTAATTTTTCAACCATTATCAGGAGCGGCTTTCGCTTGCACTTGACCTTGAAGGGTCAAGATTAGTCTCTAGCCGGGAAGATTCGATGAAGTTAGTTGTCTATTCTCATGACGCCTTTGGTTTGGGGAACATTCGCAGGATGATGGCGATCTGTGAGCATCTTTTGGTGTCTATCCCAAACCTGTCTATTCTACTCATCTCTGGCTCACCCGTACTGCATCGATTTCGGACGCCTAAGGGACTCGACTATATCAAACTTCCCTGTGTCGGTCGTAACCAAATGGGAGAAGTATCCACAAAGTTTTTAGGCATTGGAGCGTCAACTGCTGTGAAGCTGCGGTCCAATTTGATTCAAACTGTCGTGGCCCATTTTGAACCGGATTTGTTGCTGGTTGACAAAAAGCCCTATGGGCTACAAGGGGAGCTAACAGACACATTGGATTGGCTCAGGATCCACCTGCCCAACACGCGGTGCGTATTGCTACTGCGCGACATTCTCGACAGGCCCGTCGTCACAATTGCAGAATGGCGACGGTTAGGATATGTTGAAGCGATCTCTAATCTGTATCACCAAGTACTCGTTTTGGGTACGCCTGAGGTATTTGATCTCAGCGCCGAATATCAACTTCCTACTGCTGTAGCCCAAAAAGTGCGGTCCTGTGGATACATTCGTAAATTGCCAGGAAATTATCCGGCTGAGTTCATGCGCCATCAACTGGGAGTACAGTCAGATGAGCAACTTGTGTTGGTGACCCCTGGCGGTGGGGAGGATGGCGATTGTCTGATTGAAACCTACCTGACTGGCCTAGCTCATCTGGCCCCAGGGCATAAAATACACAGTGTTGTTATCTGTGGTCCTGAAATGCCCCGTGCTAGGCGACAGACTTTATGCCGAGCCGCCGCCGCTTACCCCAACGTGCAGATGCTGGAATTTACCGACGACCTGATGAGCTATATGGGCGCTGCAGATAGTGTGGTTTCGATGGGAGGTTACAACACCACCTGCGAGATTCTCTCGTTGGCTAAACCAGCAGTCGTGATCCCCCGGATCAGCCCGGTTCAAGAACAATGGATTCGAGCAAAACGCTTGGCGGAGTTGGGGTTACTCCGGGTTATCCATCCCGATATGCTTACCCCTGAAAAATTAATGCAGGCCCTTATGTCGCAGTTGAATCCAGCCACTGGGGATGATACAAACGCCACTTTTGATCTGAATGCGTTACCTCGCCTCACCCAATATCTGTTGGAATTGCTGCCTCAACAACATTCCGCTTGCGTATTACCCTCATTGATCTCTCAGGAGCCCAACATTCCGCCTTTGACAACCACCAGCGCTTGCCCCCTCTAAAGAGTGCCTCTATTCTGCCTAAGGATCGACTCAAAAATGACTGTCGCATATCGGGATTCTCAACAGTAATGGAATTATTGCCCCCTCAGAATGCGACAGTCATTGATTGACCGTTCTCTAAAACCTAGCCAAGAAACTAATGCGCATGCCACCAACCACACAACCAGTCACAGAATACTGGAATTCCTGACTAGGGAGGCAGTCTTCAACTGAGGTGATTTCCGAGAAAAAATTATCAATATGCGATTGCTCCTCCTGGGGGGGGCTAAAAGGTGATTTAGAAAGAACAATCTAGCCTCACTCTAGATTTTCCAAAGAAGAGAAACGGATAAAAAGCTCCATAGTGGCTTCTTTCCTAGAAATCACCTAGTATCCTAATAAAGCCCAAACCTGAAGTGTAAATATTCTTTCTTATGAGGAAGCAAGACAAACCTATAAGATTTTAACATTAAACGGGCGCAAACATCAAGACCAAGTCAGAATCACTCATAGGACTCTTGGAACATCTGTGTCTCTACGTTTCGCTTGTCCCATATAGCCTCAATTTAACAATAACGTTGATGTATTAAATCTAATTTAGCGCCAGTTTAAGTCCAGTTTAAGCTTGCTCTCTGAATTCCCGGTTCTTCATAAAAGCTCTCTCGAAGACTTTCAAACATCCCACTTTACTGTGAAGTTTGCGACTCCCCATACGCCAACCCGATATCCCTAATAAACCGATATCCCTAATAAAAGAGAAAGCAATGATTTTGACTCAACCTCATCGCGTAGGCTATGTGCTCAAGCGCTATCCCCGTTACTCCGAGACCTTTGTGGTCAACGAGATTTTAGCTCATGAGGCAGCTGGGCTCGATATCGAAATTTTTGCCCTGCGACCTCCCAGTGACACCCACTTTCAGAACACTATTGCTCGGGTTCGCGCCCCTGTGAACTATATCCGTCGACCTCTCCAGGGGCGGGTTAGTGAGTCTCTAAATACTACCCTCTCTCCTAACGCCGCCAGTTTCTTCTGGGCAGAGTTACAGGAAGCGAGTAAAGTCTTGCCCGGTTTTTGGGCTGCACTGGCGATCGCCCAAGGTGAAAGATCAAGCCACGTTTATCAAGCCGCCTGGCTGGCCCGTGAAGTACGGTTGAAAGGGATCACCCATTTGCACGCTCACTTTGGCTCGGTGGCGACGAGTGTCACTCGTCTGGCGGCTCACTTTGCGGGCGTTCCTTATACCTTCACGGCTCACGCTAAGGACATTTTCCATGAAAGTGTTAAGCCGGAAGATATGAGCCGGAAGCTGAGAGATGCAGCGGCGGTGGTGACGGTGAGTGACTATAATCTGGCTTATTTGCAGCAGACCTATGGCGCAGCAGCAAATCGGATCCAGCGGATTTATAATGGCTTGGATTTGGGGCGATTGCCATACCAGTCGCCGCGAGATCGCCCACCCCAGATTATTTCGGTGGGACGGCTAGTGGAAAAAAAAGGGTTTCCTATCCTGGTTGACGCCTGTGCAATTCTCAAAGATTGGGGGTGTGAATTTGGCTGTCAGATTATCGGCGCAGGTGAGTTCGAAGCGCCTCTACGTCAGCAAATTCAAACACTCAATCTGCAATCAACCGTAGCCCTAATTGGCCCCCGTCCTCAAGTTGAGGTGTTTGAGCAGGTCCAAAAGGCGGCTATATTTGTCGGCCCTTACATCATTGGCTCCGATGGTAACCGCGACGGTTTACCAACCGTGTTGTTGGAAGCAATGGCTCTAGGCGCTCCCTGCGTTTCAACCGATGTGACGGGTATTCCAGAAGTAGTGCGCGACGAAGAAACAGGGTTGAGCGTCCCTCAAAATGATCCTATGGCGCTAGCGACCGCCCTCAAACGGTTGCTGGCCGATCCAGACTTGCGCGTACGACTAGCGGCCCAGGCTCGGCACCTGATTGAGTCGGAGTTCGATATCCATCGAAACGCTGATGCAGTGCGGGCGCTCTTTGGAACAGTTGAGCCGACTGCGAAGAAAGTGCTTCAGGAAGTGTGATGAGGAAACGAGGGGAGGTGGAAAGAAAAGGTCAAAGATTAAGAACCCAGTCCCGACTCCCCAATCCAAACTCTAAAATCTAAAATTGGTATACGTTATGAGGATTGCTTATATTTGCGCTGATCGAGGCGTTCCCGTTTTTGGTCAGAAGGGCTGCTCAATCCATGTGCAGGAAGTGATTCGGTCTTTGCAGCGGCTGGGGGCTCAGGTTGAATTGTTCGCCACCCGATCAGACGGCGTTCCCCCGTCTGAATTAGAGGCCGTAACGGTGCATAAACTTCCCGCGATTTCCAAAGGAGATCGGGAGGTTCGTGAACAGGCTTCCTTGTCAGCGAATCAGGGGTTGAGGCAGGCGCTTGAGCAAGCAGGACCGTTTGACCTAATTTATGAGCGTTACTCCCTCTGGAGTTTTGCCGGGATGGAATATGCCCAGGCTATCGGCGTTCCAGGACTACTGGAGGTAAATGCGCCGTTGATTCAAGAGCAGGAAAAACACCGGGGGCTGGTTGACCGGGTCAGCGCCGAGCAGGTGGCTGAACGAGTCTTTCGGGCTGCAACTGCGCTGCTCGCGGTCTCTGAAGAAATCAAAACTTACCTGGAAGAGTATCCTGACGCTAAACAGCGGGTGCATGTAGTTCCGAACGGGGTTAACCCTGACCGTTTTTCTAGTGATGTCAGGCCCTTGTTGTCCCCTAGTCCTGGAACATTCACGGTGGGGTTTGTGGGCACCCTGAAGCCCTGGCATGGGTTGCCAATTTTGGTTGAAGCATTTGACCGGCTCCACCAGCGCAGTTCCGAAACCCGACTCCTGATTGTCGGTGATGGACCGGAACGGGAGAATTTAGTCGCCGATTTATCATCGCGGGGATTATTGGAAGCGGTTCATTTTACCGGGGCAGTTGCGCCGGATGACATCCCTGGCTGGCTGGCGTCAATGGATGTCGCGGTAGCCCCCTATCCCGATCAAGCAAACTTTTATTTTTCACCCTTAAAGGTCTACGAATATATGGCGGCGGCTCTGCCCGTTGTGGCTAGCCAGATTGGTCAACTGACCACGTTGATTAAGGATGGTGTGAACGGTTTGCTTTGCCCCGCCGGCGATGCTGTCGCCTTGGCTGCGGCATTGGCGCGATTGCAGCAGTCTCCTGAGTTAGGCATCCATTTGGGACACACAGCCCGTGAGACAATGAAACAAAACCATAGCTGGGATAAAGTGGCTCAAGGTATTTTGCATTTGGCGGAGCTTACTCCGATGCCCCAAGTCTGTTTAGAGATAAAAGTTTAAATGGGTCGCTCACAACCGTTCCAACAGTCAATTCCTACATTCTGGCGACTGCTGCGTCGCTTCTGGCCCAACATCCGCAAACAGTGGAAATTGCTGATTATTTCGGCGATCGCCCTTGGCGCCGAGGTGGTGCTGCGTCTGCTAGAACCCTGGCCGCTCAAGTTTGTTTTCGACTATGTTTTGATTGCTGGGGCAGACGATCGGCGATCGGGCCTGCCGCTGATTCAGACCCTCGACCCCGTCATCTTGCTGACGCTCGCAGCCTTGAGCCTAGTCGCGATCACGGGGCTGCGGGCATTTGCATCTTACTGGAACACAGTCAGTCTGGCTTCAATGGGCAGTCGGGTGACGGCTGAGGTTCGCAATCAGCTTTATCGCCATATCCAAAGCCTGTCGCTCTCATACCACACAAAAGCCAAGAGTGGCGATCTACTTGTCCGGGTCAATAGCGATGTCAACCGACTGCAAGAAGTTTTGCTGACTGCAGTCATGCCGCTTGTGGTGAGCCTACTCAACCTGGTGAGTATGGTGGGGATGATGTTCTGGCTGAACCGAGAGTTGGCCTTGCTGGCGTTGGTCACATTCCCCTTGTTCTGGCTGGAGACCACGCGCCTGAGTCAACTTATTCGGCAGTCTGCAAAGCAACAGCGGCAACGGATAGGAGAAGTCGCCGCCACTGCTGCTGAGGGCATTGGAGCGATCAAAGTTGTGCAGGCGCTTTCACTTCAGGAGTCTTTCGCTCAAGTTTTCTCCAGACACAATCAAAAGAGCCTGAAGAAAGGTGTGCAAACCAAGCGGTTGGCCGCCAACCTGCAGCGAACAATAGATGTGGTGATGGCGAGTGGGACGGCGCTTGTCCTCTGGTACGGATCGCGGTTGGTATTGCAAAATGCTCTCTCTGCGGGCGATGTGTTAGTTTTCCTAACTTATCTCAGGAATGCCTTCAGGCCGGTTCAAAAGTTCGCCAAGTACGCCAGTCGACTGGCCCAAGCGGCCGCATCAGCTGAACGTGTCCTGGATATCCTGGACGAAACGCCGGATGTGAGGGATCTACCCGGTGTAGTTTCCGCACCGACTTTTCAGGGAGCCGTTCGCCTCGATCGGGTCAGTTTTGCCTATGAACCCGTTCACAACATCCTGAAAGATATCCAGCTTGAGGTGCAACCCGGACAGCAGGTGGCGCTGGTGGGAGCCTCCGGCAGTGGGAAGTCCACTCTGGTAAGTTTGCTACTGCGGCTCTATGACCCGATCGCAGGTCGGGTAATGATTGATGGGCGCGATATTCGGAAATACACCTTGGCGTCTTTGAGATCGCAGATCAGCGTTGTCCTGCAAGACAGCCTCCTGTTTGCCGCAACGGTCTGGGAAAATATTGCCTATGGAGTTCCTGACGCTACCCGTCAGGATATTGAGGCAGCCGCCCAACTGGCCAACGCCCATACGTTCATTGAGGCCTTGCCTCAGGGCTATAACACGATTTTAGGCGAACGGGGCGCGACCCTCTCCGGTGGACAACGGCAGCGGCTAGCGATCGCGCGAGCGGCCATTCGGAACACCCCCATCCTAATCCTGGATGAACCGACGACCGGGCTGGATAAACAGAACGAACACATGGTGATGGCGGCGCTGGAACAGCTGGCTCAGAACCGCACCACTTTTATGATTACCCATAACCTTCACATGGCGACTCATGCAGACGTGATCCTTTACCTGGAGGACGGACAAGTTCTAGAGCAAGGAACCCACTCGGAACTGATGCAGCTCAACGGTCGTTATGCAGCCCTATACCAGATGCAGATCGCAGTGCGAGATCGCAATCATGATGCTGAAGAATCGGGGGTTGCGATTTCTTGAGAGAACATTAGTCATTGGTCACTTGTCATTGGTCATTTGTTACTTGTTACTTGTCATTAGTCATTTGTTACTTGTTACTTCTCATTAGTCATTTGACCAACAGAGTTCTTCAATAATGACAGAGTTACGCCATATATAGAATATCAATCTGGAGTTTCCCATTTTTAGACACTTTATCTACCGCAGCCATCTTAATTCTCAAAGAGATCTAATAACCAATAACCAATGACCAATAACCAATGACCAATGACCAATGACCAATGACCAATGACCAAATCTACAATCTAAAATGGTGCTCGTTACAGATCCTTTCAGTATTATTACTGACAAAAAAATGCTGTTTCTGGCAGGATTGCTCGATCCACTCAAGGTGCAGCAACA
>JAAUYH010109212.1_pt1 | contig 16071 bp, 10 predicted proteins | sample 7278061 | NCBI WGS metagenome assembly JAAUYH01 (sample SAMN14350203, study PRJNA611818) | marine sediment metagenome | isolation source: surface marine sediment (0.6m) | place: French Polynesia: Moorea | collected 2018-08
AACAGCATTATACTTATCAGTTATGATTCAAATATAACATTAAAAAACAGTCGATCAGTAAGTTTTTAAATAGCTACTATTGTTCTGAGTAAAATAATTTTCTAATTTGTTTAGGACATCAACGATCATCGAAGAATTAAATTAGATTACTTATGGGCGCTAGAAAGTCTGGAGTAAAAGCTTTTGGCAGTTTGTTGATGTGGTAACTTTTCACCCCTCAGTTGTTTAGTTCTCAGAGAATTACGCAAATATTTAGATGCTTTGGTAATCACTGAAAATGGCAGAAAATGAGATGGAAAATCATGCGAAGTCTTCAAAAGCGATTGCAATGCATTGCGCTCTATTTCTTCCCTAGACAACCAATGAAGCAATAATTAAAAGTCCATTTAAAGGAAAAGAAATTTACGAACTTCATGCATGAGTAATTGAGGAGCAATACAGGTAGGAAACGCTAAGTTATTCCGTAGTTTCCGAATAGTAACACGATTTCACAGACTGTTGTACGATTAGACTACTTGAAACTGTGGTTTTTTGTTGAAACTGACGTTATAAAAAATCGAATGTCTACAAAGTAGGGTACTTTTGACTTGAATTCATGGGCTTGTCTGCATATGATTTATACTCAGCAAGTTAGAAAATAAAAATGGTCCTTGGTTGCTATAATTTGGACAACGTAAAATGTGACTATAAGCCGTGAAAATTCATTTGATTTGAGAAACCTTCTGGTAACTTGGGTTACAGCTTAGCAAAACAGTACTTCGGTTGTTGAAAGGAAAAACAACTGAGACGGGTAGAAAGACTCTACCTAGCGTTCAACTGTACGTCAATGATGACCATATTTAAAATCAGTAGCGGGAGTGTGGCGCACCACGAGCTTATGGGAAAATGACAAGTACAGGTACTACGCCACAGAGCGGTAATGCTAGTTAAATAAATCTAAACGGGACGCCTGTGCGGTTGGTAGAAACGGAGGCACTATCGTGGACCTCTCGAAACTGATGGGTGCGCCCAGTAGAGAACAACAGTGTTCACTCAGTAAGATCAGAGTATGATGTAGCATGAGTTTAGTTTATCGAAGAATAGAGGCTAAACATTACCACCAGACAGAAATTTCTCCTGTCACACCCTTTTGAAAACAGGGTGTATCTGCTAAAAGTTCTGCACTAACTCTAGAATACTGAAATTAATGATTAATAGATAACCCCCTAAAAGCTTGTTTCACATGGTGAGTTGCCCATTAAACTTGGGTTTTTGCGCTGCAATCAAGTTACCTACTGGCTGATTATCTGCCTGTTCTTCGAATAAATAGTTTTCTCGGGAAATTCGTCTCTGTGTTTTGAGGATGATTTCAAAGCGATAGTCATGATTTATAGCCCCGAAACAGCTAGGTTATCAATAGTAGTGAACCAAAATTATTAGATACAGCAGATCATGGAGATTTAGATTAGGTGTTCGAGGTTGCTTCAAATCTGAATTGATTCCAGGGAGTAGAGAAGGATATCGTCTCTATAATGATTTTTGAATTCTAATTCCTATGGAAATATGCGAGTGATATCTGCGCAATGATCCTTCCGTTGCCGAATTTTCTCCACAATGCCCTGATTCCATTTTGCGCTTAATCCGAGGAAAAATGGATACGTCAAAAAGATTATCCTATTTTTTAGTCAAGCTTCGAAGAGAAATTTTATCTTCATGAATTCTTTAAATGTGTTTTCGGCAGAATCGAAAAAAATGAGAGAGATATCTAACAGATAGTTGGTTTAATTTCCGCTGTACTGTATATCACAATGGGTCGGTTCACTGATATAAAAAATTTGTGTGTTTTCTATGCGTTGGCATACTGTTCTTTCTCAAATGAGCATAAACTTCAATTTTTTCATGAAAAAGAATCATGTTCTCCTTCTTTTCAGTATTTCATTGACATTTTTATAAGTAGAACTTGTTAACATAATTTCAATGCCCAGTTCTGAGAAATCTGCAATTTTATTCTCATTATTCACTGGTTCAATTTTTCTTCCTCGTTTGCTTGCTCATACCTGGCTCTTCACTGAGAATCACTACCAAAAATTCTTGCAGTCGATTAATGACATCTTTTCTCATTCGGATTGTCTATTCAATTTTCTCGAACAGACAAACTACAACAGATAAAATCATATATTACATAATTCTAAAATTTGGTCTTTAGTATTTACGATTTCTCTTTCGTTAAATTTGAATTAATTTCTTCGTGATGTAATGCTAATAGAAGAGTTGAGTTATTTGAACTACTAGAATTATGGCGTTACTAAATTACATACTTCACCGTTCGTACTCGGAGACATTGCTCACTATACTTTACATTAATAACCTCTTACTCGAGTATGAATTAAAAAGCAAATGATAACTACATTGTGATGTTCCGATTGTATTAAAATGGATTAATGCTGAACAGATGACAGTGACTCTCGATACAATGTACGAGCATATCGCTCTACTAAATCCAACAGTGCATGACTGAATTCGTATTCCAAAAGACACATCCACTCGATTATTCCAATGCACTGATTCACTGTGATGTGAACTTGATAGCATTTCAATATTGTTAGAAGGGAGACAGCCAATTAAGCAGCAGTCGTTGGTTCTATCAGTCAACAGATAGTAATTTGCTAATGCAATTGTATTATGGAAGAATCTAAATTTAGCAGCCGAAATGCATGGGAGTTCGCTTGCAAAATGGACGAGATTCCTTCTGCTGCATTGATGAGAGTTAGATTAACAGATTGATAAGGTTTACTGCAATAATGGAGATCTACGGTAGTAGCCTACTGTCTTGTTCGACAAGAAATGAGAGGAGAAGTCGATAATACAGAAATGTTGTACTTTACTTTCACAAGAGTGCCAAAGTAGCGAAGCTGCTTGGTATGGCGGTTGAAATGTTTATCGTGTGTAATTCATAGGACAACCAATGGTCCCCTTGACCATAACCTGTTCCTTGGTATCAGAGGCGGAACGTGCGATGCACTTGATGGTAATCGGTCCTTCAGCAGGGTTCCAGGGATTCAACTTAACGCCAATATCACCAGAGATTGAGTACGGAGCTGTAGACTCACCACGAGTGAAGGAGTCGTTGACAAGGAAAGAGACATCGACGGCTTTGATGGTAGGTTCACATGTGACGGTGAAGCCGGTTTCATTGAATTTCATGGGGCAAATACGGAAGTTGTCCATCAGCGGCATCTTTGGAGTGTTAGCACCAGCGGGTTGAGCGAACAAGTTGGCAGCTCGTGCAATAGAGCAGACAAGGAGCAGTGCGAGAATGTTGAGACGAGACATGGTGGTGAGCGAGTTCGGCGAAGCTGTGGGATGCGAATGCTTGTGATGTGAGATGATGCTTTCTAAGCTTGCCTTATGCAGCATATTTATAGTGTTGGGATAAGCACATCTACGTGGACAAGATTTCAAGCGCAACATTAGCCCATACAATAGTATGGTTGACTCTTGATTGATGCCTTGATGAGTTCAGTCCACGTTTTACAGTAAGCAGTCGACCATTTGACTGCATGTTCCATATTCCGATTCAGTATAGTTTAGATTGTCGGAACACGCGTCTACCGTACCGATACACCACTCACCAATTGAAATAATCCGCACCACTTGTAAGCCAGACTCTTAGGTTTCTAAGCCACATCGTTCTGTATGAGATTTATCGACGTCGTCCTCATTTTCCGCTGATATTGCACCGCGTGATCTCCGTCACGAATTATCTGCCGACTCCAATTATTTTTAGTGTCTTCTTCGATCACTACTGATGCTCGCTGCACTGGATACAGCATTTCTATTAAATTATTTTGCACACTCAATGCATGCGCCGGCACAACGTAGAAAATAAAAATTAAAAAAAACCACTTTATCGATACAGCTGTCGCTCAGCTCAACGTCTCGAGATCATTCCACTTCTATTTTTGTGCTGCGTGCATTGATATACTGCACCACTCGAACAACGTATTGTAGGATCATTTTCATTCAACCATCAGAAATCGGACATAGTAGAAATCGTATCATTTCTGCAGGCATTCTACTGTACAGTGCTATCAAAACTTGCAAAGACCAGCGTATCGACGGGAATGCTCGGAGAATCGTACGCATTCTTCCTTTGCACAAGGCCACAAGATGATACCGTACAATTTGAACATTGTAGAACGAGCCGACACCGTTATTTCGTACGTCTCTCCAGGTTCGAGGACTTGAGTAGTGGCGAACGAGTGTGGTTCATGGTCGACTGAGAACGCGCCAGTGAATCTACCAGCGTTGTTTTGATATGCCTTGAGCGCCTTCGAAGTGCTGTCCATTTCCATAATCTCTCCATCAACATTGCGTCTGAGAGTCACTGAGTCGAACTGAATCCAGGCATCGTTATGTTCAGTCTTGTCCTTTGTGTCGGAATCCAAAGCAATGAAGTACGTCGACGAAACCGGCACCGTGAACGTGTACCGTAGCGGCGCGCGGTTCGGTCCCACCGTGCCGCCGAACGTCGAATTAGGGTGGTATGTCAACGCCATACCATCCGGCACCCAGTCTTCCGAAGCGCTATTCATGTGCATCTGTGTAGGGATTTTCACGCAGTACGATTGTGACACACCCACTCGTGGTGCAGGCTCCGGCGTAGGCGATGGCATCTTCTCCTCATCGTCCGTATCATCCTCAGTGTTCGTAGTGGCTGGCGACGGTGTTGCAGTACCATCGCAGTCGAAACGTCCTGACACCCACACAGAGCCCACATCAGTGCGGCATCCCACGGTGACGGTTCCGGACGGCGGCACCCACGGAAAAGCATTACCATTCAGGTCGCCGGCCATCATGAAAGGTGAGGTGCCTTCATTACGTACCACTTTATCGTCAACAACCATTTCCGCGCTGGAAGCACCCGGTGCCACACATTCCAACGTAATGCTACTTGCAAAGTCTCGTGGACAAAACTTGAACATCGGTTCCAGTGGCTCGCTAGACTTGCCATTCACTTTGCCCGCCTCGCGCACGACCATCCGCACATCACTGGGCGTTATGGATATCGGTTGCTGTGGCAGAGGTGGCTCCGGTTTCATCGGATTAGGAGGACAATCGAACGAGCCAGATACGCGCTTGGAGTCAGATAGTGTGCCCGCCTCGTTTTGACCGACGCATCCCAGCGTAACCGTACCAGTTGGCGGTTTCCAAACAAAGACCTCCCCATTCGAGTCCCCTGCCATGAGGAACGGCTTGACTCCTTCACGGCGATGCCGCTTCCCATCAAGAAAAAATTGTGCAGCCGTCGCTTGTTCGCTCTCGCATTCAATACTAATCCCACTGTCGCCGAAAAAGTCTCGTGGGCATACTTTGAATCCGTTTTCGAGTTCCGGTCCCTTACGTCCCGATTTTCCAGCCTCCACTACGCGTAACCGTGCACATTGCACAGTCGCAAACGTGAGTATAATCAATAGAACTCCTAAAACTTGTTGCACCATGGTTTAGTTTGATGGTTCATGGTGTATTGGCGAGTTCGTGTTTTAAATCATGGGTGCCGCACCGAGTGATGCAACGAGACTGCCGCTTTCATCACTCGATTCGGTAAAAAGCGGTGCTCCTGCGCAACATCTCAAAGTCTCGTTTCGCTTCCTGCCCTAACACTGAGCAAGTCGCTCAGAATTTCGTCATCTCACTGGCATGAATTACGTTACATTTCGCATCATCACTTGACTCGCATTGAATCGCAATCGAATACTGTTGAGAGAGAAACTGCCCTGAGAAACTCAGTATTATCCTCGGAGCTCTACCACCAAAAATTAACGTGCAAATAATTTACGTTTGTGAAAATAAAATTCCTCGTTTTCATATTTAAATCTAAACAAAGAAATTAACAGTACTAGAAAACACTGAAGCCTAAGATTCTAGAAGTTCAATCAGTATGAATTTTCTCTTTAAAATAACGAAAATACTAACCGTCTGACTACAGAACCTCCACGATCTAGTAATTATTCTATAAGCTGTTCTTATAAAATGCATACATAACGTGGGAACAAAGCCCGCCTTCAAAGAGAAATGGATTTTAAATTCCTGATTTGGTCTGTTATAGCGTCCACAGGTTAAAAAACTCAAAATCTAACCTTACGCCGAATTTTATTATCAATAAACTGTTGTCGCGTAGTAATTTGATTAGGTGGGATTAATAAAAGAATCGAGCATTTCTACTTAATAAAGAACGGATAAAGTCGCAAGACAATCTTGACATTATGAAGCGGGGAACAAAATACGGAAAAATTATGGTTCTGAGCAAAGACAGTGTAAAATACTAATGGGCTTCTGAAGGCAAAATCTCCTCTATTTATCATTAGTCTATAAATTTCTAGCTTTCTAACTGACAGCAGTTGCTGTCTACAACAACCGAACTTTAACTTCAAACAAGGTATTTATCATTCAATATTGGCGAACTTGCATTCTGATAGCACAACAACTTCAATTTACAGCGATCACAGCATTAACAAAATCAATTTTTATAGAACTAAATCTTCCATTTCATAGCGTTCCATATGTATATTACTTTATTTCTTAAAATAAATTTATTTTCAGACGTAGACAGTCTTAAATCTGTTTCGTATTCCCCAGTAGAATAGCGCTGCGATTTTAGTGTCGTTTTCATTGGACCCTTGCGGTCCTGGGTCTTCATTGATACACCTCCTCCATCTCTGTCATCGAAGAGAGGAAGATAGATAGGTCGGGTGTCTAATACAACCAAGTTGAGAGTATCCGTAGGACAGAGCGAATCCTAGACTGCAGTAATATAGGCGATTAAAAACAGCCTACTGGGGTTCGAGTCGGTGACTAGGTTGGAAACCATTGAATGTAGTATGAAAAACACACAAACGCTAGTTGCAATCCCGAGACAGCGCATTCGCGCGCAAGGCAAGGATTTGTGGTTTTTAAATGACTTTAGTTGGTAAAGTCGCTGTATTCCAAGGCGTGCGCCAATGCTCGGCTGGCTCTTAAACAATTCAAAAAGTAATAGATGTATGTCCGTTCTCCTGTAGAGTGAAAATCGGACTAAAGAAGCAGAAGGATTCTCAGAGACCCACACCTAGTGGCACACGCAAAGGCCGAGCCATTTCCTTAAACAATTTCTACGAAATTTATGTTCAATAGCTGTGTAGCAAGTGAATGAAATATGAAGAAATGAGCCGCTAGTTTTAGACGAAGTACGAAATATGAAACTTCGTCAATTGATGGCAAATCTGAGTAATCTGAATCTAATGCATCCGAAAATAAAATTGAAATTGGTAGCTCTGAAAAATTCTGCAATACACTAAAATTAAATAGGTGTTCTGATCTACTTTATAGACTATGGCAAGTGCCGATTCGTGTGCGCAGAGAAAAAAACAGACTATTTTTGAAAATGCTAAATCTCAATAATTACAGATTTTTTATTAGAATATTAGTTTGTAATGCGTAAATATTTTTGTGGGATCCGCTCATGATTGTTTTCTTTTCTCATATTTGAAATGACTGTACAGAAAAGAAATTAAGACTAGCAAGTTCACTGCCATTTTGCATTAGTCCGCAAATTAACAACAGTAATTTTCCGTAGTGCCCTCAAGTAGTATCGTATTTCCATCTGAGCGGTCCTTCTGCTTTTTCGAAACTGTTTAGAAATTTCTAATACGTCACGTTAGTTCTAGCCGAACTGACTGAATTAGCTTTGATATTTGAATCAAAAAGATTTCAACTACGAATTATTTTGAAAATTTTCTTTTTCTATGCAATGTAGTACCCAGATAGTATCCTACATCTGTAACGGTGCTGCTCTTTTTCTGCACAGCATCTCGTTCTACTTCTTACAATCGTTAAATAATCACAGGCTCAAAGTAGTACAGTAATTGCGAACTATCCCTTACACTCGTGTTCCGTTCAATGGTATATATTCTCTTTTACCTTAATTCACAACATATTCCGTCTCGACCCTTCACAATCATGCTTGAATTTCAATATAAATTCATTTAACCACGATCTGTCTGATCTCTGTAATAAAAATAGAATTTTGTTCACTCATGCAAAGTTCATCTACTAACAGAAATTTTAAAGAATTTATCGCCATTCCAAAAAAATGTGGATGATTGTTGCCGGGCTTTGGGAAAATATAAACACGGTATGTTCGCATACGTGTGTAGGTTTAGACTGACAGTAGATTCTTTTCTTATCTTTTAACCGATTCTGTGACTCAACTGTCTCCTGAATCTGCCAAAGATGCTAAGACTGGGGCACACCTTCGTGGAGTATCCTTCAATTACTGAAGATCTGCATGCTTTACTACTCATTGCGAGAATGACTAAGAAGTTTACCAGCTGCATATTGAGAAGTGTTCCAATAAGCTGGTATTGATTACATATCTAAATAATTCAACAAAGAATCGTACTGTGTACGGCGTACTTGTCCTACATTGTGCTACAAGGCATGATATGTTTCATGAAATAGAGAGCAATTGTTATGATCATTAAGCCTGGCAGTGAAAGCTGGAAATTGAATTCCTTTGTGACATTTTTTAAGTTGAAACAAGAATACGATTATTTCTGCCGGTGAAGAGAATAATAGTAGAGAACTAATCATTTACGAGAAGTATAATCCGAAAATAACAAGGAAACTTCTTCGTAGGGTTTTATACCAAGATAGAGGTGTTTAAAAGTGTTGAATTGTTTTTGCAATGCTTCTGCAATATGATCTAATTTTATTCTAATTCCTCACTGCCATAATAGGTCAAAATATGGGGCATGCAATTGATATTATTTCAGCTCCCGTTTTCCAAATTGTTTCGAAACCATGTGCTTGAATATTGTTCAATGTCGGAAGTAATCAAACGTGTACAGATTTGCAAAATTGATCTTCTGAGACCCAGTTTCATCTTATTAATTTAATACATGTCAATCAAGAGGTTAAGAATCCATGTTCTTCGTTATTTTCTATTTTTCTTCCCATTCCATTTTCATAGCAGCTAGTATTGCTTTATTATCATGATAAAAAATTGCAATCGGCAAGGAAACAATGAACTTAATGGATTTGCTATTATCAACAAACACCATAAGTAATTGATATAATAGATATAGCAATTTTGAAAACAGGATATTCATGTAACGTAGAATTCCACTACATTGTTTTCAGTATGAATTCGTACGAATTTATGAAATTCCCGAGGGAAAATCATAGGGTTTTGAAGGATGCTCACGTCTCATTGTCGAGAGGCACTGACAAACACTTTCATTATCTCCTGGAAATCAACTACATCTGGTACTTATTTCCCGTTTTTTTTGCACGCATTGATTTCCTTCTCTTTTTACAGAGTGTACAGAAAAAAGTAACAAAATTTTAAGATCAATACTCGACCAATCATTTCATACTTTTTTCTGTACACCCTGTAGATTCGGTGAAATTGATTTGAATTGAGGTCGCTCTTGGCATCGGAATTGATTTTACGCTCGTAGTTAATCAGTATCATAAGACGAAAGTTTTTTTACAAGGTTTTAAAGGCTGGCAATGGATTGAAAATGGAATCCAAGCTTGATTTGAGGATTTAGTTTTACTACTTTCACCTATATTAGATCTCAGCTGTAGTTAACTAAGGCCTATCCAGTTATCTGATTGAATTCCGCGCCTACTCGACATGTTCAAGCAGCTTTGCCTTAATGAAAGTTCGAGATTTGCATTTTCTACTAGGGTTATCATCTTCCGTTTTTTACTAGAGTATGCCTAAAAATCTCAGCAACTTTTGATAATTCAAAAACCTATTTACAGTGATGAATTTGTTTTAAGTAACAGAAACTTTTTAAAGCTAACCGATTACTTGCATTCTAAAAATAAATTAATTTGAATGATCACAGAAATCTGCGAGGGCATGTGAAGCCTACGGAAACTCATAAGTCCTATCGGAACAGGATTACATCCTATACAATTTATATTTTTGATGGCGAAATCCTGATAAAAATTCAATGCAAGCTATTAGAGTTCACATTTCAGAATTCATGTTGATTCGGTACAGCAACGTTCTTAATAACCTATTAGTAGGATTTCAAAACAGCACTTTCAATAACTCCAAACCCATGTTTCATTTAGATTGTGTGTTTTACAACTTGATGTTCTGAAAATTTATTACTACTGTATCCAACTAAACATAACAAACTAGCAACTATTGTACCTTTCAGTTCGTATCTTTTTGAAATTCAGAAGCAAGGCTAAATTTAGTATACTACGGCTTGTCTCAGAGTAAGGTGCCAGTACAGTAGTACTGTACGGTGCCAGGTAGCATTTGAGGAGTAGGCTATTTATGGAAAAATCTCCACATTAAATTGAAAAGTAGTGCTAAACGATTTGGGGCCTTCTTGATATTTGACCACAAGGACACGAGTTGAAAAAGGATTTCAAATAAGTTCGAAGGTAATGTTAATTGTTTGGCCGAAATTTCTAATGTGAGCAAGTTAAAGTGACAGGACACCAACATGATTATGGCAAGTGACAGATACGGAGGTAATTCTCTTGGAACCAGTCACCCCAGATCCAGCATTGTTCTTTGTAGCACGGGAACAAGATCAGTCCGTAGAACTGGAACTTTGTGGAGCGAGCACCGGCGATAATTTGGTATTTGATGCCGGGCTTCAACTTGTTAGTGGTGGAGAACGTGTGTTCGGTATGGTCGACAGACAGTGCAACCCTGGTGTATCGATTGGGTTGGTTGTGGTACGACTTCGTGGGTTTGGTAATTCCATCCCGGCGAGAGGTAATCTTACCGTTGATGACGCGCAACAGTGACAACCCGCCAGCTTGTTCGAATGTGATGAAGATGTCGTTGTGCTCGTAGAAATCAATGGTGCGCGAGGCCATGGTGATGGCGTAGTGCGACTCCACGGGCACCTCGAACTCGTAAATCAGCCGCGCGGTGTAGGGCGGGAGTGCGCCCGCGAACGGGTCATCGGGACGGAACGTCAGGGATTTTCCATCGGGTTGCAACACCCAGTCGTCGCTCTTCTGATTGATGTACGTGGTCGCGGGAATCAATACGCAATACTTCGGGTCCACACCCACAGACTGCGGTGGCGGAGTGGCAGCGACGGCGTCTGCTTTGGTAGTCGCCGTGGCCCCACCACTGCCATTGCTGGGAACCGCCGGTTGGGTGGAGCAAGTGAATACACCAGTAACCACGACTTGGTCCGTGTTGGTCACGCATTTCAGTGTCACCGTACCCGACGGCGGCGTCCAAGGGTTCGCATTGCCATTGAAATCACCGGTGATCATGAACGGCGCCGCCCACTCGCGTCGCACCTTGACGTCGTTAACGAAAATGTCGGCGTACTTCGCGCCGGGCGCTACGCATTCGAGCGAGATCTTGGGTGCGAGCGAGGTCGGACAGTAGCTGAATCCACTGCTCAATGCCGCGCTCATCTTTGGCGATGTACTTTGTGCCTGCACCACCCTCAAGTAGGGGTTTGCGGCGGCAACGCCCAGTACGACGAGCAGTGCAAACACGTTGAGCAGTGCCATTGTGGGTGAGCGCGAAATGGAGCACTGGAGGTCAGGTCAACGAATTTAAGCATGGGGCCACACCATGGGGAAGCAACATGCGTGCAGCACGTGTTCATTACGTAGTGGAAGTCATTGTTGACATAATGGTGGTGAATAACTTCCTGCCGAATTGGCGCAGAATTGCTGCAGAATTGTACTGTACACCAGTGCAGCACTTGGGCAATAACTGGCCGTTGCGCCATGGGCTGTAAATTCGTACACGGCTCCTGAATGCGTTCCTACAGTATTCCCATTAGTGCTGTCCAAAGGTTTCTCGCATCGTAAGTACGATTTTCACCACGCCGTCAGGCATCATCACCAATATACACCGACTTCAGAGTGACGTCGACCGCCTTGGATACTGTAGTCTGAACTTGTCTGCAGTACTGTACTGTACTGTACTGTACTGCAGTTGGCCGGGCAGATAACGTTTCTGTAAGACAGAATGGCGTTGCCATGTGGGCCAATGGAGGATGTGTTCAACGGATCACGTGAGTTGAAGACACAAATACATTTGGGATCATCATGCAAATGTGGTTTTTATATCGTCCAGCTTGTCAACTCTCGCTGCTGTTTGATACAACTGTAACATGGTGATTTGTGACACCACCCTCTTACAGATCGGAAATCGAATTTTTGTACTGCGCTACTGTACACAAAATGGACCGTCATCACTGTTTTCCTGACGATTCCTCTGTAAATAGTGTCGACTAAAGGAATGCAATGGAATACTTTATGCATCTGACCGGGAATGGGACCCTCTAGACTACCCTATAAATCGATCATTCCGCAGATGCTGACAATGCTTTACTGCTGCTGTACGTAAATTTACTGTCAAGTTCAGTGGGTGGAAAAAAGTTTGAAAGGCAAGAGTAGGGGAGGTAATTGAAATAGCTGTCATACAGCATCGTTGTCCATACAGTGCTGAACTTTCAATAGTGAAAAAATAATTAAGTCTTCTCCATAAACTTAGTGTTGAAATAACCAATTACTCACTTTCCATCTTTGAGTTTCGTTTTCTTGCTCTTGTAATAAGCACGTTCCTGGGTATTGCAGAGATCTCTTAAAATTGCAACAAGTCGATCAAAAACAGTAGAACGTGAGTGCCAATGTCGTGGACGTTGTTGTTTGTGGATGGGAACCATCGCGATGTTTTCACGATAGAACCGCGTTTTCCACGAAATCATCAGCACTTGCAAAACTCATCAACCACCGAAACAATGCGCGTTCGAACAAAATCGCAATCATGTTCGTGGTGAAGGCAGTCGTCGTCGCTGGGCTTCTGTCCATTAGCGGATGCCTTCCACCCAAACGCAAGTGTCCGCCGGGTTATGAACGAGGTACTTTTTGCGACGAATGCATCCCTGGCTTCTATTCGAAGGGAGGTCTCATTGCTGCATGCAAGAAGTGTCCCGTTGGCCATTACACATCATTGCCCCGTCAAAGTCATTGTATGTTATGTGAGAAAGGAACTTTTCAACCAGCAACTGGACAGAGCAAGTGTTTGCCATGCCCACCAGGTAGTTACTCTCCGTTTGTAGGCATGGGGCATTGTATACCATGTCCGCAAGGGTATCATCAACCCAAGTCTGGCCAACTGTTTTGTTTGCCTTGTCCTCGTGGTCATCACGCTCCAAAACCATTGCATGCGTATTGTCTACCTTGTTCACCGGGCACGTACCAACCGTTGGCTGCACAAGTATATTGCTGGTCTTGTGATTATGGTAAAGTAACCGCAGGGGCAACCAACTGCATACCGTTTTAAATGAAAGCGTCATCGATTTTAGCAAACGAGCGTGACGAATGCATCGGAAAACAATCCAGGCAATGTGGTTCAAGGAAGCTCACAGTTTTAGCGTTACTGCAGTTGCATGAATAAACTTAGGTAAGCGAATACAACAGAGAATCAGATATTTGCCTCTCCTTCGACTAGCAACTGAAGTAGTTTGCAGAGAAAGACAAAACACTCTACAATATTGGCACAAGTCGTGGCCAAATTGTGTGATGACAAAACTATCACTTGGAGATTCGTGACAGTATCGGCAAATAAACGAACAGTCCTCCCTCCGCCTGGAAATAATCGGCCGGGAGGACTTTTCATTTGCCGGAGAAAAGTGTACAGTATTGTTGAAGTTCATTGTTCGAGTACTTAACTTACAGGACATAAGTTTACTGAACTATACTAAAAGCTGGGGTTCGTCCAGTAAAATTTTTATAGATAAGCCATATGGAGTTATCGAAATCCAATACCAATCTGTGTCACTTAGAGCAATCACTCTACAATTTGCTTTAGGTCCAGCAATATCGAATGCAATTAGCACAACTTGTGGGTTAAAACATTCTTTTCTATTCTTTTTTCGATTATTCATCATGTAGAAATACGGGTTTGCTTGTCGGTTTGCTTTTCTGTGTGCTTGTGGGGTATTTTGCGCATTTTCAAGGCTAAACAGTAGTATTCTAGTTCAGAATCGATATTTAAACTTGAGAAATATACTAGATTCGAAACGTAACGGAGACATCTTGCTCCAAGTGACGCTGAGAATTCATTCTGAATGAAACCAAGGCTGTTCGACCATGAATCTACAGCTGACAATAAATCGACTCTTGCATTAAACACCAGGTCTGATTTTTCAGCTTCTGAGCCTTAATTAACTGATCACGGATTTCTAAGAACATTTTAAGCATGAGAAAGCTTCAGACCATTAAGTTTACTAAACAGTAATGGATTTAAATCTGTTGCTCCAGCAATGCCCGGTTCTTGAGTTTTTGCTCACATGCTTTCATAACTCCTTGAACTGAATCTATAGTAGTTTCCAGTAAGAAATCACCCTTCATTAATTTCCTTACTTTTATGCTAGATGATGATTGTAGCACGCAAAGTGAGGAACTTCGGGTAGAGACGCTGGTGAATTATTAACACTGGCATTGTCAACGATCTGGCACAAAAACCATTGGTGTTCATCAACTCCATAAATATGGCATATGTCTTCCATAAATAAAACTTTAACATCAGCAGAAAATCTAGCTGATTGCTTCTATTGGACTGAAGAATTCGATGGCGATAGCTTTGAGTTTGATGGATACGCCATCGGACTTACTGTCAAGAGTCGAGCCACAGTTTGTACCTTTTCGATAGACTTTTCCTCATCTAGAATAAAAAAATTTGTTCTATAGTGCAAAAAGGGCCCATAGTGAAAGGCATTACATGAGCATGCATCACGCATTACTGCACTATGCATTTTTTGAATCGCATTTCGGATTTGTTTTTCGACAAGTTCACTGAAAGAAACCACTGTCGTTTTAAATCTATCAACAGAAAACACAATTTCGTGTTTTGCAAAATGCATGAATTTTAGAATCGGTCTCGTAGTATAGTGGAAGGAATGGAAGCACGATCAATCTTATGTAGTAGTTCATAGTCTGCTCATAGTCAGTTCCATCTGGGAACAAGAGAATTTACATGGAAAAAGCAGTCATTGCTCGTTCTATTCCGCAGTACAATTTGATGAGATTGAATTCAGGAATCTTCGACGCCTTCAACATGGCAAGTATTTGAATTTTTGTAAGGATTTAAAAATCCAGTGTTTTTTCAAAACAAAGGTTCACAATACCGGTGCAGAACTCTCTTCGAGATCATTCAAGAACGGGAACTATAGCGGTTCTTCGTTTTCCTGTCTTTTTCGTGACTATTATCCACTGACCTTTGCCCTTTTTCTTCATCAGCAGTAGAAGTACATCCTGCAGAGAGGGTTTCTTACGACTATTTTGCATTCTGTTCGTGTTGTACGAATCCACGTAGCTGATTCACAAATATTGCAAGATTTGAATGTCTTTGATAAAGGCAAACGATATTCTTGTTTCATTCTTTTATGATTAAAGTGAGTCAAAGCTTTCTATTGCAGAATGCTTATACAATTTGTTGAAATTCTTATGCTCTAAATTAGTGTTGCACTATGAACACAGTTAAAACACCAACAGATATTGTGAAAATTGCTATTCACTGATGTTGGATTATACTGCGTGTTATTGTCGACAATGTTTGGTCTTCTATGACACGTGTAGTAGTTGGATACTTAAGCGTTGCCTTCCATTTCATTAAACAAGCTTTTTGTACTTGAAGAATGCTCACCTTGCTACACCGGACGGACTTTAAGGAGCGGAGTTGGTAGCACAGGCAAGCAGGTGCGGTTCAGCTATCCAATTTTTTTCAAGGCTCAAGTGATTTACATTAATAAAGCTCAAGAGTAGCCACAGCAGAATTTGAGTCCTTTGTGAAGTTTGAAAGCGGTGTTTCGTACCAGAATTCCTATGCGCATCCGTTGTAACACACATGCATAATCTGAACACGTCCTCTGGGCTAATCGACTGCAACTAAAATTTATTGAGCTACTATTTGCCAACGTCAATGAAGAGTCTGCATATTCAACACTTTTCAAAACGTACCCATCCAACTTTACTGACGCTCAAAAATTCCATAAACCCGAGGGATTCAACAATAGGTAGTTCTTAATTGCGGCTACT
>JAAUYH010211593.1_pt1 | contig 16069 bp, 17 predicted proteins | sample 7278061 | NCBI WGS metagenome assembly JAAUYH01 (sample SAMN14350203, study PRJNA611818) | marine sediment metagenome | isolation source: surface marine sediment (0.6m) | place: French Polynesia: Moorea | collected 2018-08
AGTAATAATATTCCCGCCCACAGTGGCACGCTGGCGAATTGTATGGGATGCAATTCTCTGAATGTAAGTTTGAATGTGCGGAATCAGCTCGATAATGTCAGGGTGATTAGCAAAGTCCGCAAAAGTTGTCAGTGCGCCTATATGAATACTATTTCCCTCAGTTATAATTCCCTTCATCTGGGGAGATTGATTTAAAAACCTTATTGCCGATTCTGCCAGGATATCCCCTTGCTGCACGTAAAGATCCGTTCCTCCCGCAATAGTAAATTCAGGTGAGGCTCGATCGTTGTTTGATTCTGTAAGCGATGGTGGTAAATGACGCAGGCGGTGAGGAATATCGCGGAAATATTGAGGAATAATGCCCTTGTTAATCCAAGTTTCTAGGTTATTAACTTCTCCATTACCAAGAGATTCCACTAACCCACTACCAGCACGTTTAATCGCACCATAGCCCGTACAGCGACAGATATTGTTATTAAGAGCAATTTTAATTCCTGCTTCATCAATGTCTTTTTCACTATCTAATAAGTATCCCGTTAGGGACATAACAATTCCAGGAGTACAGAAACCGCATTGGGTTGCGCCGTAATCTACCAATACTTGCTGGATCGGAGAAAGTTTTTCTCGATTTAATCCTTCTATGGTGACGAGATGTTTCCCTGATAATTCTCCTAGAGGTAATAAACAAGAGAGGACAGTTTTATAAACCAGTTTTTCCCCTTGTAATTTCCCTACCAGTACCGTACAAGCACCACATCCTCCTTCTTTACATCCTTCTTTAGTTCCCGTTAGTCTTTCAGATAAGCGCATACAGTTTAGCACAGTAGTACCAGTCGGTTGAGAGGTACATACAGTGTGATCGTTGAGAATAAAGTGGATTCGATCGGTCATAGCTACATTGAGAAAGCTTTCGTACTTCTCTTAACTTGCTCTTAACTATTATTGTCAATTAAGGTGCATGGCGATTAGGGAGAAACTCAGGGAAAATTTACACAAACAAGAGAAAATGCTTGATTTTATTAAGTTTTGTAGAAATACTATTCTTTGTTTTTATTAGGCGATCGCCAATACAGATGTTTTTCTCTTACTGATGGTAAGACATTAGCGATCACTCTTTCATTTACTTTCGATAGACATCTCTTCGATGTTTACACTGCAAGAGTCGAATAATTTGGCTTGAATCTTCAATTTCATAGCGGACTCGATAATCGCCAATCCGAATACGATATTCTTTGCCAGAACCTTTTAATTTAACAACACCTGATGGACGAGGCTCTTGTGCAAGACTCTGTATTTTCTCGATAATACGATTTCTTATCTGACTCGGCAAATCATTAATCTGTTTCTGCACAGACTTAGAAATAACAATGCTATAGCTTATAATGACTACTCTGAGTGTCCGACAAGATACTCATCTAAAGTTAGATAGTCACCTGCCTCATACTCAGCACGAACAGACTGAAGTTCTGCTATTGTTTCTGGATCGTCTTCATAAAGCTCTTCTTCTGCTTCAAAAATTTGCTGTTCAATAACCTCTCGAAGGTGGCACTTTTCCTTCAGATCAAGAGAAGTAATTGCCTCGATTAGTGTTTCAAGTGAAAGTTGTAGTTTAACCGTTGCTGGCATTTCTTTTTTTCTCCAATAGACAATTCTTAGATAATCAACCAGTAAAGATAGGTTCTCTTATGATAGCTGCACCGTCTCATCAAAGGCGAGACGTTTTACGATCGCCAATACAGAAGCAGTGGCAGCAAATTGGATGCGTCAACTTTGGGTGAAGTAGGAGGACAGTGAGATGATATTTACTTGAAGAGTCAGCGTAAGTTCTAGGAAGCTCTTAAAGAAGCGATCGCCAAAAAATATATAAATAATTTTGCCTAAGTACTTAGATAAGGGAGAACACTGGATTTTATTAAGTTTCATTGAAATATTCTTCTCAGAATTAATTCGGCGATCGCCAAACTAAACGTTCTTCTGTTACTGATAGTAAGGCATTTAAAATGACTCTAATTTCAGATCTAATAGCAAGACTAAACTGGCAAGTTAAGAGATAATCTCTCGAATTATTCTTGGCATTTGAACCAGTCTTTCAATCGAGTCTAAACAGTTGGTGCTGGAGCGAACCTCCCTTGTAGCAAACTATCAACCAGGGAATCTCGGTGGCAGCAATCCCGATCCAATCCTCTTCGCTGGGCTTGAGATCGAAGGGGTGGGAGTGAATGAAAGCCAAAATTCGGGCATCGCAGCGATGAGCTTCTCGTTCGATGCGGCGCACTTCTGACGGCAACACGATAACACGGTTGGTGTTACCCGATTGGTTATTCACTACCCAGACATCCTGACTCCCATCAGGAAGTCTCACCAAGAAAGCAGCAATCTCACGACCTCCAGAATCTAGGATGGCTTGCACTAATATATCCTGAACTTGAGTAGCTAGATACATCATTCTAGTTCTGCTATTAGTCGCTCCCTGGCCAAGGCGACCTCTCGGGATCGATTGGCACGGTATCAGCTAGACCAATACCCAACCCATATCCCCCAGCTACTGCGAGTATTCCCCCAATTACCAAGCCGAGAGCCATAATCAACCACCCTCCCCAGTTGCAGAGATGTTCATCTGTCCACCACTCTGCGCTGCAGCCAATATTAATAATAGTGCCCGCCAAGAAGCAGGCGATGGCAATTACCCAGCCAATAATTATTAGTGCACCTGTGTTCCCAGTGTAGGAACTGATCCCCTGAGTTTCAACTTGTCGGAGATGACGGTAAATTTGGTTTTTGGCAAAATTAGCACTACCGACAAGTGCGCCGTAGGCATCAACGACACAAACTTCCTGGGAGTTTCCTCCTACTGTAGCTCCCATAACGGGAGGTAATACTGCTATGCCAGAGGTAATGGGATTAAAGAAATCACGAGAACTAATCGTCCCCAGAAAGCCAGGCTGTGGTCGGTCTTCAATAATAAATTCGCGCATTTCACCTTGACCCAGATGTACCCTGACTTGTAGGGCACCTTGTTCACACCTCACTTCTGGGTCGTAGTTCTTCAACCAGGGAACTATTTGATCCATGAAGGAGAAATCTGCATCTGGATAACGCTGTTGCAAGACAATTCTAGCTTGCGAGAGTGCTGGCTGAACCTTCTCCACAATCGGTTGATAAGATGGAGCAACCTGAGAAGATGCAGTAACCTGACGCACCAGATCTCCCAGTAAATTGCAATTCCTGCAACTGTTGAGGATATCCAGCCCCTCTTTGATTGTGATGCGAAGGGAGTGCTCGGCTTCAGCGGTACGTTCCCGTAAGGAATCGTTTGCCCAGATGCCATCTGCCTGAAGCTGCTGGTGGTGTTCGCGCAAGTATTTATGAAATTCCTGATAACTTGCCAACTTATTACCAGCATCAGCCACGACGAGGAAACGCTCCTCTAAATTGCTCTCTCCGTTGAGTTTGGCAAACCACTGCAAACGTTTTTCTATGTTTCCATTTGACATAATAACCTCCGTTCAAAATACGCTGGGTAAATCGCCCAGGAAGAATACTTTGCTAGCAACTCCGTCAATGTGATGGTAAGTAATCGGTGCATTAGCACGGCCTTGAGCAAATGGGCGGCTCAAGTAACGATAACCATCGCGGCGGGCTGATTCCAAGAAAGCAAGCAATTCGGCTGTGAAGGTTTCTTCTGGACGAGCTTCTCGATAACTGGTCAGCAGAGACCACCGAAACCCTTCTGGGCTGCCGAAGTTAACATCCTCAATATCTGCGCCAGTGATGACAGTTCCGTCACGCAGTACAATGCGGCTAGGTGTGACAGTTCCGTTGCCTTGCAAGCGAAGGCAGTCTTCCTCAGTATCGGGGTTGAGGTAGATATCCGCTCCATCCAAGTTCTCCAGATCGATGTTTCCTTCTAGACTGGCTTCTTCCTCGCGACCATCGCGCTCTACTACAATTGGTGTTGTAATAGTGAAACGGCGCATAAACCCGCCGATGCGCCATTTATAGCGGAATAGTCGGTCTATTAGGTACTCATCCGAGATTACGCCGAAATCAGCATTACCAATAAAATGGACAACATCCCCACGAGTGCCGTGGCGACCAGGTGCTAGATCCAGCGCTACAGTAATAGCCTGTACCCCTTCACAACTGACGTGGAAGACCTGGGCCTCAAAGTCTGGGAACTCTGTAGCCATCAGGTGACTAGAATTGATTCCTAGTGGTGAAACAGTGGGAATTAATGGCACACGGCGGCGTGTGGTCAATTCTGCTAGAGCCGTTGGCCAGAGAGCTGCCAAATGATCCTCGAATAGCCGTTCAAGATCGCCACCGCTTAGATCTAACTCTACGATAGCAGTAGTCAGATCTGCATACACATCTATCTGTTTACTATCGCGATCAACTTCATTGCAGTAATCACAGCTTAGGATTATATCGATATATCCTAAGTGGTCTAAAAGACGGTAATGAGTTTCACGTATCATACCACTGACAAGAGAGATGTGTCTCATGCTTCCCAGCATTTCTTCCATGTCTCTCGGTGGCATATCCCTTTCTCGTTCCTCTCCACGGAAGTGCATTTCCTGAGTCACGTCATAAAGTTCCAGATCTCCACTAAACCTAATAACTACACGGTTGGGTTCTTCAAAACTGATGTGTATTGGTGTAAAACTTAGGCGCAATTCTAATTGATTTGCTTCTGATCGCCCACTATGAAAGCTATTTAAATAGCTATCTTCAAAGGGAGTGGTCTGTGAAGCCACATAATCTGCGAATTCCTCGGCCGAAATGTTCTTGCTTATCTTGGTAACATCAACGACATTGCTGAATCGATGCAGCGCATGGCGAGCTGATATTTGAACCACAGACTGAAATCCACCACTGACTGCATCTACATCCACAGTGGTAGGATCGTAATCAGTAAGGGTGGGCATAGCATTGTCGCGTGATCTGCGTGATGGATTAGTCCATACAGAACTAGAAGGTGAACGAATCACATTTTCGACTAGATAAGAAGCCATTTTGTCTAACATAACTATCCTCCTTTACGTTGCTATAAATGGGTTCCACTGATTGGAATACTACAAGACATGACTAACTCATCACTACTGTTTCGATGGGTAATTCCCTCCGCTCCTTACCCTATGTTCCAGTAAATTGTTTGTTTGCATCTCGTTTAGAGAAAGTCGCCTTGGTTGAGAAATATTTTCAACTTGTCAACGACGCGATTGCGCCTTTTTTGCTAGGTTTCGCTTTGTCTTTACCCTTTTGAAAAAACTTAACTGAGGCTTTTCCAAAACACCCTTAGAAATCACCGAGTTTAATATGTTCCGAGAGTAGTTTCTTTAACTTCACTATATTTTCTTTCTCTTGTTCCTTTAAATTAGTTAAAAATCATGAGGAACTTGTGTGCAAACTTAAATATTACATAAGTTCATTTTGATAAATACCAGCAAAAAAATTGAAACTTGACTATATTTAATCTTTGACAAAATGCAGATTAGACTGAGACTTTTAGCCTATTTCTCAGGAGAGCAATCGCACTGGCACAGTTTTCTGAAAAATGGCGATCTCCTACCCTATTATTGATTTAGTTTCTGCTAAAGGACGTACAGCTAGTACCGCTTCTTTAGGTAATTGTTCCACTGCTGAGATGGGAACGGTGAAAACTGCCATGGAATCACCCAGGGCGTTAAATACTTCTAAAATATAGCCATCTTCGCCACCACTAGGATGAGTTACATAGTCAATTAACATGGCAACATCACCCCGTTTGAGATTATATTCTGGTATATCTCGACTGAGAGCAACGTATTGATATAGTTCGAGTTTTTTCATCTTCTTTCTAGATTTCATGCTGAAACAAAAGACGCTGCAATTTTTCCATGTAAGCGATCGCACTGTGACAGTTTAGTTTTAAGTTGCGATCGCCAACATATTCCTCTGAGAGCTTACCGCGATCGCATTATCAACAACTTCAGAATCTCAATCGTCTTTATTCTGGCAACCAATCCTCGTCTAATATCAGTTCTAGGGAATATGAGCACTTCGTTGGGTAGACTGAAAGTGGCATTCCTGTCTGCTTACTTGCCTGGCGACGAGCCTTCTGATAACTTGGTTCGAGTTGCTTTTCAGGGTAGCTTTTGAGACTAGGACTATCTTGGATAGCTAGCTCAATCTGCGTCCGAGCGTCAGTAATAGAGTCTAGCCAGCTATCCGAGCGACGCTGGGGTTGATACTGCCATTTGAGCAGATGCAACAGAAGGCGAGTTAGTTGGCTAGAAATACCCCGCCGTTCGCTCTTGCCCAAATCTTCAACCTCCTCAATCAAATACTCTAAATCAATATCCTGCCAACGGCGTTCTCGCAAGAGTTGGGCTGTATGTTGAGCCCACAAGTTGAAATCTGTTGTGTAGGTTTTACTCACGAGTTACCTTCCATCTTCTCGCTCAAGAATATCAACTTATATTTTAACTTGGCGTATATATTTTCACTTCTCTAGCAATTGTTTCTGCCAGTTCATCCTCAGCAAGATCTAAGTCATAATCCATCTGGAGTCCGAGCCAGAACTGTGGTGACATATTAAAGAATCGTGCCAGTCTCAAGGCTGTATCTAGTGTAATGCGACGCTTGCCGAGGACAATTTCATTAATAAGTCTGGCAGGTACGCGAATATCGAGGGCTAGCCGATTCTAGCTGAGTCCCATTGGCTTGAGAAATTCTTCTAGCAGTACTTCTCCTGGATGAATTGGTGCAAGTTTATCTTTCATGATGTTTATCTTAAGAAACGTGTGCGATCGCCCTGAGGGATATTGGTCAAAATTCTGAGGGCGTAAATTTGAGGTTTCCTCAAATTGCTGACCGCCCGAACCACCGCTTAGAACCGCTTAGAATATTGTGTGTCTGAACGACACACTCATTCTTGAAGCGGGGGCTTCCTTTTGACATTTTTGGTGAATATCTTTGAGAAAACTAACTAAAGATTCCTGGATTGAAAAAATAGACTATTATAATTCGTTATAAAAACACTCAGAGAACTTAATGGATATAAAACCTTCTGATACAGCAACTTCACAGCAACAAAACCACAGTAGTTTAGAAAAAATTGCTATTATCGGTTGTGGCTATGCGGGAACTGCTATTTCACGCTACTGGTATCAACAACAAGGTCACTTCGTAACAGCAACAACCACAAGACAGGAGAGGGTTAAAGAATTAGAGGAAGTTGCTACTCAGATAGTAGTCATGAAAGGAGACGATTTCCCAGCCATGCGATCGCTCCTGCAAAATCAAGACACTGTTGTGTTAAGTATTGCCCCTATTAGCGATCGCCAGGTAGATGCAGATACCTATCGGCAAACTTACATTCCCGCAGTAAATAACCTGGTAGCAGCATTGAAGGAGACTCCGAGTGTGCAGCAGGTAATTTACCTCAGTAGCTGTTCGGTATACGGCAACAAAAAAGGTGAGTGGGTTGATGAAACTTCCCCAATTGATACTAATAGTGAATATAACCAGGTGCTATCTGAGGTGGAGCACACTTTATTAGACTCAGGGAGGGAAGATCTCAAAGTTACTATTCTGCGTTTAGGGGGAATTTATGGTCCTGGGCGAGAGTTAACCAAACGCTTTACCAGAATTGCTGGTAAAACTATTCCTGGAAGTGGTAAAACCTTCACTACTTGGATTCACATAGATGATATTGTTGAGGCTTTGGATTTCCTTTGTCAGAGAAGATTAGGTGGTATTTATAATCTGGTGAATGATTTCGATATGACTATTCGCGAGTTATCCGATTTAGTATGCGATCGTGAAGGTTTAGAGAGGGTTATTTGGGATGACACAAAACCCAGTTATCGTTTTCTTAATGCACGTATAAGTAATCAGAAGATTAAAGCTGTAGGTTACAAGTTGATTCATCCCAAGACGATTATTTGAACTAAATTTACTTCTCTTAACTTAGATTAACTTTTTTTGTTGCTAATATCTGCTGCTTCATTAAACGTATAATTATCCCAAACATTTTTACCATCAGATCCAGGTTTTTGAAAGATATAAGCACGCTTAGGCATGGATTTAAAATATTCTTTATCAAACCAAAGACCTGTAAGTGTAGACTGGTAGGGTTCACCGACTTGTTGAATTTGAATAGCACCACTATTTTCATCAATGGTAATTAGGTGTCCAGTTAGACCATAAATTGCTTTTCCAGGGAAAAGATTACGACGAGAAGCTGTTTCTGATGGGGGTTTCATAATCCCACGATAAAATTGATCCCGTTGTTGAGGAGGAATGCCTGCTCTTGCGTCCTGAATCGCTCTTTGTGTCGAATCAGTTCGATATAAATCGGCTAATTTCATCGGCTCGGTTTCAGCTTCATGGTGATTTCTTTTTTGGTTTTCTAAGACAATCTCCCAAGGAACAAATATAGTTTCTATTTCACAAATATGGGTTTGTAATTGTTTGAGAATTTCTGCTCCATTATGGACAGGATTATCCTTGATAAGTCTTAACATTATCAATAGAATCCGTTCTCCTTTATTAATTGTTTCACTGTTACTGATTTTCTTAAAAATTTTCTGGATTCTTTCTTTACTAACTGAAGGAATATTTTGCTGTAAGGTATTCCAATCAACATTACTATCCGAGGAAAGATATTGTTCTTCCAACATCTTTGCTATTTGCATCCAAATATCATATCTGGGGTCTATAAAGTGCTCTACATTCATTAGCTCAATCAACCTATTTTTTTTGAAAAAAGATTATTCTGACCCCTAAATGATACTGAATGAGTAGAAATTATTCTCTGTATTTAAAGGTGCAATAGTTCGAGCGTTAAGCCAGAATAAACTCCTTCTCGATCATATTGAACACTCAATTGTTGTAGTTGGGAATCTGTTACCAGCCAATTTGCTGCAATTGTAAAGCAAGTCCCAAGACTGACTTGAGTCGGACAACTTAGCGAAATCCCATCAGGAAAAAAGAACACTTTGTTTCCTTCCCAGGGCCAATGTAGTGAAGTTGGTATTGGATTAGAAACTTTTAAATCTGGAGTCATGGTAACAGAAGTTCCCTGCCAGTCATCACTAAAATTTCTCTCTGGTATGAGATTGACTTCCTTTGACCAATATTTACTAGGAAATCCTGCTGCATCTTCACGGATACTCGCTATTCGCAATAAACTACCACGACCATCATAAAGAATGGCAACACTATGTCGTATATCTCCATGTTTGAAAAATAACTCAGCTGGTTGAAACACTGAACCAGATTCTAACCGTTTAGCTGACCATGTAGCTGCACCCTGTTCCAAGAAAAATGATCTCATTGACGGAAATGCTGGGTGAACAATTCCATCAGATAACACTTTATCTTGTTTATTAGACTGCCATTTTTTTTCTTCTATTCGACCGTCAGGGTATATCCAACGATTCGTTTGATAAAGTTCTGTTTGTTCTGGATTGCTACGGAAACTGCGAAGACTTTGGAATGATTCGATTACTTCTCCTTGCGGAGAATATCTTGTCCAAATTCCGTGCCAGTCACGCAAATGGTTTACAGTAAAATTACGCCAATTTTGCTCTTTTAAATCCATCCTGAAGAAATTTTTACGTTCAGCTACTTACATATTCCGATACATGATTAACATCAATCTAATTCGATTTACCATCGCTGCCCAAATATTCCCGATAGGCACAAATTTTGTCGCCACGAACATCAAAAGAAACAGCTACCCGATTTTTGTAAGGATGTCCCCACATTGGACCTCGATCGCGAAACTCAAAAACTACTGTAGTGTCGTTGCTAGTAATGCGATCTAAATTTACCTCAAGTCCTTCACTATAAGCTTCAGCAACATACTCAAAAAATTCTTTGGCTCGTTCTTTCCCTTCATTCAAACCGTGAAATTTTCCCACTGGAAACCAGAAGTAGAAATCGTCAGTTAGTATATCTAAAAATGGTTGCCATTCCCCTGTGGCTAGACCATGACTGAAGTGGGCAAATGCTGTTTGAGCAACTGCGATGGTGTTCTGTTCTTTTTCTTTCATCACCACGACTTCCTTAACAACTCATATTATTTATCTTAATCCTCTTTCAGAATTACAATCGCTTTAATATACCGGTGGACTTTGAAACAGTCCCGTAACTTGGGTCAATTTCTCGGCAATTAAGAGAAGTCTCATATCACTCCCACGTCTTCCTACAACTTGAACACCAATGGGTAAGCCTTGCTGGGACTGGGTAAGGGGTAGCACTATTACTGGATGTCCAGTCAAATTGAAAATTGTCGTGTAAGCACCAATACTAACCCACCCGCGTAATCTATCACCAGTAATATTTTGAGCCTACTTTCTGAACAGGGACTTAAGTACTATTGCTTACTGCAAACAATAATTATTTTCTGTATTCTTAACTACTTTTAATCTTTATTTTCGTCAGGATAGCATAACATAATTTTAGAGTTGTTCTTTACTAATTCCTAAACATAAAATTATGAGTACTCAAGAAGAAACACGCAAATTAATGGCTAAGGAAAGACAGCATCAAGAACATTTGCAAGAAAATATGCTCAATCGTGCCGTTGAAGAGCTTGAAACTCACACAATCGAAGAAACCACTGAGAAATCTAGAGAATTAATTGCTCGCCAACGTCAACAGGACAAAAATCTGGAAGAAAATATGTTGAGTCGTGCAACGGAAGAAATTAATTAGCAATATTGCTGGCGTTGCTAAATATTTGCCTGTCGAGTATGGCGATCGCTATTGGTTTGTTTTTTAACTAAAAAAACTCTGAAGATAATGCCATAAAAAGGACGGTATTCGCTTGTTCTGAGCGTGTTTCAACAAGCTAACTGAAAACCAGAGGGCAATTTGGGCGCGGGGGAAGGTTGTTGGCTAGGAAGGGGCTGTTTGGCTACTATTTCCTGCCATTCTTTTACTACTGATTCAGGTATATGCAAATGGCTTAATTGACCACGTACTAACGGTAATTCTAACCACAGTTCTTCTGTGGCTAACTGAGAGAGAATATTTTTAAGGTTATATTGTCCAATATTAGGTAGGGGTGCTGATTGGAGAAATATATTGTTGGCTTGCCAAGATTTACCTGCTTTGTTGCTAATAATCAAGGGTTGATTTGAATCAATCCTGAGGGAACTCGATAATCCAGATAATCTTAGATTTACAGAAGCTGATTCTTTTGAGTCAACTTGGGTAAATAGCATAAGCTGCCACTTGTGTCCTTTTTCATCAGTGACAATTTGTTCTGCACGACAGTGTAATTTCCCTGGTGCTATCTCCGTTTCTGTAATACTAGCTATAGCAGGTTTGATGGTCACAATCGCTATCAAAAAAAATAAGATTAGGGTTGTGAGGACGAAGAAAATAGCCCATTCCAGATTGTGTAAGATATGGCGTAACATTTGCTGCACCTCATTAATTTACCCTCGATCCCTATTAAAGTTATAAATAAATAGTTTGAGAAACCTGTGAGGTACATGCACCATGGTGAACAATTTAGGACTCATGCAAGAAGTCTAATAATGAAGCAAGTAATTCTCTACTGGTGCGTCAAGATTGTTTTGAGGGATAAATCTCGCTCAATCTCTCCCCCTCTCTTGGTCAGCATTCCCTTGCGGATTACAAATTCCGCGGGGTCTGACCGCTGCCTCCCCTGCTTCCTATGCTCCCCCTGCTTATCTCAACCCATCAATTCAAAATTGACAGACTACTACCCACCAAGATTAAAATAATCTGACTGAGATAAATTTAAGACAGAAGAGAGTTAAACGCACGTCTCTCTAAACTGGCTAAGAGAATTAATAGATTAAGTAGAAAATAGTCTGTAGCAAGTCAGGTTATGATTTATGCAGTTTTGATAAAGTGTATAATTTCCTTGGAGTAGCGCATGATTTCCCTTGCGTGACCGAGAAATTGACTATCTTCATTCAATTGAGCGATCGCATTTTTGGCTTCTCTAGATAATCGTTCATGTTCAACTTTATTTTTAGTCTCTAACTCTTCTAATAATGCTTTCAGCCGTGCTAATTCTGTTTTGTTTTCCTGAGATTTTTGCTGTTGTTTACTGATTAAAGAATCAGGATTTTTGGTGTCTAATTTAGCTTTTATTTGTTGCATTGAAGTTTCGAGAGTTTTGACTCTATTTCTAAGTTCAAAAACATCTTCGCGAGGATATTTAATCTCTTTTCTAAAGTTAGATAATATTGTAGTTAGATATTGATAACCACGAATTGCAGGACGCAAAATCGTTAGGAATAAAGTTAAAGCTGAACTTACATACCCCACATTACTAATACCAGTTGCAGCGAGTAAATAAAGAGCGATCGCAGAAATACCATGAAGAGCGATCGCACCAACAATAGACCAGCGAGCAATTTTCTGGACATAGTCTAATTGTTGTCGATCGAATTGCAGACCTTTTTTCTTGGATACTTGAGCCTCAGAGATGGCTTCACGGGCATCAAAATAGATATTCCAAGGAATAGTAATAATAACTAACAGCCAACAAAAACTGACAATGCCAATTAACCAATCAATTAAAGTACCTGCGGATATATGCAACCATTTTCCAATTCCACCAACAATTAACACTAAAATTCCTACGCTAATACCAATGCCAATATATCTACCAAACATTTTTCTGAATTTAAATATTTTTTTTAATTATGCAGAAACAATCAATAATTGTTGCTAGAAAGTGTGACGATTTATCGAGTTTCACCTAACTATAAAGTTACCCACTAGTCTGTCAAAATTGATTTAATATATTTAACAAAAGAGATTTAAAAAAATTGTAGCCCGTAATTTTCTACCCACCAAGGTTAAAATAATCTGACTGAGATAGATTGAAAATAGAAGATAAATGCGCGTCTCTCTAAACTGGTTAAGAGAATTAATAGATATCGATTTAACTCCTGAAGAGTTAGGAAAAACCTTGACTATAGCAGGGTTTGAAGTAGAAGACATTGAAGATTTAGGTACTTTAGCAAATGGGGTAGTAGTAGGAAAAGTAGTCGATCGACAACCTCATCCTAATGCTGATAAACTTAGTGTCTGTAAAGTCAATGTAGGTCAAGACGAATTACTAAATATTGTTTGTGGTGCTGCTAATGTGCGGGCAGATATTTATGTTCCTGTAGCTACTATCGGTACTTATCTTCCTACTGTTAATTTGAAATTAAAGAAAACTAAGTTACGGGGTGTCCCCTCAGAAGGGATGATCTGTTCTTTAGCAGAATTAGGATTAACTAAAGAATCTGAAGGAATACATATTTTTACTGAGTCCGATATCCAACCAGGAGATGATGTTAGACCATTACTGGGTTTAGATGATGTAATTTTGGATTTGGCAACTACCGCTAATCGGGCTGATGCTCTGAGTATGGTAGGTATAGCTAGAGAAGTAGCAGCCCTAACAGGAGCATCTTTACGACTGCCAACTATTCCTAAAATTGCTATAGAACAAAAAAGTAATAATTTAAATATAGATATTAGCGATCGCCAAGCTTGCCCTGCTTATATTGGTACTATGATTGAAGGTGTTAAGCTGGCGGATTCTCCTGACTGGATTAAATGGCGTTTGCAAGCAGCAGGAGTAAGACCAATTAATAATGTAGTTGATATTACTAACTATGTCCTTATAGAATGGGGGCAACCACTCCACGCTTTCGATCGAGAACGGTTACAAGCTTTAGCTGGTAGCGATAGTCTAACTCTTGGTGTGCGGTTTGCCCAAGAAAAGGAAAGCTTAAAAACCCTAGATGGCAAAAATCGTTCCCTTACCAGTCAAAACCTCTTAATTACTGCTAACGATAAGCCAGTAGCTTTAGGGGGAATTATGGGGGGAGAAGATACTGAAGTTCATGATGCTACCGAAAATATTGTGCTTGAAGCAGCACTATTCGATCCTGTAACTACCCGTCGTTCTGCCCGTAGTCAGAGTTTGCGGACAGAAGCCTCTACCCGTTATGAAAGAGGCGTCAATCAGGTAGAATTAGACTTGGCTTGTCAAAGAGCAGTAGGCTTATTACAAGAGTTGGCTGGGGGTACACCTGTAGCTCAAGCTCAAATTGATGCTCGTCCAGATATTGCTAGTCGTGGATCGATCGAATTGCGTTTAGAGAGAGCTAATCAAGTTTTAGGGGCAGTACAAAGAGGAGATAGTATTGGTTACATCCAAGCAGAAGAAGTAGAACAAATCCTTACTGCTCTAAATTGCGAGCTAGAACCCATTGCGGGAAAAACTAACACTTGGAAAGTTACTGTTCCTCCCTATCGCTATCGAGATTTGGAGCGAGAAATTGACCTAATTGAAGAAATTGCCCGTCTATATGGTTACGATCGCTTTTGCGATACTTTACCAGAAAAAACTGAACCTGGATATCTTTCTTTTGACTACCAAGTAACTAATAAGTTGAGAAGTCTGCTGAGGGGAGTAGGCTTAACAGAATTAGTGCAATACTCTTTGGTTAAACCCAGAGGAAAAGAAATTACTCTGGCTAATCCTTTATTTAGTGAATATTCAGCCCTACGAACAGACTTAATCTCTGGTTTAATTGATGCGTTTGAATACAATCAATCTCAAGGCAATGGAGCTTTAAATGCTTTTGAAATTGGGCGTATTTTCTGGCAAATAGAAACAGAATTAAAGGAAGCTAACTCTGTAGCTGGAATTATGGGTGGTGCTGTTTATCCTCAAGGTAAGTGGACAAAAGGAGGTAAACCTGCACTGATGACTTGGTATGAAGCGAAAGGTATCCTAGAAAGTGTTTTGACTAATCTGGGTTTAGAAATAGAATATCGATCAGATAGTGAAGATTCGAGATTACATCCAGGGCGTACCGCTTCTCTGTGGATAGATAATCAGCGTTTCGGTATCTTTGGACAACTTCATCCCCAATTACGGCAAGAAAGAGACTTACCTGACGAAGTTTACATCTTTGAACTAGCTTTTGATGTCTTGCTGGGTGCTGTAAATAAAGAAGAGTTAACTACACCTATATTCCAAACTTATTCTACCTATCCAGGTGCAGAAAGAGATTTAGCCTTCTTTGCGGATCTAAATTTATCTGTTGGTGAAATAGAACGAGTAATGACTAAAGCGGGAGGAAAATTGCTCAAACAAGTAGAATTATTTGACGAATACAAAGGGAAAAACGTACCAGAAGGAGAACGAAGTTTAGCTTTTAGTTTAGTTTATCAAGCGAGCGATCGTACTCTCAAAGACGAAGAAGTAGAGACTGTCCATCAAAAAGTACGCAAGATTTTAGTCAAGCAGTTTAATGTTACTCTTCGGAGTTAATTGCTCTTTAAAAATATGTGAGTAGAGGCTGTTCTTGAACAGCCCCTACAAAAAATATGTAGAATTTTTTTTCTATTTGTCATTGTGCTTTTTTCTCAAAGTACTTTGATTAACTTTGCTAGAAAAATCTTCTCTAGCCATTTTAGCAAACATAGTTTGTTGTCCCAAATAGAGAAGATGTAATTGACACAGTTGAGATTTTAAATACTCAGCATCATTAATTTCCTTCAAAGCGTCACAAAAATGGCGATGAGTTAGCTGTTTTTCCAATGATAAATGTTCCATCGAACTCTCCAGTTGAATCTTGATTAATATTCAAATTAGTCATAAATCGAGAAGAACTAGAGAAATGCATATTAGTGTATTTTTGTCAAGTATATTGTAAAAAAAACTTGTTGCTCTAAATTAACCATCAATTTCTGCATCAACTCTACAAACTCATCAAGTTTGAATTGATGGATTAAATCAGAAGTCAGGAGTCAGGAGTTAGAACAAACAAGGAATTGAAATCTTTTTCCTAATAATAAATAGCTCTCTATATATCTAGCTATTTTTGAGAATTGGTATAAGTAAATTGATTATACATTTTTAATTTCCTATTCTCTGTTGCCTATTGCCCAACTTAAGTAGTTAATTTATTTGGGGCATTGTTGCATAAAAACTATGAGTTAGCTGAGATAATTAGAGAGAGTAATTCAACCAACCCTTCTGAACCATGTCAGAAAAAGAGACCAAGACGAGCTATCGAATTCG
>JAAUYH010020878.1_pt1 | contig 16067 bp, 8 predicted proteins | sample 7278061 | NCBI WGS metagenome assembly JAAUYH01 (sample SAMN14350203, study PRJNA611818) | marine sediment metagenome | isolation source: surface marine sediment (0.6m) | place: French Polynesia: Moorea | collected 2018-08
AGCAATTGTTAGGTCTTCAATACGTACAGCTTCCCTTATTTCGAGCGTAAATTGTTCTCGGCTGGCTGAACGCATTAGTCCTTCCCGAATATCACGTATTTCTTGTGATATTTTTAAATCTTCTTGGGGATTTGCTGACAAAACCAGGATTTTCTTAAGCATCGTCGAAAACAAAGTTACCTAGCTTGGAAATTGGGAGTCTATAGGACTTGAGAGTGAAAGATATTTTTATAGATGATGTTAGAAACTAAAATGCAGTTATCACTTACCAGTATTAAGACTTACATACGTAAATGATTCTGTAATTTTTAATGGTACATTAAAAACTACAGAATATGTGAGTAAGTAAATAAAATGACACAATCTCACATATATGGAAATTCTTGAATTTTCGTAGGAAATTAGAAAGTATAAGATACTCTAGGAAATCGTTGCGAAATAGGGTAATTTTAAAACCGTTAGTTCAACTGTAAATTGTTACCTATCATGTCCGTTGAATCACTCAATATATAGCAATTTTTACCTTAATATTTTCCTGTAAAATGTGAGTATGAAAACATTTAATAACAAAACCCAAACCCTGACAGAGGCGCAACGTATTTTCCCACAGGAACTGTAATACCAATTTCATTTAGTGGGGCTACCAAGATGAAACTCAATTACAAGATATGATTTTATTCCTGGAATACCATCTATAGCTTGAATTTAGGAAATTGGTATAAGCTTTTTACTTTTTACTTTTTACTTTTTATTTGCGCGTAGCGCTATAGTTAATCTGGATTAGGGTTTGTATATAAGCTTTTGAGTAATTGAATAGGCGTAATATTAAGCGTAAACTAATTTAAAGTTATATCACTTAAGGTTCAATAACCTAAAATTGATTCAAAATTTATTTTTGTGGGGAAAATACAAAATCTCTAGAACCAAAAAGTTATGACATCTCCAAATAGTCCGGATGAAGCTGACTTTCAAGAACCTCAAAACCAGAATGATACAGGTTCTTGGTTTCGTAAAATTGCGCTTGCAACTGGTATTGCTCTTGTCGGAATGGGTACGGTTGGCTATTTCGTAACAGATTTTTGGATTCGTCGAGAATTACCATCTTTGGTTGAAACTCAACTTGGTAATTTCCTCAATCGTAAAGTTGATATTGGGGAAGTACAAAACTGGAGTTTAACTGGGATTAGGTTTAGTTCGTCTTCCCTTCCTGCGACTACAGAAGATCCAAATCAGGTTTCAATTACAACAGTTGATGTCAATTTTAATCCTATCCCGGTAATATTTTCACGAACTTTACCTGTTGATATTACGCTAATTAAACCAAAAGTCTATCTTCAGCAAGGAAATCAAGGAGAATGGTCTAGGTTCGATCTAGCTTTGGAGGATGAGGGAGAACTTCCTGTCAAGTTAGATACAACTTTGCGGGTACGAGATGCTAAGGTTTCTTTACTTCCTCGCGGTTATAAAACTCCATTGGAAAGTAAATTAAATGGTTCTGTCAACTATAGTGAGGTAGATTCTAAACATCTACTATACGACCTTGATGCAGAAGTATTTCAGGGTAAAGTGAAAGTTAAGGGGAAAACCCAGTTAGAAAATGGTGAAACTTTAGCAAATGCCAAAATTGAAAAATTAACCCTCGCTAAACTTAATCCTTTCCTCCCCCAAGTACCACTTAATATTTCTAATGGTGAGTTTTATGCCGATCTGAAGATTGAACTTCCTACTTTTTCTGATTTACCTTTGGTAGTAGGTACGGCAAATTTGCAAAAATTAAAAGTTAAAAGCAAGCAGTTACCAGTTTCAATCAATGCTGATGCTGTGTTGCGATTTGCTGGACAAAAGGTAAGTTTTGAGAAAGCTAAGGGTAGTTATGGTAGTCTAACAGCCTTACTATCTGGCGATATGGATCTAAATAAAGGATTCAATCTCAAGGTTGATGTCAATCCTTTCGGTGTCCGAAATGTTTTAAAAACAGTACCAGTAAAGTTACCTGTTGGGATTGATGGAAAGTTAAGAGCGAATATGGCTCTGAAGGGAAAATTTGATAACCCAATTTTAACAGGTAATATTTTTAGTGGGGAAAATGTTCGCGGCACATCAGAAGATTCTAAATCTGCAACTGATACAATTATTGTTGACAAAGCGAAGTTTAGTAAAATAAATGCCAGTTTTGTTGGCGACCTATCCCAATTTTTACTTAAAGAATTTCGAGCTACTCCGATAAGTGGTGGTGAAGTAGTCGCCAAAGGTAATGTTAAATTTCCCCAACGTCTGACAGAAGTCAAACATTTGGAAGTCAAAAATTTGGCTCAGTCCCAGTTAGCATTTAATGTCAATGCGAACTTATCCAACCCAGGAGCTACCATCGCTCCCTATGGAGTAACAAATGATTTAGTAAAGTTAAGTGAAATTACCGCAGTTGGTTCGGCTCGGGGTACTCTGCAAAATCCCCAAGCAGTTCTATCTTGGAAGTTACCTAATGCAGATACCGCAGTTGTTGGTAAAGTTTCTGGTGCTGGGGATATCTTGTACGCAGCAAACAAGGTCAGTCTGCGCAACACGACTTTGGAAACAGAAGACGGTAAAGTTAATGTTGATGGTGAAGCAAATCTGGCAAATAACATTTGGCAAGGTTCTGTTAATGCTAATGCTTTATCCTTGACACCATTGTTGTCTAAATTGCAACAAAGTCAAACATCAGTTGATGTGCCATTATTTTTAGAGCGGGGCAATATTAACTTAGCAGGTAAATTGGATAACTTCCAACCAGCTAGTATTGACGCGAATGCAAAATTAGATCTAAATGTTAATGGCGGTAAAGTTGCAGTAGATGGAGTATTAAATCGGGGTATAATCTTAGCTAATGCAAGTACAAACAGAGTTTCTCTAAATAAATTTTTACCCCAGTTAGGAACGTCTGTGACTTTAGCAGACATTCGAGCTAATGCTTCTGGTTCCTTACAACAATTATTATCATTCGCTACTAATAACAATCAAAAAAATCAATCAAGTAATAAATTAAGCGATCGACTAAATAATAAATTAAATAGTTTTCGTGCTGTAACTTCCGGTAAATTAATTGTTTCTGAAAAACGAGGAAGGGGCACAATTAACTTTAATGGTAGAGGCGATTTAGGATCAGAAACTTGGGAAGCATCTATTAATGCGAATTCTGTCACGTTAAATCCTTTTCTCTCCGGATTTCAATCACCTCAATTAAATCTTAATCGACCAATTAATTTGCGACAGGGTAAAGTTAAACTAGCTGGAAATTTAGATATTTTAGATAATCTCAATCCAGAAAATATTGATTTAGCAAAAGTTCAAGCTATTGCTAACCTAGATTTAGATGTCAATAATGGTAAAGTCGCCATTGATAGCAAACTAGAACGAGGTCTTGTAGAAGCGATCGCCACAGCTAAAGGAATTTCAGTTTCCCCATTTTTACCCGATCTACCCGTACCCGTCACCATCGCAGATAGTCAAGTCAATTTTTCCGGTTCTGTAAATCGATTACTATCCCAAGGTGTTGATAACATTCGAGCTAATGCGATCGCCAGACTGGGCGTCCAAGGGGGTACAGTTAATACCGTCACCAAGTTAAATAACGGTATTTTTTCCAGCAATACAACTGCAACAAATATTAACACTCCAGCTATTTGTCAAAACTTTGATCTCTCCTGTCCCGAAGTCGGAAAATTATCTGGTAAATTTAATCTGGCAGGAAATATCAATCCCTTCATAAAAGGTAATTCGCCAGCTACAATCCAAGCTAAAACCATATCTTTGCAAGCAGGAGAACAATCACTTACTGCTGACGGTCAAATATCTTTAAATCCAAATCTAACGACAAGCAAAAATGTAACTTGGGGAATAGGTACTAATTTAAATGTTAATGCCCGTTCCAACTTAAACAAACTTCCCTCCACCTTAATCGCCCGATTTTCCGAACAAACCAATATTCCCATCGCTGGAAATGCTGCTTTTCAAGGTCGCTTCCAAAGCGATAACTTACTTGGAGATCCCCTAGCAGCAGGAAATTTACAATTAACTGGTAACTTACAACTCAGGGATTTTGCAGTCGATAAAATCGCCTTTGAACCATTACTAAAAGGTTCAGTAAATTTACAACCGGGTAAGACTTTAGCAATTAATTTACAGGGTCAAAAAGACCAAATCTCAGCCCAGCTAGAACCTTGCGTTCGGAAAGAATGTATCCTACCTTATCTTCCAGTTTCTTTTAACCTGCAACAAGGAGAAAATTCCAACAACCCTATTTTGGTAAGTGGTCAGCGTAATGACGATCGCTTCAATATCGATCTGAAAAACTTTTCCCTGGCTTTGTTAAATGTATTACCAGCAGTCCAAGAAAATCTCCCTGCACGAGTTGGGGGAATAGTCACCGGAAAACTTGACTTGAACCTGTTTGACTTTACAAACATAGCTGGGAATTTACAAGTTAACAAACCAAGTATTGGATATATTAAAGCAAAAGAAGTTGCAGCAAACTTTTCTTACAATGCTGGAATCGCAAATGTCCCATCAGCTTACCTGGAATTAGGCCAAAGCCGATATAATCTTCAAGGTGAACTAAATCTGAACTCGGGTGATGTCAACGCCAAGATATTTACAAAATCAGCCAAGTTAGAAGATATCTTTGCGACCATCAACGCATACAGATTAGAAGACCTGCAAAGCATTTTCTTTGGCTCCTCTAACTTTACTAAAGCTGCAGCCATTGAAACAGATCCAGTAGGAAAACCCAACGCACCCTTAGCCCGACAGTTCCGCTTACTTAGGAAAGTAGATCAACGGATTAGAGAATATGCAGCCCGCAAGCGAGAAGAAGAGTCAGCAATTCGGTTAGACTTGAGGGGAGAATATGACGCCCAGATCGACATAGCAGGCAAATTTTATAATCCCCAAGTAGACTTTCAGCTAGATGGTAACAACTGGGAATGGCGTCCCCAACCCAAAGTTGTTACTGTCAACCCTCGTAAAGGTCCAGTTGTTCGGGAAGGAAAGCCATTAAATATTAACCAGGTAACAGCGCGGGGAAATTATAAAGATGGAAGTATTAAAGTAGACCCATTACGTGTAGCCTTAGAAGAAGGCACAATTGCTTTTAAGGGAGAACTAACAGGAGAAAAAACATCAGGATTTATCCAAGTACAAAACTTTTCCTTAGATAATCTCAAAAAATTTGCCTTTATTGATGTTCCCGTTGACATTGGTGGAAAAGTAAATCTTCAAGCCAAACTGGATGGTACGATCGCTCAGCCCCAAATTCAAGAAGGAAAAATCTCCTTAATCGACGGTAGCTTCAACCAAGACCCATTGGGAACATTTGCTGGCACGTTCAGTTACGTAGATTCAGTCGCTAAATTTAATACTACGCCCGATTCCTTTACCCAAATTAACGCCAAAATACCCTATCCACCTCAACCTAATACAGATAACTCTATAAATTTAGATGCTAAAATTGGAACTCAAGGATTAGCCTTCTTAAGTACTTTCACTCAAGGCCAATTAGAATGGGTCAAAGGAAATGGAGAAATTGCACTTAACGTTGAAGGACCTTTAAATTGGTCTGCCCAAACTCCTCCTCAACTAATAAAAGATTTAGCAGGTACTTCCAGAATTCAAATTGAAAACGCCACCGTCAAAACCAAGCAACTAGGTGAAGAAATCAATCTGAATGTTGCTGGTGATATAGCTCTGCAAAATCAAAACATTCAAGTAAACCAGTTAGAAGGAAACTTTGCCGGAAGTCCATTTTCCCTTACAGGTAGTTTACCTTTAGTTCGTGCTGGAATTACCAACCCCGATAGTCCCAACTCGCTGATATTAGCCCTAGGTCCGGGAAAACTCAATCTTGAAGGACTTTACAAAGGAAATGTTAACGCCAACCTTGAAGTATCCCAAACAGTTACGCGTCCCATAATTGGCGGAAATATCCTTCTCAGTCAAGGAAGAGTTATTGTCCCAAAACTGAATAATGACGTTGAAGAAAATCAGAAAGAACCAAACAAGCAACAAAAATCAGCTAAAAGAAGAAAAAAACGGGCTAAAGATAATTATTCCTTTGAACCTATCTTCAAGGACTTAGAAATAACTATTGGCGAAGGATTTAAATTTAAACGATCCGTACCCCGAACAAACTTTTTAATTGCGGGTAACTTAACCTTAAATGGTCCCTTGAATAACCTACAGCCTCAAGGAGTTATAAACTTGCGTCGAGGAAGTATTTATTTTCTTGATAACTCCTTCTTCCTTTCACGCGATCGCGAACACTTCATTGTATTTTCCTCAGACCAAGGCTTATTCAATCCATACCTCGACATGGAATTACAAACAATAGTTGTTGACGCTCCCACTTTTGATCGTCCCCAACCCGTTGATTCCGAAATTCGTGACGATGCGATCGCGCCTACCAACTCAGATCAAATTGATGTCAGGATCGGTATTGAAGGAGAAGCCAGTCAATTAATTGGTTCCCTTGACAATTCAAGCTGTCAAATAAATTCTCCCCCAGTAAGTCCCAGTAGTTCTGTGCTGTATTCACCTGAAAGACTGAAACAAATTGAAGACTGTATAAATAAAGACTCTAGAGTTGCAATCCAGAACCAAGACCTACTTAATAATCCAATTGTGGAACTAACGAGTACCCCAAACAGGAACCAAACAGAAATATTATCTCTACTTGGCAACCGTACTGTAGCAATTGTTAAAGAAGTTGAACAAAAACTTGCTGAAGGTCAAGAAGAAGAACTAATTAGATCGGCTTTTGTTGACTATGTTGTACTCCCCATTGCCGATGACTATTACCAAGAATTCCTATGGAATGTTCAAAGACCAGTGAATTCTGTAGGTAAGAAAATTGGTCTCACACGCTTACAAGTTTTTCCTTCAGTCACAGGTCTAAAAGATATAAACGAGAATTCTTCTGTCAGATTTATTTATAACTATGATTTTGGGGAATTTCGGGTCGAGTATCAGAGGAGATTTTAGGGGGTTGGGGATTATCCCCAATCCCTAATCCCTAATCCCCAGTCGCCAATTCCCAATCCCCAATTCCCAATCCCCAATCCCCAATCAATCCCCAACCCAAATATTTTCTGCTACTTTTAGCAATAGAATTAGGAATTCTACTGCTATAGTACTAAGCATTCCCCTAGGATTCCTCTGCAAAATAGCTTTATCTGGGTGTTAGATAAAGCTTTAACTTGAGGTAATGTTAGGACTATCTCAACTTCGTCGCAATGTGGGCACTAAATCGACATTAAAGTCAACATTTTAGTTGAAATATTGTGGCGTCATGTGGGAAAATATTTGATCGTATTTATTCTCTCCTGGCTGTCTATCTAAAATTATGGCTAAGAATAAAGGTGTCCGGATTATAGTGACACTCGAATGCACTGAATGCCGCAGTAACTCAAACAAACGCTCTCCTGGCGTTTCCCGTTACACGAGCACCAAAAATCGTCGTAACACCACCAACCGTCTAGAGCTAAAAAAGTTCTGCACCCATTGCAATCGTCACACCGTCCACAAGGAAATCAAGTAAAAAAGGAAACTGAGCAAAAATGAGTTATTATCGTCGTCGTCTGTCACCAATTAAGCCAGGAGACCCAATCGATTACAAAGATGTGGATTTGCTGCGGAAATTTATCACCGAACGGGGTAAAATATTACCGCGTCGGATAACTGGATTGACATCTCAGCAACAACGGGCTTTAACCACCGCAATTAAACGCGCTCGAGTTTTAGCTTTGTTGCCATTTATCAACGCTGAAGGATAAACTTTGCTGAAGGACTAACTCCTAATTGATTGAGTGTCAGAATACCAGGGATAGTAAAATCATCCCATTGAGTTAGATGTTTTATACGTTAAACTTGGTATTTTGAACTTCAAAATCTAAAATTAATTCAGGAGTTCAAATCAAGCTCCTAATATCTAAGTATTGGCAGTTATTAACTAGATATCAGTCTAAAATAATGCCAGTTATTAAAGTCCAAAATAGAAAACTGATTCACTGCGAGGCTTGTGGAGAAGGGCACATTAGTTGAATTTAGAGTAGGGGGCGATCGCCGTCTGGGAGTTGTAGATCGTCCAGACGGAAAATCCCGTTGGTTTGTGATAGATAAGGGAGGTCAATCCCACAGCCTAGCGCCTCGACAAGTTACCTACAAAGTCGATGGCGGCGACTACAAGCCTTCGCAGATAGACAGTTTTTTAGAACAAGTCAAACCTTATTTGGATCCATCTAGCTTGGAAGTGGCTTGGGAATTACTGGTGGAAGATGGTGAGTCCGTTAACCCCCAAGGTATGGCGAATTTACTATTTTCTGAGTCTGAAGCCCCTCATAGTTATGCAGCCTATTGCTTGTTGTCAGATGACAAAGTCTATTTCAAGCAAAAAGGAGATAATTATGAGCCCCGAAGTGCGAACCAAGTCGCAGAGCGCAAACACCAATTGGAAGTAGAAGCGCTCAAAGCTAAAGGACAAAAGGAATTTTTGGAGCGAGTTTCCCAAGCGCTTAAAGGTGAGAAAGTAGAGTGGCAGCGTCACGATCGCCACCGCTTAGAAGCCTTAGAAAAGTATGCAGCATTGCTGGCTGATATTCCCCGTACTGGTGTAAATTATGAATCATTAGCTCGTGCCTTCCCCCCTCCCGCACCAGTTTTGGAAACGATGGGCATGTTGGGACGTCAGGCTACACCCCAAGGAGCTTTTCAGCTATTAGTAGACTTGTGTTGGTGGAGTCCCCATGAGAATTTATTCCTGCGCCGTTCATCGATTCCGGTTCAATTCCCAACAAAGGTAATAGAAGTGGCGCAACAGCGACTGCAAGCACATCCACCAGATCTAGATGCTAATCGACTGGATCTGACAAATTTAAAAGTTTATACCATCGATGACGAGACAACCACTGAAATAGATGATGGTTTGAGTTGGGATAAACTTGCAGATGGTAGAGAGCGATTGTGGGTACATATTGCCGACCCCTCGCGCTGGGTATTGCCAGAAGATGAATTAGATTTAGATGCTCGAAAACGTGGCAGTACAGTCTATTTGCCCACGGGTATGGTTCCCATGTTCCCAGAACTATTGGCGACTGGGCCCATGAGCTTAGTTCAGGGAGAAGTTTGCTGTGCCCTAAGTTTTGGAGTTGTTTTAAATGAAAATGGCGGTGTTGAAGAATACAGTATTCATGCCAGTCTAATTAAGCCAACATACCGCCTAACCTACGAAGACGTGGATGAGATGTTAGAGTTAGGCGTAACTGCAGAACCAGAAATTGAAGCGATCGCCAAATGGGCACGTCAGCGTAAGACTTGGCGCTACGAGCAGGGAGCCGTCAGTATCAGTATGCCTGAGGCAATGATTAAAGTCAGAGAAGATGAAATCAATATTGATGTATTAGACGATTCTATGTCCCGGCAGTTAGTAGCAGAAATGATGATTCTTGCTGGCGAAGTAGCTGCTCGTTATGGGAAAGAAAACAATCTTCCCTTACCATTTCGCGGTCAACCACAACCGGAATTACCTCCGGAAGAAGAGTTATTATTGTTGCCAGCAGGATTTGTTCGTGCTTGCGCGATGCGTCGTTGTATGCCTAAAAGTGAAATGAGCATTACTCCGTTACGTCATGCTGGTTTAGGTTTAGATACTTATACTCAGGCGACCTCTCCAATCCGCCGTTACAGTGACTTGCTAACTCACTTTCAAATTAAAGCTCACTTGAGAGGAGATTCTCCACCTTTTTCAGCCGACCAACTCAGAGAAGTAATGATGAGTGTAATTAGCACCACACAAGAAGTAACAATGGTGGAACGCCAAACCAATAGATATTGGGCTTTAGAGTATCTGCGCCGCCATGTTGGTAATATTTGGCAAGTAACGGTGTTAATGTGGCTTAGAGAAGACAGTAACTTGGCATTAATTTTAATTGAAGAATTAGGTTTGCAGTTACCAATGTTCTTCAAGCGTATTGTCAAGCTTGGGGAACAAGTATCGGTTAAAGTTATCTTAGCCGATCCACAAAAAGATATAATCCAGTTTGAAGAGATTATTTATCAACAAGCTTAATCATCAACAAGCTTTATCGGTACGCGAAATTCAGTTCTAAATATATTTACGTAAATATTTTCTGCTGTGTACAGATATATAAATCAATTAGAGACGTTCCATGGAACGTCTCTACTTATTCGTAGCAGTAACCATTTAGATAATTTCCACTCCTCGCATATTCTAACCTTCTAAATTCAAGCAAGTCTTCCAAATTCAAAACCTAACTAAGTATCCAAAACCTAAGTATCCAAAACCTAAGTATCCAAAACCTAAATATCCAAATACTCAAATTTCAAATACTCAAACTCTGAAGAATTGAAGGAACCCCCAATAATCTCATATCCGTAATTTTAGAAGCCTTTCAAGTTCTTACTAGGGGTTCGCTGACACGACCATCAGGCATAATTGCTCCAGTTGTAATCGCACGTGATAATTTCGCCCCAGTTAAATTTGCTCCTCGCAGATTTGCATTCACTAAAAATGCTGCGGTTAGATCTGCTCCGCTGAGGTCTGCTCCGCTTAAATCAACCTGCATTAAATTTGCTTGTTGTAAATTTCCTCCCTTTAAAATTGCACGGGAGAGAATCGCTCCTTGAAGGTATGCTCTGCGGAGAACGACTTCAGAAAGTACAGCCCCTTGAAGTTTAGCTTTTTGTAAATTTGTACGATACAAACAGGCTTTACTCAAATTAGCTGCTGTTAGATCTACTTCCGTAAGAATAGCTTGGGAAAGATCTGCATGATTCAAGTCTATTCCAGTCATAATAGCTAGCGAAAAATCTGTATCCCGAAGTTTGGCTGAACCCAAAGCTACTCCACTCAAATTTACGCGTCTGAAATTTCTTTTCCCTGCTGCATAACTTTGTAATATTTCTGCTGCACCAATCATTTTAGTATCCTCACTGAGAAACATAATTTTCACAGGTCAATTAGTAATTGGTAATTGTTAATTGGTAGTTATTAGTTAGTAATGAGACGCGTCCTGAAGGACAAACGTAATTTGTAATTACCCTTGAATTCTTACTTCTTAACCCTTACTTCTTAACCCTTACTTATCACTTCTGACTTCTGAACGCCGCAGAAGCGGTTTGTTTTGTCTACTGACTATTGCTTTTGAATGCTCTAACGGGTCTAACTTTTTGGTAATGCAATCAATTCCAACAAAGTCTTCGTTACATCAGCAACAGGCGCATTCCCATCAACTATTTTTAGACAACCTTGCTGACGATAAAAGTCAATTAAAGGAAAAGTTTGTTCTTGATACACCTCAAAACGACGGCGAATTGTTACTTCGTTGTCATCTTGACGACCTCGTCCTAACATCCTTTGAACTAAAGCTTCGGTCTCTACTTGGAAATAGATTACGAAATCATAGGTCTTTTGAATGCTCTGTAGTAACTCTTCCAAGGTTTGAGCTTGGGAAATACTTCGAGGAAATCCATCCAAAATCCATCCCTGTTGACAGTCTAACTGATTCAGACGTTCTCTAATCAATTCAATAACCAGAGAGTCAGGAACCAATTCTCCTTTGTCCATAAATGACGAAGCTTGTTTCCCTAAAACATTTTGCTCTGCTACCGCTTGACGCAGCAGGTCACCAGTTGAAATATGGGGTATTTCCCAGGATTCTGCTAAAGCCGCAGCCTGAGTCCCTTTCCCCGCTCCAGGTGGTCCGAGAAAAATTAATCGCAGCATTTGAGTGAGTATGTATGAAAAATTATTAACTTGTGAAATTGGTTATGATTCATAGGCAATGTGTTTATTTTGTCATCTAACTCACGCAGATACAGCACCTATAAAAAATCTATCAATTAGCTAACTACATGCATGCTGTATTTCGCAACAAGCACTCTTGTCATGATTATGACTGGATTCACAACAAGACTAAAAAGCGTAATTAAGAGATTGAATTTAACAGGTTTTTGCAAAAAGTATAAGAAAAACTTCTGAAACTTATCATACACCTTAATGGAATTAAAGTGTTTATTATTCTTTATTTATATGTATTTTTATGTAGCATCTTACCAAAGAGATGTAATTTGCAAGATGTACTTATGAGTTGCAATAAGAACTACCGTATTTAAGATCTGAAATTTATATTACCTTTGGTACTTGATTTGAAGAAAATATTGTTAATATTTTGTGATATAAATTTAGCAATTGCAAAAAAACTCAGAGTAAATACTTGTTTTAAATTACTATTGATCGAACTAATAAATACAAACAAGCGGGTAATAAGTAATGAGTAATGTTAGTGCCTAGCATTAGCGTACCGGATCCGTAGGTAGCGCAGCTATAGCTAGCGCAGCTATAGCTAGAGCCTGCGGCATCGGCGAAGCCTCTAGGTATTGTGGGGCGCGACCTAGCGTAAGCGTACTGTAAGTATTGCGCACAGTAATAAGTAATGAGTAATGTTAGCGCCTAGCGGTAGCGTAATGAGGTTATTACGTTAACTTTGCGTAAGTCCTACAACAATCAAATTAATTTTTATGTTGTCGCGAATAGTCAAGCCTTGAATTTACCTGCCAAGAATTCACGCACTTGTAGGTAAATAAATTTAATATGGTATTTTCCTCCCCTGAGGGAGGTCAGGAAGGATTACAGAATTATCTTCCACCACACTAGGAGCTTAAAACTATAACTATACTGGTGATTTTATGCTGCTCCCAAAGCCTGTAAAATTTCCACCACGTCATCATATTTATTAAATTGAGCGATCGCTAATGCGGTATAACCACCTTGATTTTTCAAATTCACATCAGCATTAGTTTGTAATAATAGCTCTACTGCTTCAAGGTAACCCCTTGATGCAGCCCACATTAAAGCCGTTGCATCAGCTGAATCCTTGATATTTGCATCTGCGCCTTTGACGATAAGCAGCTTTATTACTTCGACATGGTTGCGTTCGCTAGCGTAAATTAAGGCTGTTTTACCATCTTTCCCTTTAATATTTACGTCTGCTTCCCAATCTAATAAAGTCTTGACTACTTCAATATTTCCCCGAGCAGATGCCAAGGTCAGTGGGGACTCTCCTAAATTATTAATATTAGGATTTGCACCACCTTCAAGTAATAATTTGACAATTTGGCTGTATCCCTGTAAAGCTGCAACTAGTAAAGGTGTATCGCCAATGTTATTTTTGAATTCTGGATTAGCACCGCGACTCAATAAATTTTCCACCACATCTGTATGACATTCAACCACAGCAAGATGAAGTGCTGTTTCGCCTTCTAAATCTTTCTCATTAATATCAGCATCTTTATCCAGTAACGCCTTAACAACCTCATTGTGACCGGCTGCTGCTGCTGCTAAAAGTGCTGTTCCACCACTAATATCTTTTTGATTAATATCAGCCCCTGCAGCCAATAATATTTGGACAATTTCTACATTACCCAAGTCAGTTGCCAACATTAATACAGTCTCGCCTTCAGTGTCTGTTTCATTGACATTTGCACCTGCTTGTAACAACTTTTGCGTTATAAGTTTGTTACCTGTTCGTACGGCTAACTTTAAAGCTGTATCATCATCGTTATCTTTGATGTTGACATCAGCGCCAGCAGTCAACAAAACTTCTACTACTTCCAGGTAACCCTTAAAGACTGCTGCCATTAAAGCCGTACTACCATCTTCGTTAGTGCTATTTACATCAACACCTTTGTCGATCAACAGACGCATAACATCAATTTGTTTTGCGTTGGATGCCAACATTAAAGCTGTCAAACCATAGACTTCTCTTGATGCATTAATATCAGCACCAGCATGGATGAGTGTCTTAGCAATTTCTGCATAACCAAAGTTAGCAGCAAACATTAACGCTGTTGTACCATCACCATCTTTCGCATCTGGTGAAGTACCGGTTGCTAACAGCGCTGGAATTTTATTTACTTCACCTTGTTTTACCGCTGATAACAGCAGAACATCATTACTTGCGGTCATAATTACTTACCCATAGCTTAAATCAGATTTTTCTTTAATGGCAAAATAGTTGGCAATATTTCCAATATTTACGCAATTTCTATTTCCCAAAAAATTTTGGAATAAGCAAAAATACTTTAGCACCTAGCAGTTAGTAGCTGTTATTAGTTCGTGTTGATATGACAAAGTCATACACCACAAACCTCGATCTTGCCTTTCAACAGAGCGTAAATTTTGATCTGATAGCCATCCATAGATGATGTAGCTAATTTCCAGCTACAAGTCATAAACCCCGCAGCTTAGAATCATACAGCTTTCTTTGGCATGTTTGAAGCTATTGCAGGAAGAATTTTGATTACTTTAGCGAGCAAAAATAAGGTTATGCTAATTTTTATGAAGAAGATTTAATAGTCGGGGGAGAACACAATGATCTCAGCAATTCCAGAATCAGTCAAATATGGGATGCAATTTTTTCATCCAGCACTAATGTGGGTACTGTTTGCAATTACCTTATATGCAGCTTACTTAGGTCTGCAAGTACAGAGGGTAAGAAATGCTCAGGGAGAAGAGAAAAAAGAACTGATAAAAGGAAAGTTCAATATCAAGCACCATCAAATTGGTTCCCTGCTTTTGGCAGTTATGGTAGCTGGTTCAATTGGCGGTATGGCTGTTACCTATATAAATAATGGTAAGTTATTTTTTGGTCCCCACTTACTTGTGGGTTTGGGTATGACAGGAATTATTGCCTTTTCTGCATCCTTGTCTCCATTTATGCAAAAAGGTGCAAACTGGGCGCGAGTTACCCACATCATTTTAAATTTTACCTTACTGGGTTTATTTACTTGGCAAGCGATCACTGGAGTCCAAATAGTTCAAAAAATCCTCAGCTAATAAACTTAGTTTAGATAATAATCAATGAGGAACAAAAAGAATATCCAGTAGTTTTTTACAGAACTTCCTACCGTAGGTATTGGATAATTTCAGCCACGGGAATGATTGTAGAGACGCGACATATCTTCCTCCAGGAATATTTTGCTCCCACGTCTCTACAGATTCTCAAGAGAAAAAACAATCAACTAAAAGCAATGGGCATGGAATACTCTTGGAGAGACCCCGTAATCATTTATGCCAGCCTTTGGTATGCTGATAATCCTTAATTTTCCTCAAGCAATCTATATATATGAAACTAACTGAGTGTTTAATTCTTCTAAAGTTCCTGTAAAGTTTTAACGCAGAGACATTACATCGCTACACCTTTCTTATTTTTCCTTTGATATGCTAAAGCGCCATCGGGGACACAGATAATTCTCAGTGGTTAAGAACTTCACCTCGAACAGATTCTGTAATTTGTGCCACTTCTATAATTAAATCTTCAGGTACGTTCAACTCTCGGAGAGTCGCGACTATATTTTCTATTAATGCATCGAAGTGGGTATCTGTAAGCCCAAGATGTTCTACTAATCTCTGGTGGGCTTGTCGCATTGAACGCCCATCATAGCCAGTCTTACCACCGAAAGCATAGGTCAAAAAAGATTCTAAATGTTTTCTCTGCTTGTTCATGTCTATACCAGCAAAGAAATGGCTTATTTTTTCGTTTGCCATGAGTCGCAAATATAGTTTATCTACTGCAGCTTCTACAGCAGGCTCGCCACCAATCTGTTCAAACAATGTACTCATTAGTTAAATAATTCACCTTTAGTCAGGACTAAATAAGCATTATTTTTGCTTTTTGCGATCGATAAACTTCGTCAAGCTTTATCTCCCTTAGGAACAATATTTGAATTCTTTTAGCTTTAACCAACTCAAAAATACAACTTGCTAGTTACAAACTTGGATTTCTATATTATGTTAAATCTGCTTGAAACAGATTAAATAGTTAAAAATCCACTGAAAAGTTGATTAATGTAGGTAAAAGTCATCATATCCCACCTGTAAATTACAGTTGGAGTAAATAGAAATACGTTTAATAACAGGTTCGCAATATTCTTGATTAAGAGCTAAAAAATTTCAACTCAGTTACATCATTCAGCAGAAGTTTTCTCGATATGAGGAATACAATACAACATTATTAGAT
>JAAUYH010040119.1_pt1 | contig 16067 bp, 6 predicted proteins | sample 7278061 | NCBI WGS metagenome assembly JAAUYH01 (sample SAMN14350203, study PRJNA611818) | marine sediment metagenome | isolation source: surface marine sediment (0.6m) | place: French Polynesia: Moorea | collected 2018-08
ACATGGGTAAAATTTCTTACTCCTGTCTTTTTTTGAAGTTGATTCCGCATTTCATACACGTGAACGCTTGCTGTTTCGATAAGGTGCTTGCCGAGTATGATTCTTTCACGGAATTTGACGTCGATGTTGTGGATCATGTATACAGACCTTAGAATCATACTCCTTCGTTTTAGCCGTAGTAGTCGGCTTCTAATAGTTATATGAAGAAACAAAACCAGGGATAGAACTATCAGCGAGATAGCTATGATGCTTCTAAATCGCAATTGTAAAAGTGAAATTTTACCACCTTACCGATTTCGGATGTCATGACTCGAAAAATTGATAGTGTTCTGTCTCAAAGCTGACCTCACTCAAATCGTGATTTCCATACTTCATTGGTTAACAGTATTTACTTAATTCTGATTGTATTTTAGGTCATAAATAAGTCATAAGTCGATAGGTAAACTCACAGTACTACCTACAGAATGTAACCTTAACTTGAAATAGAAGCACGGTTAGAATAATCCAGATTGAATAGTTTTCATGAATAATACTTGAAAGATTTATTCTGCCATAATGATTTGATTTAGCTTTAGCTAGCTAAGTTTTCGCTGGACACAAGAATTATTTACCGGACTGTTTTCTTCTATTGCGTGTGGTCCAGGTTTTTTCAATACATACAGCTTGAGTTGCAGCAGCGATAAGAGTATTTAGCTCTTGTATTGTCTGAGAATACCGTATCAAAAATCTAATGTTATGTTTCAAAATGTGATGAATCACTCAGCACTAAGCCGTATTCCAATCCATGTCTCAGCATCTTTATTGAAGCCTTACTAATGGTTTTTTTATACCAAACTTTTCAATCTAGTATGAATTTCAATGTTTTCAAAATTTTCTAATTTTTACTTCAGGTAATTGCTTTCTAGTTTCTAGTTTGGAATAAATGAAAACATGCGAAAAATTAACTGAATTGTTAAGATCTGAAAATTCTCGAGAGATGGTAGGAATTGAATATTGAAAGCGATCACTACAAAAGTGAACTCGAAATATCGAGCTTTCATGTATTGTTGCATTAGTTGACTTGTTTGAAATTGTTTTGGCAGATATGCTGGAGATACGCTTTTTAGTTTCTGTTTTAACAAATTCCCTGGATACAGAGTTCGCCTAAAAATTATTATCTATAATATTAATATTTCAAATAGTAGTCGTTAAATAGTCTTTCCATTTCGATTTAACGGAGCCAAATTTTATGTCCACCGATGAATATTTTGAGATCGGCAGTGAGAAAACTCATTAGCGCAGTTTATTCGATTTTCAAATTGCCATATTTCAATTAGATGAAAATTTAAAGTTTGATCCACAATGGTCTTTTGAACAGCCGTGATGAGTAGTAGTTCTTGAATAAGTCAACATCAATTTGCTTCCAGGGTTGGCTTCTATAATTGAGATTGAGATGTTATTTGTCATCTATTTAACCAACGCTATCGCAATCAAAGAATTCGTTCACTAGCCCTAGTAAGCACTCCTGTCACACCAACAATGTATTGAATAAATTCTGACGATAATCCTTTCAGTGTCTGCTCTAAACAGTACAGTACTGTATTTGGATTTTGCGTTTTACAGCGATCTTTATTATTCGACGGCTTAAAGGGTAGTTGGAACACCGTGTCAAGCCTTGGAGAAACGTTTTTTACGAACGTTGGAAAAGAGGAATGCTGAATAGATCCCATTCCAGAATAGATGCCTGGTTAGATTTTCTACGCCCGACCACCTGACTGCACAGCAAAATTTGAACCAAATTCTACGTTCATAGGAAAAGTTGCGAGAACATGTAACAGGTCTAAGCTGCGTAACATCCACAAGTCCTGTATAGTAGCTTTAGTTTTATCATTATTTCCACGCACAAGTTCTTGTATAAAGATGCGTTTTGGTGAGCTGTTTGACAACACAAAATTTTGAAAGAAATTTCCTAAATTAAAGAACCGCGGTCTAAAAGTTAGTTAAATGTAGGGTTGACAACAACGACATGTTGGTTGTGACAATGCCTGTGGTCGTGGCGCATCAGTATTTTTAGCAGGAAATCTATACTGCACGGGAACTCAACAAATGCTCCAAGATGCAGAACTGGACCGTGCTCAAAAAAGATTCTAACGGGTTTTGATACCGTGCATCTCGAAGAGTTAAGGGGCGTGTCTAATGCCGCGAAATCTAACGATTCGTCCAGGCTCCTTCGCCGCTTGATTCTAAACGTACAGTGCATGCGGCTGAACCTAGATCGGATCCGCGTGCCGATTGTGCTCATGAATGTTTGTTGCGCTAGCGAGCGCTAGCGTCGCGGGCTCGTTCATCTTCCACGCTCACTGCGCGCCTTGGTGCGGTTCGCACGCTGCCGGCAATAGCTTACTGCAGCTGGCAAGTGCGGGCATCGATGGCCAGCTATCGCGCCATGCGTGGCAGGCTGTGGTTCGCGGTGCTACGAGAGCGCGAGTCAGGAAACTCGAGTTCATAGGCGTTTAATCGCTGCGCGAGGTTGCGCATATCGGTTAGGATTGTAATAAGACTCGAAAGGGTGTGGCTGTATGTCATTGGTCAAGTGAGAGGAACCATCCAGCAGTGTCGTACTCGGTAAGTATACTGTACCGAACGCTGCCACCGCTAGATATCCGGCTCGTAGGGAGAGTTGCAGCTCGCAGCACGCTGAGAAGACTTCCTGCCGGCCCATGCGGAGCCACAGTTCGTGTCAACAGCATGTGAACATCGTGGTGGCGGGACGGCGAAAAGGGCAATTGCGAATTCGCATCGCCGAAATCATGTTTCGGCGCGGCAAGAGCGTCCTGGCACGATGGCACACAGTTGACGCCGGCAAGGGCGACAGTAATCGCCGCCACGGTGGTGGTAACGAACGTGCGACGGTGGCATCGCACGCGGCTCACAGAAGCAAGGGAACGGCGAGGCATACACAGCGCGTTGCCGACGTCGTCGGGCGCCACCGAACACCCCAATCTCCGCGTACACAAACAACAACGCGGCAATGCGAGCGCGTATTTATTCAACACCAGGAGTAGTAGACCGAAAAAAGCATATCGTACAACAACGTCGCGAACGTAGCGGTTCGAATATAGAGGGAGCCAATTTACCGCTGAATAAAAACACTAGCACACTAGTCCACTAGGCGCTGTCGGGTCATGGCGGCGACCACAGAACGTCGCTCCACGCTCTCGATCTCCTTCTCCGCCCGGGCGGCCTCGTCCTTCGCCTCGTACATCGCGAGCATGCCCGACAACTTGGCGCCGCCCGCCTTGCGCGCGGGCTCGGACTTGATCTCGCGCGTCGGCGCGATGCCCGCCTTCTGGAAAATGGCCTGCTGACGGCGCTCGATCGACCGCAGGCTGTGGTACTCGCCGCCGCCGTCGTCGTCGTCATCATCGTCGTCGTGGTCGTTGAGGTCGATGGGGGGTGGGAGCGGCGCGCGCGCGGCGGCGTCGAGCGACTCGTACTTGGAGAGGTGACCCGATACGCGCTTCCCGGGCGACGGGGTGACGTTCTCGGTGGTGGGCGTGGCGCGCGCGGCGGCGTCGAGCGACTCGAACTTGGAGAGGTGGCCCGACACGCGCTTGCCGGGCTCCACCTGCAGGGCACCTACGTCGGGAGAGGCGCGCGCGGCGGCGTCGTGTTTTTCGTAGGCGGCGAGTTTCGCGTCGACGGAGCGGGCCTGGGTGACGAGGGTGGCGGAGGCGGGCTTTTGCTCGCGCACGGGGGGCGGCGTAGGTTTCTCCGACAGCACTGGCGAGCGCAAGACGCGCACTGTAGGCGGCATGGAGGGCGCGGGGGTGGTGGTCATTTCGTTGCCGTGTGCGCGGTGCTCGTGTGCGAGGTCGCTGAGCGGGGGCGGGCGCAAGAGGAGCGTGGTGGCGTGGGCGTGGTGCGCGGTGTGGTAGGACGGCGCGGTGTCGCACTTATAGCGGCGTGCGGGGATATTTTGATCTCCAGAGGCAACATCGCGACCTTTGGTGGTGGGTGGCGGTGGTGTGACAGGTGAAAGCGGTTTCGCTTGATAAACCCTGGGATCGTCGGGGAAAATGATGTGGCCAGGTGGCGGCCGTCTTTCAATCATCCGCGGTTTCGCCTGCTCCAATGCGGCGAACGCCGCCGGCAGCATGAGCCTCCTGGGCGGCGGTGGCACGTCGCCCCACTCCTCCTGCACCACGCCGCGATGCGCCGCGCTCTCCATCGCCTCGAACATCTTCAACTTGTCCTTCACGCTCGGTGTCTTCTCCTTGGCCGCGGATTTCAGCTCCGTGCTGTCGCTCGTGGTGTCATCATAGTCCTCGACTTGCAGTGGGTCGAAATCCGGATCCTTCAACTTCTCCAGTGTCTGATACGCGCGCTGTGCCTCCTCCGCACGTTCGGCCGCGCGCTTCGCGGCCTGTTCCGCACGCGCCTTCATGCGTTTCTCCTGTGCGGCGGCTCGCTCAGCCTCCGCTGCTGCAGCTGCGGCACGCTGTCGGATGGCCTCGCGTGCCTCCTCCAACTCGACTTCGGCGGCGGGTCGTGGTGGGGTTGGAAATTCCGTCTTGTATACGGGCTTCTTCGATTGCACGCACCCCATGTTGGTGGGCTTAGATGGGCGAGTGGCAGGGTTGTGTGGTTTAGTAGGACAGCACGGGAGTAGCGGCAGGCTGGGTGCACTACCAATGAAGCGCGATTTAGAAGGGTTGCCCGGGTGCAGGGTGGTGACGGAACCGGATTGGCAATTCCTAGCCGGCTCCGGTTCCACTACTTATTGGCTCGTTCCCGCCCTTGATTGTCCCCGTGGTACGCTCATGGGTATGGCGCTCACTGGCTGGGTAGCCCAGCTACGCGTTCCTGCCCGTGTGGGCGGTCCGGAAAGCTAATTCTTCAGTACACCTGTCTACCGCATACAGCTTCTGTATCTATTTTTTATTCCCTCCCGTCTTACTAAGCCGCCGCCTTCAATGACCGCGCCCTCGACGCACCCCAACATACACTCCCCTGACGTACGGAACGACGTCTGAACGCCCTTTCTCCCCCGATTCCCCCCGAGCAAGGGACGTTTCTGTTACGGAAGTGCGGGGCGATGTCGCGAGGCCACGCCGAGAGTTGGTCACCTACACGACGTCACACCCATTCCGGGCGCGCGTGCATCTGTGCGCCCAATGTCTCCGCGCCTGATTTCGGTGCGTCCGATGCCGTCGGTGCGTCCCAAAGGGGTCTCGTGACTAAGCGTAGCTACATGTGCTCCAAAAATCGTGCGACAACTGCTCATTAGGTCGCCGTCCACCTGCGATATGGGACGTTCGGATGCAACTCTCAACATATCTCAGCTCATCACGCTGTCGAATTCGAACAAGGACGGACAACCAAGTGCACCAGCACTTTTCCTGGCATGCCATCGACTACTGTCAACAGCGCGTGTACAGTATTATTTTACATGTGCCGCGAAGAAACTCGTGCATCGTTTGTAACGCGGCACCAACTCGAACGCGGGATATGGCCATGCACGCTGCGCTCGTGCATGTTCAAGGTATACACAAACACACCTTGTCGTCCTTGATGAAGCTAATTAAAAGTGTCGAATTTATACTCACAGTCAATCAGTTTCAATCCAATCTCAATTGTGTTCTCCGACAACGACGACCAGCCCAGAATCGAAACTGGCGCCATTCCCATGCTCAACGCATACGCGCTGCAGTACTGTACCGTACCAGAGACAAGAACGCCGACATCCCTACAATCGTTACAGTGATACGCGTATCGTCAAAAATGAACGTCAACATCGCACTACTGTACGCTCAGCCGTATATACGTCGTTCGTTTCACTTGGAAACCACGCTCTTCGCCACTCTCTTGCGACGAAGCCCGCGGTGTGCCTGGCTGAGTTTAGCTTAGCGACTCGTTCTACACCACCACACGTGTGTTGCTCACCTCAACCGACACGTTGATCCTCAGCCGTTCCCTCAAACTCGGACTGTGGTTGCAAACAAGCGGAAATTACGACAAGGTGGCTGTTTCTCCGTACCGAGATCACTTTTTGATAGGGTTCAAAGTACACTCTCATTGGCTAGCCTGAAGAAAATGTCCCACCACATTCGACAATCTCACTGTGCTCACGCCACTCAATCATTCAATTCTGACATTGCCATTCCCTGACTGCGAATTATCGAGGTATAAATGGCCGGATAAACGCTCCTGCTGGGGAGCACGAAACCCTACCTCTGAATGTGCTTCTCGTTACAGATCGGCTTCTCAATCTAACAACCGCGATCCCGCCTGCCAGATTTTGAGAAACGGATCGATCCACTCCTCGAAGTGGAATATGTTCGTCCCATCTATAAAATCTACCTCGTCGCCACTTGCCAACACCACGAAAGCTTGTTACAAGACAATCACACGCACTGTCAATTGTCAGCGATTTTTCGGCTTGAACCTAAAGCTGATGGCAGCTTGTCAAGATATATCGGTGGAATCACTCGGAAACGAAAGCTCCATCTGACAGTGAATCACCGCAGATGCCTTGCTCTACGAATCTCAAACTGGGATAGTTTGAGAACAAGCGGATGATTGTCCGATGACGTGATAGCAACACGCAAGCTGCAGTGATGACTGAACTATACGCCTAACACCTTACCAAGGGATCGAAGCACGCATCCGCACGCACTCTCGTTTTGGCGTGTTGTGGCCAGGACTGTTAAATCTGTGTATCTCAACTGCACTCATCCCATTGGCTTGCTGCTTGATTTAGGAGATTAGTTAACCAACGGTGTGGTGGGGGCTGCTTGACAGCCGACGGGGGCCGAGCGTATGGACGATCAAAATCTTGAGCATAAATTTAGTTACTGTAACAAGCTTTCTACGTTGGACGAGATTAAACCAGCTCGATACGCCACCAATGCGCAAATCTTCACTCACGACTGAGGTCCACACACACTCCACTCGCAAGCAGACTGCGTGGCACGGTCACTCCACCACCGAGCGATATATTACGCAACGAGACGCGCCTCATCCACACAACGGCATGCACTCCAATTAGAACAGTCAGGCAACAAGTTTAGTGGCGCATTACACAATAAACACAGATTCGTCCGCGAGGAGCACAATGTCATCCTTCTGCAGCTGCTCCAGTCCCGCCATCACCTTGGCCTCCTCAACGCCCTTCTTCTCGAGCCATTCCATCACCTTCTTCAGCTGCACCACGTCCTCGCGCCCGCGCAGGTCGTTCAGCGCGTCCTTCACCTGCTGCACCAGCTCCTTCAGCTCGTCGCCCTCGACGTTAGCCGCCTCCGCCCGCTTCTCCTGCGCAGGCTCCGACTCCTGCGTCGGCGCCTCGTTCCCGTTCGCCTTGTTGCGCGCACTCCTGCGCGGCGTCGTGAGCACCGACTTCTTCTTTCGCTTCGATTTCGACGGGGTGGCGGGAACCTCCTCCTCCTCCTCCTCTTCCTCCTCCTCACCGCCCTCCGCCTCCATCGACTCGGGCATCGGCTCCTGTCGGGCCGCGTTCCTCGCGCTGCGCCGCGGCGTGGGAGGCTCCACTGTCTGACCCTCATCGCCGCCATCCTCGCCGTCGGATTCGTCATCGGTATCCTTGGCGTCGCCCTTCTTTTGCGTCCTCCGCTTGAACACCTTCTCGCTCTTGTCGGGCTCGGCCTGGTTGAACAGGGCGAACTTGAGCAGGGTCACGGCCTGCTCCGCGTCTTCCGCCGTCACCGACGTCTTGTCCAAACGGCACTTCGCGTGCGCGGTGGCCAGGCGGATGAGTGTTTCCAGGCAACGGGCGGTGATGGGCAGGGTCTTCGAGCTGTCCATGTCCTGCCTGAGGTCGCGGTAGGCGCCGGCGATGTACTCGGCGGCGGCGGGTGTGAGGGTTGGCTGGCAGCGATGCTTGGCATAGTTGATGTAGAGCTTGACGAAGTCGGTGTTGAGCAGGCGGTCGGCGTCGGACTTGGCGGCTTGGCGGCGGGAGCGGCGCTTGCCGATGTCCTCGGCGCGCTTGAAGAGCGCGGTGGCGGAGTCCTCGTAGACTGGGGTCTCCTTGGGCGCGTCGGCGTCGGCCTCGCCGCGCTTGTTGGCGCCCTTGGGCACGTGGTCGTCGTCGATGTCGTCGAGCGTGTGCGTGGGCTTGCGGTAGCGGTGCGCGCGCAGCACGTGGTCGGCGACGTGCCGGTCGCGCGCCTTGTCGCACGTGTCCAGCACGATGAACAGCAGGTCGAAGCGCGACAGCAGCGAGTCCGGCAGCGCGATGTTCTCGTGCGGCTTCCGCCGCTTGTCGTAGCACCCGTACACCGGGTTTGCCGCCGCGATCACCGAGCACCGCGCGTTCAGCGACGCGTGGATCCCCGCCTTCGCGATCGTCACCGTCTGCTGCTCCATCACCTCGTGGATCGCCACTCGGTCCTCGTCCGACATCTTGTCGAACTCGTCGATGCACACCACACCACGGTCCGCCAGCACCATCGCGCCCGCCTCCAGATGCCGGTCACCCGTGTCGGGGTCCGACGTGACGGCGGCGGTAAGACCTACGCCGGAGGAGCCGCGCCCGGTGGTGGAAATCGCCAACGGCGCGGTGCACAGGATGTACCGCAGCATCTGCGACTTCGCCGTCGACGGGTCGCCCACCATGAGCACGTTGATGTCACCGCGGAGATGGGTGCCGTTGGCGAGGTTTTGTTCTTTGCCACCGATAAGTAGTAGTAGCAAGGCCTTCTTGATGTAGTCATGCCCGAAGATGGAGGGCGCAATGGAGCGGCTCAGTTTCTCGAACGCTTTCTCCGTACGCGAGAATGATAGGATGTTGGCGATGTCGCCGTCATGCACAACCGGCGAGAAGTTCGGCCTTCCCTCTACGCCACTGAGGATCGTGATGTGGGTGGCCACAATGAACGTACGGAAAATGCCCGAGCCCACCGACGAGAACGTGCTGCCCATCGCGCGGTAGATGCCGGCGACTAGCACGCGGTCGCCCGGCTTGCACGCGTCGCACAGGTCGCCCTCGATGAGGATCTCCGTGCTGCGGGGGATGACGCCGCCACGCGTGCGCTCCGGCATCTCCTGGATGGTCATGCGCTGGCTGTCGCGGTACCAGCACTTGCCGAACTCGGTTTCGAGCGGGTTGCCCTCCTCGTCCTTCGTGGGGTAAGCGCTGCCGGGCATGCCCGAGTTCTGCGTAAACGCGGCGAGCGACGACACGCTCGCGTTGTCCTTGTACATCTTCTCGTGGAACCGCCCGGTGCGCGGGCAGTAGTGCACGCTCAGCACGAGGCGCGGGCGTATCGTCGTGGCCTTGGTCACAATGCCCTCGCAGCACACGAGGTTGCTGATGAAGCGCGCGTTCAGGCTACGCGGTGACACCTGCCGCGCCCCGAACGCGCCATCGAAGCCGACGCGGTAGTCCGCCAGCCGCCGCGGGTTGTCGGCCAGGTCTTGCCGGTACCCGCTGATCAAGTCCTGCATCGCGCGCTCCAGCACCGGCAGTAAGTTGATGGGCCGCCGAATCATGTCATCGACGAGTATCGGGTCGAAGTCTCGCAGGTCGTCCAGCGACACAATCAGTCGCTTCTTCCCGCCGTAGTCCTCCTCCGCTGACGCCTCGGGGGCCATCACCATGTCCTTGATCCGTTGCGAATACTTGCCTTGGCTGTTGTCCGCATCGAGAAACGAGGTGAAGCGTCGCATAAGCTCGGCCTGCTGCGCCGAATCCGGCCCAACATCGCCCATGTTGCTGTGTTTGCGGTCGTGTGAACGTCGGTAAGTGGGATGTGATGCGCAGAGTTGCTACTCTCACCTGTTGGTGTTGGTAGAGCGCGGGCAGTTCGAAATACGAATGCTGGGAAATAGGCGGAGTACGAGTTCGTACTCAGTACGATTTATGGTTTCCCGCCATTTCACAGTAATGCATTATAATGCTCCTGTGCTCGAGCTAGGGCACGGGATAATTGGCGCGAATTCGCGCCGATGGAAAGGGGGCTACAAGCTGTGTCTGTAATCATGTAGAAAATCGCAAAAAATTGTGGTGCCTTACAAAATTGCATTGCATCACCTCGCACCCACGCAAGACATATAGCGACTGTACCCTTGGCGGCGGTTCGCACACAAGCAGCATGGTAGCCGTAACACTGTCCTGGATAAGAGACCCCGTGACCAGCGCGCACAAGGCGCTCGCCAACTCGACGGAGGGCGGCGTGGGGCTGGTGCTGTCGAACGCGGAAATCCCCAGCGACCTGCCCGACGCCACGTCGCCAACCGCGGCGCCAGGAGGATGGGCGCGCTACGTGGGCATGGTGCAGGACATCTGGGACCCCGAACTGTTCGTTGCGCAGTCGGAGACCGGGTCCGGGCTGCTGCTCGAGGACAGCGTCGTGCCCGAGGGCGGCGTCGCGCCCGAGGACTTCGCCAACCGCACACCCATCTACCTCGTCTCCATCCCGGGCGCCACGAAGTGGACGCGCCCCGCGCCCGCGCAGCCGGTCAACGCGTCGAGCACACAGCGCGCGAAGCGCGGCCGCGATGAGATGGACGACGGTGACGAGTCGGTCGCCACTGTCATCAACTCGAGTAACAACTCGTCCCATTTTTCCACCGGCTCCGCCGGACCGTCTACTGCGCCAGCTATATCACGTGCACGCCCCCCTCGCCCACCTGCCGCGCCAGGCCCCTCCGACGCCACCGATAAGCGGCAACGCCCTGGTCCCTCGCTCGACCCCGCCGAAACCCCGTTCGTAGGATTGGGACTGAACCTCCCGCAGGCCACGCCGGGCGGCACCGCGGTGCTGGCCAAGGTGTACGACAACTACTCCCGTCTCGCAATCAAAGTCAACAGTGTGGTAGAGGTAATCGGTGTGCTGCAGGCCCCCATTCGCAATGCGAACACGGAAGAGGAGCAGGCAACGCTCGATGGCGTTTTTGTGGAGGAAGTCATCGCGAGGAATCCCGCCGTGCCCAGGCTGCACGCGGTACGTGTGCGTGTGCTTCAGGGATGGGAGTGCAACCCCGCACTGAGTAGTGCGGTTTCGCAGCGCGGCTTGCCTGGTGTTCGATCCGACCTCTCCGTGGTGCTGCAGTCGATGCGCGACTTGCTCCTCAAGTTCTTCGCTTCGGCGCTGCAAGGCGATATGCTCGCAGCTGAGTACGTGCTGATGACGTTGGTATCCCGACCTGCCTCGCGCACGGCTGCGGGCGCCGTGTTGGGCAAGTTGTCACTCAACCTCATTCTACCCACTGAAAGTGACGCCAGAAATATCGCTGGTGCGCTGAAGGCGCTGTGCCCTTCGGTTGTGCACATCAACGTGAACATTGCGTCTCTCAACGCTCGTGAACTGTTTCCACGAAAAGACTACACTGCAAACCGATTACGTGCCGCACCACTGCAGTTGCCCACAGGTGCACTGCTGCTCGCCGACGAGACCCGCATGACGGACGGCCAGCTGGCCGAACGAGGCGTGAAGAATCTGCGTGCACTGGAAGCCGTGTCGTCGCGGTGCATGACGATTGCCGACTTCCAGTACAACTCGATGGAGCATCCCGTGGAGTGCTGCTCGATCTTCCTCAGCAAGGGCGGCAAGGGCCTCGTGAAGACCGACGCGATCGTGCGCGTGACCCCCAAAAAAGACGCCGGGCTCGTCCCCTGGACCACGGCCACGGCGGACGTCCTGATGAAGCTGCGCACGGCGCTGGCCGTGCTCGTGGAAGACGGCGAGTTCATGATCGGTGACAACGTGTCGGCAGCCGTGGAAACGCATTTTGTGGAGGCGCGACGCGCCGGCAGGGCGAAGGACGGGCACGAATGCCTGACCAGGTGGCTCAGTGTGGCGCGCACGCTCGCGCGCACGTTTGGGGAACGCGAGCTGTCCGTGGAGCGCTGGCAGTACGCCATGGCGCTCGAACAGCGCCGTGAGCGCGCCCTACATCGCGACAAGTAACGGGCACGAGGAATGAACATTGTCGGATATTTACTAAACCACTCTTATTCTTCTACTCGACACGGGAATTTACTTTTCGTCGAAGCGTGCTCGTGCTGCAATAGGCAATACTGGGGACCAGGGGTGCCGGGCAGTCGTGAAGTGCAGTCGAAAACGAGGTGAACTGATGTGGTACTCCTTAGGGACAGGGAGGCGCGTAATTGTGCCAGCAGCAGGTCATCTGGGCTAGCGAGGGGCGGAGGAGATTCATAGAATAAATGCAGCGGCTAGGCTGCGGTTGGGGATGGCGGGTTCAATTTGACGGTGCATACGATGTGGATTCCTGGGGAGCGACACAAAGCGGCATTGGTACTGTAACAGTTGAACATGAAATTTGATCATTAAGTTGTCCAATGAAAAACAAGGACCCTGAGTATCCGTTGTATTTCCTCAGATATGCGCACTATTGTTGTCCTGAAAACTGTTGTTTTTTTTATGAGGTAGAAATACTGCGACATTTTTTTATTCTCTACTACAAATCCTAAGCACGCGCAAGAACGGTTAACACTCCGTTCCGTACAGTTTAAGCGCCCTATTTCTAACGTTATCCACGTCCGGGTGCCAGGGACGACGTATGATCAATATCTGAGTCATGAATTCGAGCGTTGAAGGATAACAGCAAAAGTGCAGCATCTGCATAACGGCTTCCCAAGAGACAGAGCACTCTGCAAAGTCGAGGCGTGGGTAAGTGGCTCAATTCGACGACTGAATTCACACCTACGCTGAACAAACCGGCGCACACTTTCTGCTGGGGTTCGTGGGTTACATTCATGTCACCTACGTGTGAGATCGGTAGATCACGTGAAGAAGCGAAAGCGAGCGGAATGGGGCAGAACGAACTCGCAACTAGCCCTTCGGCTTCGACATGTACGTTGTGGAGACGCTTTCGAAAATGACCCAGCTAACGTTTTTTGTTTCCAGCGACGAAGATACCGAAAAGCGACATCAGGCGCATTGCCAATGCTATTGGGACCGAGATGGGCGTACGGATCTCGCCGGCCACGTACACGTACCTGGTCGACATCGCCACCGAGTTCGTGGAGGCGCTCACCAGCGAGTCGGTGTCGTTCGCGAACAAGGACAAAGTGAATTCACTGCGACCCGACCACCTGCTGGGCTCACTCGAGCATCTCGGTTTCGCGAATTATATACCTGAGGTCAACGCCGAGCATGAGCGTGTGATGGCGCGCTTGCCGGCGCATCGCGCCAAACTTGCGCGGAAGCGCGAAAAACTGCGCAAGTTGGATACGCCGGAGATGATCGAGCTGCAGCAAAAGCTCTTCGCTGCAGCAAGGGAAGCCACAAAGTTGAACGCCACTGAGCTCATACCGAAATGAAGGCAAGGGGAATCTGCATGGATTAGGGGGTGGTCTTGGTCCCCTTCGTGTCTTGCTGATCCGAACCGATGTTCTGGATAACACTCGTTGCGTATTGCGAACACGTGACAGATGCTATGGAGGAGGGAAGACGCTCGTGATTATCTCTACACCACAAACTCAACGAGGCACTGTTCGAAATAAAAGTTTGTTCGATTGTAACTCCTATTGTTCCTGCGTGCGTGTTGCAGTGGAACAGCAATGCCATCGAATTCTGGAGCGCAGCAAATGTACGTTGCGATGTGCATGCTGTTCTAATGAACGACAAGAAGCTTTGAGCCTTCTTGAAATCGACCAGTTCGTCCTATTCGACGTTGAATTTTTCGGAGTAACGCCACAATCGCTGATCCTGACTTCTCGGTGTTCTCTCCCCATAGGAAAAACCTGAGAAACGCCAATTCTTTTCTAACACAATACAAAGAGGGAGAACAAGAGGATGCGTGTTGCAGAGATGGATCATGATTGAAACAGTTTAGGTTGATGTTGACTTTTGCAGATTGATTCTCGACCAAAGGTTGTTGCTTTATCGCCGTCAACAAGCTCATTTCCTCCGGTTGTCTCAAGCTTCGTGTCTAAAAATTTGGCAATTCGTGGTATCTTGTGCTGTTCATGCTCTTCGTTGAAATGTTCGTGAAACATATTCATTCAATTGATAGTTCTTTGCGATTCCAATACCAATTTGGTACGAAAAGAGGCCTGCTGAACATTCATTTGGTTTCATATACTACTTTTCAACTGCTTTTTAAAGCCATGGTCGAAAATTGATCCTCATGGACATCTGCACAGTAACATTGAAAGGTTCTTTTCGGAAAATCTGCCAGCCGACACGAAATTGTATTCTGTACGGGCAGTACAAAAGCTCCTTGTACTAGCGTTTTTGGTTCATCTTCAAAGTAACGTTGGCCTACAGAGCGCCCATCTTTCCAACGAAATACCTTCTTCGTCATTAGTCGGCTATAATGATTACGCTTTACGATAATTGGAGCTGCAGTATACCAAAATGATTTTACATCCCTTAAAGATGTTCAATTAACTATGTGTACCTAGAAAAGAGAGATGGGAGACAAATGGATTGTTGCCTCATCCAGCTTTACAATTTGAAGGATCAGTGATTGCGTTACACTCCTCTGTCTAATCTTGAAGAACCTCTGGCTTTCGATCCTTCAAAAAAAGCACTCGGAAAATTGCTTTTGCTCCTTATTTACATATTTTATTCATAATTATGCTGCGAAACAGAACAGGCACCTAACCTGCCGAAAGTAAGTCAAGATCCTTCGACGTGCGGTTATTCTACTACCGCGAAATCGGAACTAGCTGTCACCCAATTAGATTTGAAAGGCACAAGGAACAACCAATGTAATTACCGAGATGGGCGCCAAAATGGAACTTGACTATATTTTGGCGAATGAGCATCTGTATCGCACGAAAAAGTGACAAGCTTCCATACATCCGCGGCTGTCGAGCATCATATCCAAAACTGGAACTCAGCTGAAACTCAAACAACTTCCTCACTCGACCATGGTTCGCGTTTATGGCGTTGTCGTTTCTAACCTGCCCCCGACCACGGAACCGTTCGCACTGCGACTGTTCTTCAAGCAACATCAATTGCAGCCTTACGAACTGCAATTACGGTCGTATATCACTTGCAAAGAGAATAAGTGTGTGGAGCTTCGAATGGCCTGTGTGCATTTCTTAAGCAAGTCAGACAAGGATCGTGCGATTGCGATTGCCAACAGTGCTGAAATCGCCAATACCAAGATGAGGCAGAATCGTGTTCGTGTGAGAAGTCATTCGTCGGAGGGAACACTGTGAACACTTCAGATATTGCCGTAAAAGGGCCGAAGAAAACTCCTTATCCCTGCAAGAAACCTGTTGCAGTACCTCCCAAGGCGGTCCGTGCGAAGAACAAGGCCGAAGTGTTTGGTCATGAGAATTTAACTACAACTTTCTCTACATCAAGCCTTTTTTCGTTTGTTTCTCAGCCGACTTTCACAAGCGAAAGCCCTCGGCGTTCGGCGAAGAGGAAAAGCAATGGCTCTGCACCATTGACTACGAAACCTGTCCCAGCTTAGGGGGGAAAGAGAAGTCAGAGCTCATCGTCGCGGACAAACCAAGGGAAACTCATAGTGCCAAGGTTTCGAAGCATGATTGCTCCGAAACATCGACTACGAAGCCCATCCCCGCTTCATCGGAAAGCAAAAAGTTAGAGCTCGCCATCTCAAACAAGACGAAGGAGATTCAGGGTGTTGAGGTTTCGAATTGGCCTAGTGCGACGACGACCAAACAAGTCAAGAAGCATTTACAATCTCGAAACTTCACGGTCTACGAAGCTGCAGTGCACACTTGCAACTTACATCACACTATCGCCTGCGTGCACTTTCCGAATAAGGAAGATCAGCTCCGTGCGATTCGAGAGACCGGTGGCTCATTAGTATGTGGGGTCAGGGTAACAGTGGAGCCATGCTGTTGCAAGCGAACCCTTCGCGAGAAGGGTTAGGGAAAAAGTCCTCGGCGAAAGCTCGGTACCGGTATATCACGCGGGTACCGTTCTCTTACTAGCTAGACATACAATTTATAAAGTGTTTTTGGTGCACAGTTAATTGTTTGAAGTGTTTTATGCTCCCTGAAAGCAGATGAAAAGATGGAATAGCACGAACTTGATTCAGCTACCAATCATTTTAACATCATCCGTATTACTCAAGCTAAATAAACACTATCTTTCACTTTGTGAAGTCCTTTG
>JAAUYH010196548.1_pt1 | contig 16067 bp, 13 predicted proteins | sample 7278061 | NCBI WGS metagenome assembly JAAUYH01 (sample SAMN14350203, study PRJNA611818) | marine sediment metagenome | isolation source: surface marine sediment (0.6m) | place: French Polynesia: Moorea | collected 2018-08
CTAAATCGATCTTCTTTTGAAGAGAGGCGATCGCAATTGTCCTCTCGATGTTCTTAAAAAATGGCGATCGCGAGTCAAATCCTACTGTCAAAAAAAAGAATGTATGGTAAAATATTAAGGGTAAACTCGCATAATTTAAGAAGTTTTAAGTTTAAAGCAAAGTTTTTAACCGTAAATTTGCAGTTTAACAGAATTACCCGGCATTTAATGGAGTTTTTCGCCCTATGAGCTTCCCCCAGGAGCGGATTATCCCCACAGATTTAAGCAATGAAATGTCTCGATCGTACATAGAATACGCAATGAGCGTTATTGTCGGTCGAGCACTTCCAGATGCAAGAGATGGCCTCAAACCAGTCCATCGTCGCATTCTCTACGCCATGTACGAGCTAGGACTGACTCACGACCGTCCGTTTCGCAAATGCGCCCGCGTAGTTGGGGAAGTATTAGGTAAATATCATCCTCACGGAGATACGGCAGTTTACGACGCTTTAGTGAGAATGGCGCAAGATTTTTCGATGCGTCAACCTTTAATTGAAGGACACGGAAATTTCGGTTCGATAGATAACGATCCCCCGGCAGCAATGCGCTATACGGAATGTCGCTTGCAATCGTTGACAACTAACGCGATGTTGCGAGATATCGAATCGGAAACAGTAGACTTTATCGATAACTTCGACGGTTCGCAGCAAGAACCAGTAGTTTTACCCGCGAGGATACCCCAACTACTATTAAACGGTTCTTCAGGAATTGCCGTGGGCATGGCAACAAACATCCCACCCCACAACCTCGGAGAAATAATCGACGGCTTAATCGCATTAATTCAAAATCCAGAAATCGGCGATCGCGAATTAATGAAACACATTCCCGGGCCTGATTTTCCCACCGGAGGACAAATTTTAGGGCGATCGGGAATCAAAGATGCTTACACCACCGGAAGAGGTTCGATAACCATGAGGGGTGTAGCAGAAATAGAAACCGTCCGACAGCGAGGTAAGCCGGAAAAAGAAGCGATAATAATTACCCAACTCCCCTACCAAACAAACAAAGCTGCACTAATCGAAAAAATAGCCGAACTAGTAAACGATAAAAGAATCGACGGCATTTCAGACATCAGAGACGAAAGCGATCGCAACGGCATGAGGATAGTCATCGAACTCAAACGAGATGCCTATTCCAGAGTCGTCCTCAACAATCTCTACAAACAAACACCCTTACAAGCCAACTTCGGGGCTAACATGTTGGCTTTGGTTAACCGCGAACCCCAATTACTAACAATTAGGCAATTCCTCAGCGTCTTCTTAGACTTCAGAATTGAAGCAATTACCAGAAGAACTCAATACCAACTGAGGAAAGCCGAAGAAAGAGACCGTCTGTTGCAAGGCTTATTAATCGCCTTAGACAATTTAGATGCGGTTATCGAACTGATTAGGGGTGCGGCCGATGCAGCTACGGCAAGACAAGGATTGATCGAAAGATTCGGCCTGTCTCAAGTGCAAGCAGATGCGATCCTGCAAATGCAACTGAGACGCTTGACAGCTTTAGAAGCGGAGAAAATCAAAGCCGAACACGAAGAATTGCAAGTAAAAATTGCCGATCTGCGCGACATTCTCGCCAAAAGGGAAAGAGTTGAAGCAATCATTACCGAAGAAGTTCAACAGGTCAAAACAACTCATGCAACACCTCGCCGCACCGAAATTATCCAAGCCGAGGGAGAAATAGTTGACAAAGATTTAATCGCTAACGAACAAGCGATCATTCTCTTAACCGAACAAGGCTATATCAAAAGAATGCCCGTCAACACCTTTGACGCGCAAAGTAGAGCCACCCGAGGTAAAGCTGCAGCTAGGATTAAAGAAGACGACGTTGTCGAACATTTTATTACCTGTTGCGATCACGATAAGGTTTTATTTTTCAGCGATCGCGGTTTAGTTTTTTCGATCGATGCCTATCAAATTCCCGCCGCATCTCGAACCGCTAGAGGGATTCCGATCGTGCAAATGTTGCCGATCTCAAAAGAGGATAAAATAACCTCGATTTTGCCAGTCAGCGAATTTACTGAAGACGAATATATCGTTATGCTGACCCAAAAAGGTTGCATCAAAAAAACTGCTCTGGCAGCATTTAGTAACATTCGTACCAACGGATTGATTGCTATTTCCCTAGCAGAAGGCGATCGCCTGCGGTGGGTCAAACTAGCTCGTCAAGAAGACAGCATAATTATCGGCTCTCGTCAAGGAATGGCAATTCACTTCCAAGCAGATAACCAACAATTGCGCCCTCTCGGTAGAGCAACCAAAGGGGTTAAAGCAATGAAACTGCGTAAAGAAGACGAATTGATTAGTATGGATGTTCTTCCAAGTCAAGTAGTTGCTAGCATCAGCGCGGCAACTGAAGATGAAGATGAAGATGAAAACATCGAAAACGAAGAATTAGCGAGTAGCGAAACCACTGCCGGCCCTTGGGTTTTAGCCATTACTACCGGAGGTTACGGTAAAAGAGTGCCAGTTACCCAATTCAGGCTGCAAAATCGCGCTGGAATGGGTGTTAAGGCGATTAAATTCCGTTCTAAAGACGATAAACTAGTGGCGATCGACGTAGTTAACAGCGAAGACGAATTAATGATTATTACCAACCGAGGGATTATTATTCGTCAAGCAGTCGATGCAATTCCTCCCCAGTCAAGGATGGCTACCGGAGTGCGAGTGCAAAGGTTAGACGATGAAGATGCGATCGCAGCAGTTGCTTTAGTACCTCCTTCAGAAGAAGGCGAAGACGAAGAGGAATAAATAAAATTAATAAATCTTACAAACCCTTGAGAGCGATCGAGGGTTTTTTGTTTTTTTATTAGAAATTAACGGTTATGGCAGATCGAGAACATTTGAGAATACTTAAAATAGCATCGATCGCATTTAAATTGATTACTCGATATTGTAGTATCCCGTAGGGATCTCGCGTAGCGATCGCACTAAGCAGATTGAATATTATTATTATCTTCTTGTTCTTCTTGTTCTTTTAAGGCTTTAGCGATCGCTTCTCTCGCTATTGTTTGCCAATCAGGAAGTTTTCCTGCTCTAATAGCTGCCTTAGTTGGAGCATCCATTCTCAAAGTCATTGCTTCTACTAAAGGATGTTCTCTATCGGTCTTAAAACTATATTTAGTTATATCTGGATTACCGCCAGGTCTTCCTTTTCTTTTTCCCATCTAGATTAAATTTTTCTATTGGCATCGATATATCTTAACTCAATTATAATATGTAGCTCGAATTATAATATGTGATTCAAACTATATTATTTATTTTCGATCTATAGCGAGTAATACGTGTTAGATTTAAAACGTAAACCAAAAGACGATCGCTAGTGTCTGAGAAACACGATCGGAACAGCCAGAGGCTGCGGACAAAGATCTCCGGCCCACCAATAACCTTTCCAAAAAAAAAGGACTCAACCAATTTCTAAAAAAGGATTCAGCCAATTTTTAGAAAAGGATTCAGCCAATTCTTAAAAAGGATTCAAACAAAATGATAAACCAATCCCTCGAATTTCAGCAAGAGCAAGGAGAAATCCAAAACACTCAAAAAGTCGAAAAAAGAACGATAATAAGCCATAAATTCAAACAAGCCCATCCTCTTTTAAGATTTGTTACCGTCGAAACTGTGGCATTTTTATTTAACATCGAAGTAGAGCAAATACATCGCGTAGAATGCTGGCAACACGTAGTTTACGTACACGGAGAAGGAATAAGTAGATTCGTCAGTTATGCCGACTTTCCCCCCGTAATTGGCAAGCAAAAGCCCGATGATAATGAATTTAAACGTTGGCGCAAACGCTGGTATAGAAAATCTAAAAGCAGAGTTGTACCGGAATTTTGGGTTAAGTTTTACACGCGCAAGTTCAGTGAAGCGAGATCGCTGTACTCTCTCAAAAAATGGGGCGAATTAATTGCTGTTTTTAAGTTTCTCTTTGAGGAAATCGATCTACAACGTTTGCGAGAAGATTACAGATATCAAAAATTTTTAAAACTAAAATCTTATCCAAGATAGATCGTTTCAAGTTTAAGTTGTAGAAGGCAAGAATATAAAAATTTTACAAACAAATTGAATAAAAATTTAAAATAGTGTTAATCGGACAAAATTTGCGGGAATTCTATTAATACAGCAAAATCAATTCAATAAATATGGATTCCCAACAATTCCAAGCCGCACACAGTGAAATCAACCATCTTGGCAAAAGAATTTTAGAGTTTACCCACGATAGCACTGTAAGTAATAATAATGCAGAATTAGATAGTATTGCTGTAGAGCTTAAAAAGACTTTAGAAACCTTACACGATCGCAGGTATCAAGTAGCAGTAATAGCGGCGATGAAAGCAGGTAAAAGTACCTTTTTAAATGCTACGATCGGGGCCGATATTTTAGCTAGCGAGTCGGAAGCTTGTACTGTTTGTCGGACTGATGTCAGACCGATTAAACCGGATCTAATTCCCAAACTTTTGGAATATCGAGAAGGAGAAAAAGAAGCAGTTATCATATCTGATGGTGAAGTAGCTAAAATCAGACAAGATTTTCTCAACCGCACCCATGAAATTCGTCAAAGTAATAATAGCGATCGCGTGACTCGTTTTGAATTATGGCATCCGATCGAAGCTATTAGTAAATATTCTTGTCTCGATGGCTTCACTTTAGTCGATACTCCCGGGCCTAATGAATGGGAATCTGCTGAATTTAATACAGTAGCATTAAAAGAAACAGCTTTAGAAGCTTTGCGAACTTGTAATGCCATTTTATTTATTTTAGATTACACATCTTTTAAAGATGATACCAATCAATTATTGCTCAAAGATTTAATCGAGAAAAGAAAGGATTTTATTGCTGAAAGTGCCGGCAAAATTTATTTTATTCTCAATAAGGTCGATCGCAAATCGGAAAAAGATCGGGCGATCGACTTGGTAATTCAGGATTTAAAATCTACTTTGGTTGGTTTTGGCATTCCCGATCCCATTATTTATCCTCTCAGTGCTTGGAAAGGCTTATTATCTAAATTAATTATTAGCAAAAAAGCAACTAAAAGTCAGAAACAAGACTTTAAAAACTTCTTTTATGCTAAATATATAGACTTAGATGAAGATGATTTTCCTCGTCTTGCAGATGTAGCACCAAAAGCTTTACAAGATAGTGGTTTACTTACTATTGAATCAGCAGTAATTCAAGCGATCGTTCAACATTCAGGGAAAAATTTTTTAAAGGAAATTCTAGCCAAAATAGAAAAACAAGCTAGGGCGATCGAGGATATTCTCAATACACAAATAAGTGGTTGGAAATGGGAAATTGAGACATTGCACGAGAAAATAGGCGGTTTAAAAGAACGCTCTAAATTCACTAAACAAAGGGTTGTTAATGTAAAAAAGTCCGTAGACGAACAAAAAAAGATATTGATTGCTATCTTTTGTAAAAACATTGATTCTTTTGCTAATGAAGCTAAAAGCACTATTTCAGCTGAAATAGATAACTTTGCTAGACAACAAAAAGGTACATATCAAAGTAACAAATATGTAGCTCGGCCTCAATCTTACATACAAAATCAGTCTAAAGACAATAACTATACCAATGAAATCAGTGAAATAGGTGAAACTCTTTTAAGCTTCATTCCTGGTATCGGGCCAGTTTTAGGAAAAGCATTCAAGCATACAATAAAATTCTTTGTTCGCGGAGATTCTCTAGCGGATCGAGTAACAAATGCTGTTCCAAAATACTATCAACAAGAAACTTCCGATCCATACAAAATCAAATTAAGTACAAAACAGGACGCTCAAAAAATCATTAAAACGATTAATAATTTTGTCGCACCACAAGTTCAAAATTGGTGGTTAGATACTCAAGACAGATTAGTCAGAGAAGGAACAGAAATACGCCAACAAGTAGCTCAAAAAATTCAGCAAGAAATTCAATCAATTTCCGATGAAATGTCTGAATATCTTGGGAAATCTTTAAATGTAAAAATGAATGTCAATTCGATTCAATTTCCTGATTTTGAATTTCCAGGTATAGATAAGCAAATAGAAAAGCAACAAGAATACATTCGAGTTACTAAATATAAAACAAAAACTAAAGGAGGTGGCTTGTGCCAAGAATCAAAAACATATACAGTTCCTTATCAAGATTATGAAAGTCGTTCTTTTTATGAAATAGATTTGAGAAAGATTAGATCTGATATCAATAGAACGATCGACACTCAAACTCGTGGTAGTAAAATTTTTTTAGAGCGAGTTATTAACAAACAAATTTATGAGGATTTTAAAACAGCAGAAAAGCAAATGAACGATTACCTGAAAAGATCTCAAGATACCCTCGATCGCTTATTAAAAGATCGCGAGACTAAATCCGAACAAGGTGACCAACTAATTGCCACGTATCAAGAGCAAAAAGAGCAAATTGCAATATTCTTACAACAATTAGATTCTCTTCGCCAAAAATATTTAGCTAAATAGCAAGCTCGACAATTTTTCAAATTCTGTAGCGATCGCCTGTATCTTAAAAAAAGTAAAGTAGAGCGATCGCGGTAAAAATAAATAAATGAAACAAGTTGCAATTGCTTTGATTAGCGGCATATTAATGGGGCTAACTCCAGCACCAACAGAAGCATGGTATTTAGCTTGGATCGCTTTAGTACCGCTTTGGATCTTAATTAAACAATGTTCCCCGTCTTCTCTACGTCAGACGTTTTTCTTCGGTTTAGCCTGGGGTTGTGGCTATCACGGTTTGGCATTATTCTGGATTACGGGGGTTCATCCGATGACTTGGATGGGAGTACCTTGGTTAGCTAGTTTGGCGATCGCGCTTTTTTGCTGGATATTTATTACTCTTTGGGGCGCAATTTTAGTTACTATTTGGTCGCTTGGAATCGGATTTTATCAAAGATTGAATTGTCTTCAAAAAAATCGAGCGATCGATAGTTTATTAACTATTTTATTCGGGGTTACTTTATGGTGCGGGTTGGAATTTTTATGGAGTCAAGGGGATCTGTGGTGGACTAGTTTATCTTATACCCAAAGTCCTCATAATTTAGCTATTCTACAACTAACACAAATCTCCGGCCCTTCTACAGTTACCGCTGCGATCGTCTTAGTAAATGGAATTTTCGCAGAAGCGATCGCGATCGACAAAAAGAAGTTTCAAATCAAAAAAAGTTTTTTATTTACAAGTTTAACCGTCTTAATCAGCTTGCATTTAATAGGATTTATACTTTACAATCGCCCAATTGCAAAACCATCAGAAGCAGCGATCGCAGTTGGCATCATTCAAGGCAACATTCCTAACGAAATAAAACTATATAGTAGGGGAGGGAGAAAAGCACTAGCAGGCTATACTAACGGTTATCAAAAATTAGCCGATCGCGGTGTCGATATAGTGCTTACCCCTGAAACAGCATTACCCTTTTATTGGCATAATTTAGTCAGAAATAGATCTTCTTTTTACGAAGCGATTTTAGATAAACAAGTACCCGTCTGGATCGGTGCATTTGGCAAAAAAGGCGATCGCTACACCAACAGTCTTTTTACTATTACCGGAGATGGCAATACTTACAGTCGCTACGACAAAGTTAAATTAGTCCCTTTAGGCGAATATATACCCTTTGAAAACATTTTAGGAAAAATAATAGATCGTCTTTCTCCTTTAGACTCCCATTTAGCTTTTGGCGATCGAGAGCCAATATTAGATACTCCTTTAGGTAAAGTCACTGTAGGAATATGCTACGAGTCGGCGTTTTCCGAGCATTTTCGCCGTCAAACAGCAAGAGGAAGCCAGTTTATCATCACGGCTTCTAATAACGCCCATTATAGTAATACCATGCCCGCCCAACATCACGCTCAAGATGTAATTAGAGCCATAGAAAGCGATCGCTGGGCCGCTCGAGCTACCAATACTGGCTATTCTGCGATCGTCAATCCTCGCGGAAATACTTTATGGATTTCGGGAATCAACACTTACGAAATTCACGCCGATACTATCTATAAAAGACAAACAAAAACATTTTACGTTCTTTGGGGCGATTGGTTGACAGCAGTTTTATTAATTTCAGAAGGAGCTATTTTTGTCAAACAAATAACGAAATAGTTACGAAGATTTAAAATTTATACCCTTTAAGCTGTTTTTTGGCTTAACCTGACATAATGTTACCTAAATTAAAATTTTCTTGAGACCTTCGATTCTCTCTAAATATGACTTCGATCGCTCCTCATCAAAAAGCTAAAGGCCTCAAACCCGGACAAACTAAACCAGCAAAGCAACTTTGTAGTGAATGCGGACTTTGCGATACTCATTACATTCATTATGTCAAGGATGCTTGTGCTTTTCTCAACCAGCAAATTGCCGAATTAGAAAAAAAAGCCCACGATCGCAGCAGAAATTTAGATAAAGAGGATGAATGGTATTTTGGGGTGCATCAGGATATGATGGCCGCACGGAAAAAAAAGCCGATCCCCGGAGCGCAGTGGACGGGTATAGTAAGCACTATTGCTTGTAAAATGCTCGAAAAAGGCATAGTTGAAGGAGTGGTTTGCGTTCAAAATACCAAAGAAGATCGCTTTCAACCGATGCCAGTTATTGCAACAACTCCAGAGGAAGTATTAGCAGCAAAAGTAAATAAACCAACTTTATCGCCCAATTTATCAGTATTAGAGCAAATAGAGCGATCGCAGATGAAACGACTGCTGGTTATTGGTGTCGGTTGTCAAATACAAGCATTAAGAGCAGTAGAGCAAAAATTAGGTTTAGAAAAATTATACGTTTTAGGTACTCCCTGCGTCGATAATGTCACTCGTGCTGGACTGCAAAAATTTCTAGATACTACTAGCAGATCCCCCGATACGGTAGTTCATTACGAATTCATGCAAGATTTTCGCATTCATTTTAAACATGAAGACGGTTCTATTGAAAAAGTACCATTTTTCGGCTTAAAAACGAACGTTCTCAAAGATGTTTTTGCACCATCTTGTATGAGTTGTTTTGATTATGTCAATTCTTTAGCTGATTTAGTGGTAGGCTATATGGGCGCGCCTTTCGGATGGCAATGGCTTGTCGTTCGCAACAATACCGGACAGGCAATGTTGGATTTAATCGCAGACGAATTAGATACTCAGCCAGTCTTTTCTAAAGGAAATAGAAAAGAAGCAGTGCAACAAAGCATTCCTGCTTATGATAGAGGGGTTACTTTGCCAATGTGGGCCGCTCGCTTGATGGGCGTTGTAATCGATAAAATCGGGCCTCAAGGGCTAGAATACGCTCGTTTTTCGATCGATTCTCACTATACTCGCAATTATTTATACACTAAGCGAAATTATCCCCATAAATTAGCGTCTCATGTTCCAGAATACGCTCAAAAAATTGTTAATCAATACCAATTGCCCGGATCTTAACAAGATATTCTCTTTTGTTTGTTAACCGCGATTGAAAACTAATTTAATCCGGCCTGCATCCATTTCTGACATTAATAACTCCAGAGCCTCATAGTCAATATCGGAAATGTAACCCAAACGAGTTAGTTCGTAATTGATACCGTTTTCTATCTCTGGAGTCAACTGTTTGATGTAGAGAGCTTTTTCTACAAGTTGACGTATAGGACGTGCCATTTTATTTTTTGTGTATATTATGTGAGTTTAGCTTTATCCAATATTCTGATGTTTTTAATTAATCCAATGCGATCGCGATCGCACCTACTCGAGGCTGGCATCTAAAAAACCTTATTTTCCTAAAGGAGTGTTGTTTAAAAGGATGGGAACTTCTAGATTTATAACTACTCTTTCATAGCGATCTTACCAAGATTAAACGTTTAATTATACTAGCATGAATTAATTATTAAACAAGTGAAATTTAACCGCCCGATCGAGGTATAAGTTAAAAATATATATTAAAATATTTCTCAAAAAATGTTATCTATAATACAACAAAAAAATTAAAATGAGAAACGCTAGAAAAACGAAGGAAAAACAATATAAATTGAGCGTTTAAGAAAGAAACTGGTGTAAACTAACAGCTAAATACGGTAAACTGGCTAAAAGATAGTATTATAAAAAACATTTAGGGGTATAAATAAAACAATGGCAAATCAACTTTTACTAGCAAGAATAGCAACAGTAAAACCGAAAGGACATCTCAGCGCAGCCAATAGTAAAGCATTAGAACAAGAATTAATAAAAGCGATTAAAAGCCCGGAAAACTCAATTATTTTGGTAGATATGAGTCAAGTAAACTTTATAGATAGTGCGGCTTTAATGGTATTGGTGAAGGTTTTTAGACAGGCTCAAAGTATGAATAAACGTTTTAGTCTTTGCTCGGTAGCTCCTTCAGTAAGCATTATTTTTGAACTGTGTCAACTAAATAATGTTTTTGAAATTTTTGAAACTCTTCAAGTTTTTGAATCAACTTTAAACTAAGAATGTCATTCATATAGAAATTAAGATAAATTTAGAGAAGAACTAATTTACTAGAAAATATTAGGCAAATAAAAAATAATCTAAAATAATTAGAAAATAAACAGGTAGAAATTGTGGGAGTCGCTGTAGAGAACCTGATAAACTCGGGTATAAATAAGCCTGCTCGTTATTTAGGAAATGAATTAGGAGCTAAACATAAACCTTGGGAAAGTGCTGCTGTAAGGTGGGTTTTATCCTATCCAGAAATATATGAAGTAGGTGCATCTAATTTAGGGCATATAATTTTATACAACATTATCAACGCTCAACCGAGGCAATTGTGCGATCGCACCTATTTACCAGCACCAGATCTCGCAGCTAAATTAAGATCCACCAATACACCTTTATTTGCCCTAGAATCGAGAAAATATTTAGCAGAATTTGATATCATCGGCTTCAGCCTCAGCTACGAACTAGGAGCAACTAATATCTTAGAAATGCTCGATTTAGCTGGAATTCCTCTAACTTGGCAAGAACGGGCCGAAAGTAATAAAGATTATCCCCTGATCTTTGCCGGAGGTCAAACAGCAACCTCAAACCCCGAACCTTATGCCGATTTTTTAGACTTCGTTGCATTAGGAGATGGAGAAGAATTATTACCAGAAATAGGCTTAATTGTAGAATTAAATAAAAAAGCAGGGAACAGTAGAGAAGAAACTTTACTCGACTTAGCACAAGTACCCGGAGTCTACGTACCCAGATTTTACGACATGGCTGAAGATGGTTCGGTACGTCCCAACAATCCTAAAGTACCCGATCGCATCATAAGAAGGGTAGCCACACCGATCCCAGCATATTCGATCGGCTTAGTCCCTTATATTGAAACAGTACACGATCGCCTCACGGTAGAAATAAGAAGGGGATGTACTAGAGGATGTCGTTTCTGTCAGCCAGGAATGCTGACAAGACCAGCAACAGATGTCGAACCAGAAAAAGTTGTCAATGCGATCGAGCAAGGAATGAGGGCTACTGGTTTTAACGAATTTTCCCTACTATCTTTAAGTTGTTCCGATTATCTCGCATTACCTGCTGTGGGGATGGAAATTAGAAACCGTCTCAAAAACGAAAATATCTCCCTCTCTTTACCGTCCCAAAGAGTCGATCGCTTCGATGAAAACATTGCTAACATTATCGGCGGTACTCGCAAATCGGGTTTAACCTTTGCTCCCGAAGCAGGTACGCAAAGAATGCGCGATGTAGTTAATAAAGGTTTGACCAACGAAGAATTACTGAGAGGGATTAAAACAGCCGTAGAACAAGGTTGGAATAAAGTAAAACTCTACTTTATGATCGGCTTACCCGGAGAAACAGATGTAGATGTCATCGGGATCGTCGAAACAGTTAAATGGTTGCGTCGCGAATGTCGAGAAATAAACAATAAAAGACTCAACTTTAACATTACTATCTCCAATTTTACCCCAAAACCCCACACTCCTTTTCAATGGCATTCGGTATCAACGAACGAATTTATTCGCAAACAAGAACTATTGCGCCAAGAATTTAGAAGCGTCAAAGGAGTGAAGGTCAATTATACAGACGTTCGCATCTCGGCAATGGAAGACTTTTTAGGCAGGGGCGATCGCCGTTTAGGAACTGTAATCAGACGTGCTTGGGAAAACGGTGCGGGAATGGACTCTTGGTGGGAAAGTTTAGATAAAGCCTTTGCTGCCTGGGAAAATGCGATCGACGCTTCCGATTTAACCTGGAAATACCGTCAAGTAGAGCAAGGTGAATGGAATGTTTTTGCAGGAGATAATAAAAGAGATCTTTTAGATGCGCCTTTACCTTGGGATATTGTTAATTCTGGGATTGAGAAAAGCTGGTTAAGAGAAGACTTACAGAAAGCATTACAAGCAGCAACAGTACCAGACTGTGCTTTTGAAGGTTGCTCCCATTGTGGAGTTTGCGGTACTGATTTCGGCCACAATATCGTCGTACCTCCTCCAGCAATACCCGAATTTGACGGTGAATTTAAGCCAAATCAGAACAAGATACAGCGTTTTAGGGTTTGGTTCGGAAAATTAAATGAAATGGCTTTAGTCAGTCATTTAGACCTAGTCAGACTGTTCGATCGCGCTATTCGTCGCGCTTCGATTCCGATCGCTTTTACTGGAGGATTTCATCCGGGCCCGAGAATTTCGATCGCCACTGCACTATCGTTAGGATCGACTAGCAGCGGTGAAATAGCCGATTTTGAACTCACCGAATTAATGGAAAAAGATGAGTTTCAAGCAAAATTAGCCGCACAATTGCCCGAAAATATTCCAATTTATCGAGTAGAAGATGTCGATCTCAAATCCCCTTCAGCAACTCGTTTATTATCCAAAGCAGAATATTTAATTACCGTCGCAGCTAACGATTCTACCAGTTTAGAACAATGGCAAAATTGGCTCGATGCTGTTAATAAGTCTACAGAAATAACTTGGAAAAAAACTACCAAATCCGGTAAAAAACAAACCGTCAACCTGCGCGATCGGCTTTATGACTTGACAATCGAACGGAAAAATGATGCCGATAATTCAGTAGTTTTGCGATACGTCGGTAGTTGTCGCAACGACGGAACTTTACTCAATGCTGACAATGTAATTTATATGTTAGAGCAAGTATCAGGAGCAGAATTAGAACTGTTAAAAGTTCACCGTCAGCAAATGATTTTAGAGCCTATTTAACGGCGATCGATTTGACTTTATCAATCGATCTTAAACTAAATAAAAATTCTAATTCAAGCCGTTTCTGCAATCAAACGATCTAATTCTTGCTGCATTTGAGTGCAAACTAAACGATAACAAGCATCGACATATTGGCGATCGGTTGCTGCATTTCTACCGTAGCGATCGAAAACCACTGGAGAACAAATGCGAGTGTGAATTTGTACTGGTAAAGGAAAATTAGGTAAAGGGCCGAAAGCAATACCCCAAGGTAAACCCAAATAAATTGGAAATACACCCGGATCGATACCGTAAAGCCAAGGAATACCTAAATCTTGTTGAATTTGTTTAGCTTGCTCGTAATAATCGCCTAAAACAATTAAAGTATCGTGGGCCCCTACTGAAATTACAGGAATAATAGGGACTTGTTGCCTTAAAGCTAGCTTGATAAAACCTTTTTGTCCGGCAAAATAAATGCGATCGCGCTGAGAATGAGGACGAAACATATCGTATTGTCCTCCAGGATAAACTAAAACGCTAGCACCCCTTTGAAAAGCCGCAAAAGCCATTTTAGGATGGGCTTTAATTGCCCCTAATTTCGCACCTACACCAGCTAATTCTGGATTTAATTGCCAAGCATAGCGATGCATTAAACCATAAGCCAAGCGATCGACACCGAAGCGGCTAAACCAATCGTACATCATCATTATCATATCAGGAGCAGCAGTTCCCCCATTATGAGAACCAACTAACAAGACTTGTTCGTTTTCTGGTATGTGATGCCAACCGTCGGTTTGAACGCGAAAATAATACTTATAAAACCACTCAAACAAAGGCATTAAGAATTTAATGAATTCTGGATCTCGCTGTTCTAAAGACCAACCATCGAGAGTATTGGCTTGCTTTGTCTGACTCATCTGCTACCATACCGAATATCTTGAAAGTAGCGATCGCATTATAGAGGTTGAGAATGCAAGGGCCAGATCCGCAAGCAAAACATCCTATCAAAGGGGTTCAACAAATCTGTTTCCTCAAAAATATCGTATCCAATCCTAAGATTATTATTGGCGACTATACCTATTATGATGACCCTGAAGATTCCCAGAACTTCGATCGCAATGTACTGTATCATTATACATTTAGTAAAGATAGATTAATTATTGGCAAATTTTGTGCTTTAGCCAGAGGGATAAAATTTATTATGAACGATGCCAATCATCCTATATCTGGCTTTTCGAGTTATCCATTTGGGATATTTGGTGGTGGTTGGGAAAAGGTTAGGGCGCAACAGTTTGAAAATTTGCCGGATAAAGGGGATACGGTAGTCGGTAACGATGTTTGGCTCGGTTATGAAGCGGTTATTATGCCCGGAGTGAAAATCGGCGATGGGGCGATCGTTGCTGCTAAGTCAGTGGTCACTAAAAACGTCCCAGCCTATACTATTGTAGGCGGCAACCCAGCAAAAATTATCAAACAACGCTTTCCTGAAGAAATTGTGATTGAATTGCTCGATATTGCTTGGTGGAATTGGGATATTGGCAAAATATCGCGCAATCTCGAGAAAATTATTGCAGCAGATCTAGACGCGCTGAGAAATTGTCAATAATTATGCGATCTTTTTTGTCTGACTCAATTAATTACTTTGAGATTCTAAACGCAGATTGTAACCTAAATTATCCGTACGATAAACCCAAGTGCGATCGCCGTCTGAAAGCTTAACTTGCCAACCTTCGACTAATGCTTGAGTGCATAATTCATCGGCTTTAGCTAAACCCAAACAACCATCAGGCCAAGTTTTGCTAGTGGCTTTGCTAACTTCTATTTCTTTGGGGTTAACTTGGTTGTTGTCGGCTATTTGCTGAACGATCGCTTTAAATACTTCTGTTGGTAGACTATTATTTTGGCTTATTTCTGGTTCGAGGGATTTTTCTTCTTTCTCTTGAGGTAAGTTGGCGATCGGATCTCTATTCGTTTCGGGATCTGCACAAGCTGAGGTAATTAAGGAGATCGTTGTCACTAACAAGAAAATACTCACCCAAATTGGAATAGCTAGGGGATAATTAATTTTGTCAATAGATTTCATTTAAATATTTTTTTGATTCACTTAAACTAAGTTGACTTTAGTTTGTATTGTATTGTTCCTATTGTCCAACTATAGTTATTTCCTCTATTGATAATTTTGGTTGGCAAGGAGGCAATAGGCAAGAGATTTGTAGCATTATTTTTCAGAAATAGGATAAAAAACGTTAAATAGCAAATAATATATAAAATTAAGATTGATAGAAGCTAGATTAATCAGCCATGCCACAATTTTTAGTCACTTGGATCCTCACATCGATTTCGTTGCTAATTACTGCTGAATTCATTCCTGGAATTACTATTTCTACGGTTAATGTTGCCATTGTTGCTGCGGTAATCTTAGGCTTAATTAACGCGATCGTCAAACCAATTTTAATTATCTTTACCCTCCCCTTAACTATCCTCAGTTTGGGTTTATTCCTGTTTGTCGTCAACGCAATTTCTTTTGGATTGGTTGCCTATTTTACGCCAGGATTTGAAGTTAACGGTTTTTTTGATGCCTTATTAGGCTGTATTTTGCTTTCGATCGTTTCTGGCTTGTTGAACAGTTTTTTTCCAGAAAGCAACAATTAAAATAAGCTTAACTAACTTTCAACATTGAAATAGCCTCGCGGAGTAATCATTAAATTAGCATAGTTGCGAGTGCTACTATTGCCAATAATTACCGTCGATAACATATCGATCGGCACTTCTAGCATTTTTTCGAGGGTTGTCAGATAAATTTGTTCGTCAAGACGATAAGCCGATCGCACGATCGCCACTGGAGTATTGGGATCGCGATGTTTTAAGAAGGTATCTCGAGCTATTTTAATTTGTTCGGTACGTTTGAGACTGCGAGGGTTGTATAATGCAGTGACAAAATCTGCGATCGC
>JAAUYH010121983.1_pt1 | contig 16062 bp, 7 predicted proteins | sample 7278061 | NCBI WGS metagenome assembly JAAUYH01 (sample SAMN14350203, study PRJNA611818) | marine sediment metagenome | isolation source: surface marine sediment (0.6m) | place: French Polynesia: Moorea | collected 2018-08
CTATCAAGCAAATTCCGATTCCAGCCAATACAACCATACCTGAGGTAGTTTGCAAGAGTGTGTTAAATTTTCCTTCATAGATCGGAGGTATTAAGGTTCCAAAAGCTGCAGTGAGTCCTAAAGCCAGTGCCATCCCGAGAGACATTCCCAAATAGCGCATGGTCATCCCAAAGGTGAGCCCACCTATGCCCCAAAGCACTCCAAAAAAATAAGTCCAGCAAAGGGATGATGTTTCTGCTTTTAATAAAATGGTTATTGTCTCGGGCACAGTGAGTAAGGAGACGATCCAGGGCACAATCAACCAGGCAAAGAAGCCGTTTACCAGCCAGCCGCTTTCCCAAGACCATTTTTGTATTTTTTTAATCGGAAGGTAAAAGGATCCCGCGGCAAAACCACCAATGGCGTGAAAAACAATTCCTAATGCTGAATTCATAGAATTTCCAGAAACTTTATGGTATTAACAAATTTTGATATGCCTGATATGTAATAAATCAGCAACTTTTTGAATGATCGAAGATGTATGGCCTGTACCTATCGCACAATGATGTGATGGGCCGGCAAGTGACCAATTATCAATAAATTCTCTTACAGGTAGTGGGAATTTATAGCGTGAGTTTGTATTGCCTATTTGAAGTGTTGGACCTTTCACCGATGCTCCTTCGGCTGTCAGTAAAAAGAGCTCACCTGATCCGTTTTGACATACAGACAACAAAGTCACCGGGCCATTTGCTACTTTCATCTGAATGGACAGTCCTTTTCCGGGCTTACCATGATATACGGGTAAAGGCACCAATCCAACCCTTCCGTCTGCTATTTTAAAATGTGCAGGACCATCGTGGCCCAAAAGCACTAATTCTTCTTCAAAGTCTAAGGCATAGAATTCTGAGAAAGACCCTCCACACCCTAGGATATCCATAATTTTCATGGCTTGAACATTCTTTATTTCACACTCGCCTGCCACCGGTACATTTTTCCCGGTAAGTAAGGTAAACCCTGGAATTAATGATGTCACTATATTTTCATAAGCCGGGTCTCCATCTCCTTCATAATAATAGGCCAGTGACCCTAATTTAAATTTTTCAACCAGCAGATCAAGCGCTACCGATGTTCTGGCAGCTCTATTTAATTCTACACGATCGCATTCTTCAGAAACTTCGAAATGCTCTTTGAATTCTTCTATCTTATTTAGAATTTGTTTTTCAGATACGTTGTCTCTTGTATTTTTCAGGGTGCCAAATTCAAGGATTTCAAAATGATTTCCAAAAGTGGCCGCTTGCTGGGTAAGATCACTGTATACATCCAGCATGCCATTGTAATAATGTCCTAACACACCTACACGATTATTCGCCATAGCTTTAACGACCTCCAATGCACTTATGAATTCTTCTACTTCATTCCAGATATAGGTTTCGGTGAGGTATCCCGAAATTAAATGAAATTTGATATGGGCTCTATTAAAGACACTGGCCAGCTCGGGGGCAACACAACTTTGACAATGTGCCAGCCATTCTCCTGTCATTTTACCCCGATCGCCTATGGCATTGAATTTTTCATAATCCAATGCTTTTACAGGTTGAAGATTAAGTACAATTAAAGGTACTTTGGTTTTTTGAACTACCGGAAGCACAGTATGTGACAGTGCATAGGTAGAGATAAAAAGAAAGATACAATCTATATTTTCTTTATGAAAGGTTAGTGCAACTTCATTCGCCCTGAATGGATTGTCAACCATTCCTGCATTGATTACATCTGCCTTAAAATCACGGATTTTATCAGCGATGATCTTTTGATATCCTACAAGTCTATCTTTCAGCCCTTCAAATTGATCCCAGTAGGTGTCTAGACCTATTCCAAATAAGCCAACTTTAATCATTTGATTTTATTTTAGTTGCTTCGAATGTATATGCTCCTGGGTTTATTTCGAATAGCTTATAATCTTTGGTTTCTAAATAATTCCTATCGGTAACGTTCACTTTGATGTCCTGATATAAGGAAGGAATGTAAACGGTGGCCTTAGTTCCTTTGGGAATTTCGACCTTAAGCAAATAGTTTTCTCTGTTTTCTATTTCTACTTTGATAGTACCTCTTACACTGGGTACTACGGCCTTGATATGCTTTAAATTTCCTGGTTGCGGTTTTATCTGAATGGTCTCATATCCCGGTGAAATAGGAGAGATGCCCGCAGCATATTGATATAATAAGGTTAATCCTCCACCGCTCCAGGCATGATTAGTAGTGCCGCCGCCAAAGCCTTCAGCACCAACGCCCCATCCTTCCCACAAAGTTGTATAGTTTGTGTCGAGTACCATTGTAGAAAAACGTTCTTTCATTCGCTGTAAGGCATAATTTTCATAGCCCATCGTATACAAGGCCTCAAGCACATACTTTTCCATATACGGACTCGCATGTTTCTCGGTTTGAAGTACTTTGTAGATAGCCTCATACTTGTCAGGGCCAGCCAAACCTGACACTACGGCCAAACCCTGTGAGCGATCATCAGTTTTTCCTTGATAATTATCAGATCTGTAATGATCGCCTTTCCAAAATACCTTGTTAAAAGCAGTTTTAAAAGTGTTCATCACTCCTGCAACTGAATCAACTTCATTTTGATTACCTAATGCTTTTGACATATTTCTATAGCCTTTCAAAGCGAGGTAGTACTGGGTATTAAGAAGTAATTTAATATCTCTATTCTCTCCCCAGTCTCCCCAGGTCCAATCACCCTTCCTGATGGCTACGGTACCATTTTCTTTGATTTTCCACAAGCTCAAATACTTTTTCACAGGATCATATATCTTTTCAAGGATTTCCAGATCCCCGGTATGTAAGTAGTAATTCCAAAAGCCATAATACCCCACACTTGCCAACATTTGCCCCGGTAATTCTTTATCCCAATTTCCAGCCGGCATCGGAGAAAACAACGTGCTATCTGCGCGCTGCCAATTCACCAATTCGAGCATGCCTTTTTTGGTAAGCGCGTCTGCCTTTCGATCGAGCGCGTAAAATGCCTCGCCGCTTTCAAGCACGACATCACCCCACCATTGTGCACGCTCCCGATCAGGGCAATCCATATAGTTGTCGCGCATCGTGATATATAGGGTGCGCTTTGCTTTTTCCAATAGGCTATTATAGAAAGAGTCATCCGTACTAAAACTTCCTGCGAACTCAGTATCGTAACCGGTCTCACGATATTTTAAATCCCATACTTCAATCCCTTCAGGGATCACATAATACATGTGATGTCCATTGATCCACCCTAAAGATTCATAGGCTTGTTCACCTTCTTTCGTGACATATTCAGCTCGCATATTATATTCTGAACCTCCTTTATAATGATCGGTAAGTATCGTGATTTTTTCACCGGCTTTGGCCTTGACCTTTAAATAAGGTGTAACCTGGGCGTTGTATGGGAGCGTACATATTATGGTATCGCCCTTACTCACAAAAGGAAAACGAATCTCGTTTTCATAGTTTTGTAAGCCCGAATCCTTCCAAAAAGGAATAGGCCGTTTTACCAATTGATTCCACGGCGGGCAGGTACCTTGACAAATCACTTTAGAAGAAGACCAGTTTTGATCATCAAAATCAGGTTGAATCCAATCCTGTATATCCTTTCTGGCATCAAAAACAATATTGGACTCCGGTAACCGCCAATTCGGCTGAGGGTCTTCACTATTAGAAATATAGGCAGGATGTGGAATGGATTTCCATGAGGAATCAGTTTGAAGTATTAATTGGTGATTCTGATATAGTTCTGCAATCAATCCGGCTTGACCGCTTGATTTATGTGTCATTCCGTCCTTGCCAAAATACCAAACTAAAATTGCGATAGTATTTTCTCCATCTTTTAGAACATCGCTTATGTCAATCTCATCATAATAGGTATCAGTAGGGGTTGGGCCTCTTTTTAATCCACCTTCAAAAACCACTAAGTCTCCATTGATCCATAACCAATATTTAGAGTCGACGGCCAGGCGTAACTTGGTTGAAATTGTATTTTTTTTAAATTCAAATGATTTTCGAAAAGCAAGCCAGGCATTTTTTTCAGGAACCGCTTCTTCTGTAGTTATCCAGCTAGCTTTCCAATTGTCAGCTAAATACATCGGCAAACTTTCAGAAGAGGAAGCAATATCTTTTTTACAGGAAACAATAGCTGCAAGTACAAGTATATAATACCATTTCATGGAGGACTAAATATATTGTATTTCTTCACAAAATAGGTCAAAGTACAGGAAAAACTGTCTTGTTCTATCCTGCTACAATCTTAATCAATAATCGATAAACGAAAGCTATAACGGTATGGTTTTACAGCAATTCTAAAGGGTTTATGGGGCCTCGCATCTATACTCCATGTGTTATCACCTCCTACACCCATCTGTTTGTGATCGATGTTAAGGGTGATTGTTTTACCAAATTTTAGTTCTTCGATCCGATTCGCCTGTTCGATTTCATCCTGGGTAAAAGGCCAGGCACTTAAGCTCAAAGGCCTTGAAATAGATTCAATGCGAAGTCCTTTACCATTATTATTTTTCAGTTCAGCCCAGTAGACATCCGTTTTGTTGCTACTTTCCTGTGGGCGTACATAATAGATAAAGTCTTTTTTTACCGATTCAGTATACCTCCCCAAAAGAGCTCCCGTTTTTTTATCAGCATAGCTTTCTAAAGGTCCCCTACCGAACCATTGCAATTGGTCATATTCGACAGGAATTTGCAATTGCCATCCCATACGGGGAATATCCGGAAGATTCGCTACAGGTTCCAATTGATAATCTAATTGTATAGAACCGTCCGCCAAGATAGTATACTCTTGTTTCAACAGCGATTCTGTTTCTCCTAATTTGTGTTCTGTTACTACCTTAATGTTGCTGTCTTTTTTCTGTGACGAAATACAAATGAGTTTTTGATTGACCGAGGCTTCTTTCCAGACTTTTTGCCGTTTTAGCATACCTGAGGCCAAATCATTATCTGTTGGTGCCCTCCAAAAATTGGCTTTAGAAGGTACTTTGATAATATTTTCACCTTTTAAAGAATATTCGATAAGTGTTCCTGTTTTTTTATCGAAAACAACGTTGACATCATTGGCTGAGACAGTGATTTGTGAATCAGTTTCTTCCAGAGTAAGACTGGGTGCAGTTATAAAGCTATGTTCTTTAGGAATATATGCTAAGAGAAATTGCTCGGCTGCTACCTCAAAACCTTTTTTGGCCCAAGGTTGATCTTCTTTTAATAGAAATGCGATCTTGATATGATACCGAAGCCCTTGTTTCGTCTTGAATTCAGGTAAGGGTATTTTTAGAATCCCGGTTTTTCCGGGAAGAATATCAAGGGATTCGGCTATTCCTGATTGAATTAGCTCTCCTTCTTCGGTGATTTTCCATACAATATCATATGCATTCAGATTCGTACGAAAATGACGATTGTGTACCCTAAATTTTCCTTTAGATATACTATCGGCTTTAATCTTTATGCGCTGCCAGACATATTTGGCTTGCCATCCACCTGATTTAATCTTTCCATCGGCAGAGATCAGTCCTTTTTGTACCGGATTTAAGTCAGCTTGTTCCTGACCAAAGTCCTTACCGTGTTTCCACAAGGTTTTTCCATCTTCACTTTTTTTAGTTACCAATTGATCTCTCCAATCCCATACGTAGCCACCTATTAACCGTGGATATTTTCTGATGGTTTTCCAATAACTTTCTAAATCACCGGTGGAATTGCCTTGTGAGTGCGCATATTCACACCAGATCACTGGTCGATGGTCATCCGATTTTGTCGCCAGATCTATCATGTCATCGGTTAAGCGGTACATCCTACTTAGAAAATCGGTATAGATGCGATCTTTCGGTTCTGGCTTTGGCCAGTTATATCCATAAATATTTTGTGCACCTTCGGCGTGTATCGGTCGGGTAGGGTCGAATTCCTTAATCCAGGCAGAAAGGGCAGCATGGTTGGGGCCAAAGCCTGCTTCATTGCCGAGGGACCAACTCACAATACTCGGGTAGTTTTTGTCGCGTTCTACCATACGGATACCGCGCTCCAGGAAAGTGGTGTGCCAGGAGGGAATATTACTGAATAGTGATCCTTTGCCATGACTTTCTATGTTAGCTTCATCCATCACGTAAATGCCATATTCATCGCATAGTTCATACCAATACGGTGGATTAGGGTAATGCGAAGAACGTGAGGCATTGACATTGAGCTGCTTCATAAGTTGGGCATCGCGGCGCATGGCTTCTTTATTTTCAGCCTTGCCGGTTCTTGCATCCCAATCATGGCGATTGACACCATAGAGTAACACGGGAACTCCATTGACCTTGAATTGCCCATCACTGATATCAATTTCACGAAAACCGATTCGTGTACTACGTGCTTCTACCAACTGGTCTTTATCATCTTTGAGGGAAAGTACCAGCGTATACAAATTCGGAAACTCCGCCGACCATTTTTTTGGGTTCTTTATATTAATCTTCATTAGATTTCCAAAAGGGCGATTGCCTATTTGTGGATGGTATTCATTAAGAATTTTTTCTACTCCGATTTCAAGTGGTTGCGGTAAAACGGGTTTTTTATTTTCGTCATACAGTTGGGCTGAAATCGTCCAGTCTTTTGTATTGGTTTTGTCAAATTTGACAATCTCGGGACGAATTTGTAATTCGGCATCTTCGTATTTTTCATCGAGATCGGTTCGCACGGCAAAATCATATAGTTGCACTTTTGGGGCTGCTTCCAAATAAACTTCACGGGTAATGCCACTCATGCGCCAATGGTCCTGGTCTTCAAGGTAACTGCCATCGCACCATTGCATGACCTGCAGTGCGATCAGATTTTCGTTTTGAGTCAAGTAGGGGGTGATATCAAATTCTGCGGGAAGGCGATTGTCTTCACTATACCCTACAAAGGTGCCGTTTACCCAAACCTGCAACGCCGAAGAAGCTGCGCCAACATGTAAAGTTACTTGCATACCTTTCCATTCTTTGGGGAGAATGAAAGTCTTTCTGTAACTGCCTGTAGGGTTATAATCTTCTGGAATATAAGGTTGATCAACGCCCTTTTGCTCCCATATCTGATGGGTGAGGCGGTGCCATGGTTTTCCATAGCCTTGCAGCTCCCAGTTGGCAGGAACTAGTAATGTTTTCCAATTAGCATCGGTATATGAGCTTTGAAAGAAGTCCTTAGGTGCTTTTGATGGCGCTTCTGCAAAATTAAATTTCCATGTACCGTTTAAGCTCAACTTTCTTGGTGAAGCGTCGCGATTCGCCACAATAGCTAATTCTTGATTGGGATAGGATATTGAGGTCGCCCGGGCGGGAAGTTTATTGACATTCACAACTTCTGGGTTTTGCCAGTAGGGTAGTAGTTGGGAATAGCAAACATTTAACTGTAATACTAAACAAAAACTTCCTGCAGAAAACCAGGTTTTAATCCATTGAAAGGGCATAAATCGATGTAATAAGACGGTATAGTTATACTTTTACTTTAACCTAAAAGCCATAACTATACCGTAACAAATAACTAATCCAAATAATTAATTACGAAAGATCCATTTACATTGTTTTTTAATCAATTTAAAAACAATACTTTATAAATTTTACCAACTGGGCGTTTGACCAAATCTCAATTTCTGCACTTGCCTCATGGGAATCCCCAAGAAAGTACTTTTGTTGGTATATGCTTCTACATTTCCCTAATAGTTTCCGGGTGTAACATCTGCAAAGCGATAACCTATATATATATCATCAATCTTCGCAGTAGTGGCTCCTCCATTAAACTTAAAACCGATTCCCTGCCAGCCACCGTTCAATTCAGGGGCTGCAAAGGATACTGCCTCTGTCCCGTCTGCGGGTGTGGTGCCAGGTGTAGGATTGACAAACACCCGGACCAAATCTGGGTCGGAGGTTCCATTGGTTTCAATCTTGGCCACCAGCCAGAGCGGCCCATCCTCTACGCTCACGTTTGTTGCGTCTATGTTATTAAAAGGCCCGAAAGTCATGATGCCAAGAGGAGCACCTGGGCTAATGGTTTTACCGATACCCAAAAATTGGCCATTTCCTCCGCTTGCGCCGAACGCCTCCGCATCATTATCGACCAACATAACCACTAATTCACCAGTGTCGTTGCTTGCACCGTCAAACTCAGCTTGGAAGGCAAACCAGTATGTACGGCCATCATCCACGAAGGGTTCCGATAGTCCTCGTTTGTACCGGGAAGCACCAACGCTTGCATCCAGTAATAGAGAATTTCCTGTTGTTTCTACTGAAAGTGTGCTATTTACAATCCCTCCAGACACAACATTTACGTCTCCTCCTGATAATTTAGTCCAGGAACCTGTCCATCCGTCTGCAGCGGTACCTTGTCCCTCTACGGTGGTGTCAATAGTGTAGTTATCAAAGGATTCAGAGACTGCGGGTGGAAGATCTCCATAATTCAATGGTGTAACATCTTCAAAGGAATTACCCACGTAGATATCATCAATTTTTACCGTGGAAGCGTTTCCTCCAGCATATTTAAAACCAACTCCTTGCCAACCACCGTTGAGTTCAGGAGCGGTAAAGGTTACTACCTCTGTTCCGTCTACAGGTTCAGCACCTGGAGTAGGATTGACGAATAATCGTACAACATCAGGATCAGCTGTTCCATTTGTTTCTATCTTGGCTACCAGCCATAGTGGGCCATCCGCCATTGCTGTTGTAGCCTCTACATTATTAAAAGGTCCGAAGGTCATGATTCCTAGCCCCCCCGGACTAATTGTTTTACCGATACCCAAAAATTGGCCATTTCCTCCACTGGCTCCAAAAGCTTCAGCATCATTATCGACTAGCATTACTTGCACTTCACCACCATCCAGGTCAGCATTGTTAAACTCTGCATGGAAAGCAAACCAGTAGGTGTTTCCATTATCCAAATACGGCGTTGAGAAATTGCGTTTGTAGCGTGTATTGGTACCGCTTGCATCCAGTACTAAAGAATTTCCTGTAGTTACTGCGGCTATTGTGTTATTAATTATCCCCCCTGACATTACATTAACGTCATCCCCGGCTAATTTTGTCCAGGCACCTGCCCATCCATCTGCAGCAGTGCCTTGTCCATCTACAGTAGCATCTGCAGTGTAACTATCAAATGATTCAAAAACTACCGGTGGTAGCGGTGGAATAGGTTCAGTAACAGTAACTTTTCTTTCATATTGGTCTTCTCCTGAACTATTGGTAGCTGTTAAAACCACTGTGTAAGTACCTTCTGCATCATAGGTATGGATTGGGTTTTCTTCAATGGACGTTTGCCCATCACCAAAATCCCAACTATAACTGTCCGGATTATCCACTGACCCATTTTTAAAAGTAACTGTAAGATCAGCCACGTCAAACGTAAATAATGTATACGGCGCATCTATAGTAGGGTCATCATCCTCACAACCAAGCAAAATAACAATTGATAGGATGGAAAGAAAGATTAGTGCAAAATTAAATGTAGTCTTCATATCATCATATTTTTTAACTTAATAATCATAATTTGGCAAACCATATTTATTACCAGCCTTCATTTTGCGTAAAACCAAATTCCTCCACTTGTCCTAAGGGAATTCCCAATATAGTTCTGATATTGATATATGCTTCGGTCGGTACCGTTGGCTTTTGGATTTTTTGATCGATGCCATGGGCGGTCATGACTTCAACGGCTTTGCCGGTTCGCAGTAAATCAAACCAGCGGTGGTTCTCAAAAGCAAGTTCCCGTCTGCGCTCATCAGCAATGGTTTGCTCCAAATCTGATGATTCTTCAGCACTCAAACTTGCATCTGCCATGGATCGGGACCTGACTTCCAATAATAAGGGAACAGGGTCACCACCTCCCGTTTCATTGTAACACTCTGCTAACATCAACAGGGCATCAGCATAGCGAAACATGGGGAAATTAACGTCTTGCAATCCTTGGTCTTCAAAACCGTAATTAAATTTACTCATCCAAGGTTGAACGGTCGTACCATCATCATAAAAAGAAATGTTGTGCACAAAACGGGCGTCATCTGCATCATATAGGTTGATGAGGCTTTGGGTCGGTTGGTTTTGTCCTGCCCTTGATCCTGCTGGACCACTATCTCCCAAAATATCACTCCCGCTGTTAAAAGGAACAAAGCGTGATACAAAGTTTGATGCCTGTCCCAATGTAAAGGAATATTGAATTTCAAAGACCAGTTCACTATTGTTTTTGTTATCGGGTGCAAAAATACTCGCATAGTCAGTCTGCAATGAATAGCCCAGACCTTGCATCTGCTCCAACAAGGCTTCTGCTGCTTGAAATTCTTGCAGGGCCATATGCATTTTTGCCTTCAGCATCAATGCCGCTCCGCGGGTAGCTCTACCGCTTTCTGTATCTCCAGGACTAGGTAACAAATCGATGGCCAATTGCACATCTGCCAAAATAGAATTGTAAACCTGGCCTACCGGTACGCGCTCCAAAAACTCATCAGATAGGATCTCTTCGGGAGAGTCCCCAGCCGAGGTTACATAGGGTACGTCTCCAAAAAGTTGTGCCAGGTTAAAATAGAACCAGCTGCGTAAGAATAAAATTTCTCCTCGACGAACCTCTCTGGTTGCTTCATTGTTAAAGGTCACTCCATCTATATTTTCTAAAGCAAAGTTGGCCCTTGAAATGCCTGAATAAGTCGTATTCCAGTATTCCGAGAGATTGGGATTGGCAGCTAGCATCAAGAATAAGTCAACTTCCTCATTGTTGATTCCGCCACGATCCGCAGGATTGAACTGAAAACTGGTGTTATCAGAGCGATTTTCGCCAAAACGCCAATGGGCACCATTCATTAACCCTCGGTTGGTATTGTAAATTCCTGTGATTGCCTCATTAATTTGATTTTCTGTCTCAAAGAAATTTTGGGGTGTCTGAAACGTTTCAGGAGCTTCTTCCAAAAAGTCATCGCATCCAATAAAAGTGACTATGACAGTCGATAGTATGATTGATAGTATTGCTATATTTTTCATCGCCATATTTTTAAAATGTAACATTTACGCCTAGTGTGTAGATTCTCGAAATCGGATAGGCCCCGTAGTTGACATTTCTGACCAATGCCGTATCACCGGATCGATTGATCTCTGGATTGCCCATATCGTAATTCGTTATTAAAAATGGATTTTGAATACTCGTGTATACTCTGGCATTTTTGAATACGTTCCCAATGTCTGCTCCTTTTAGGTTATAGCCTAAGGTTATATTTCGAACCCAGAGGTAGTCGGCATCATCGACCGAAAGGGAATTTGGCAGGCGAAAACGTTGTCTGCTTAAAGCACTTGCCGTACCTGGAATCACCTTGGTGGATGGATCGTCGCCGGGCCGCCATCGGTCCAGTTGTCTTCTATCGACATTGAATACACCATCTTGATTACCATTGAACTGATTGGTGCCATTAAATATTTGTTGACCAACAGACCCCGCAAAAACCACATTCAAATCAAAGCCTTTATAACGCATATTATGAACCATACCATAGTTAAAATCAGGATTTGGATTACCTATGATTACAAAATCTTCCTGGTCTCCGAGTACCCCATCACCATTGCCGTCTTCATATTTCAAAGAACCAACAACTTGAGAATTATCATTGTATTTCGGCACATTTGGGTCATCAAGATCTTCTTGAGTGAAAAGTCCTGTGACTCTAAATCCTCGATATAAACCCACTTCTTCACCGACTCGGGTTTCAGTAATCGCTCTGGCGATAACACCCGGCCTAATGAATCCGGATTCAGCAGCTAAGTCAAGTACTTTGCTTCTGTTTCTTGAAAAGTTAAAACTGGCATTCCATTTAAAATTTTCTGAATTCAATACATTATTCACCCGTAACTCTAATTCAAATCCTTTGTTTTGAATACTTCCCAGGTTGGTAAGAATACTGCTAAAACCAGAGGTTGTGGGTAAAGGCAAACCGGCTAGAAATCCTTCAGTTTCAATATCGTAATAGTCAGCACTAAAATAGATACGATCATTCCATAACCCAAAGTCCAGACCTAAGTTCAGTTCTTTGGCTTCTTCCCAGGTAAGGAGGGAATTAGGTAATGTTGAAACGGCACTTCCAGGAGCTAATGCATCTCCGAAGATGTAATCTGGACCAGAACTGATCTGCCCTTGAGCTTGAAAGTTTCCTATGTTGGCATTACTACCGCTGATTCCATAACCACCTTCTAATTTTAATTCAGAAAATATATTCTTTAGTTTCCCAAAGAAGGGTTCATTTGATATGCGCCATGCTGCACCAATAGAGGGAAAATTACCGTAACGTGTATCGGCTCCAAATCGTGAAGACCCGTCTCTTCGAATCGTACCTTCGATGAAGTAACGATCTTTAAATGAATAGTTTAATCTGCCAATTATTGAAACAAGGGCATTTGCTCCAGCATCTCCGCTACCTGTGAAGTTATTAGGATTTTCTGGATCTGTATTACCGGAACTGGGTATGGTAATTGATTCATCGATGATATTTACGGCATTGATTGCGGTATTATCAAATCTTCTCTTTTCCATTGTAAAGCCTACTAAAGCATTCACTTTATGGTCTTCTGCAAGCGTAGTTTGATACTGTAATGTATTTTCCCAGGTCCAATTGAAATTTGCCCGCTCAGAAATACTTGCTCTTGCTTGTCTAGTACCCGACAAATTAGGGGTCAGGGCTCGATTACCGGGAAAATCAGAGGGCTCAAAGGTCCTTAATCTACGGTCGACATACTGCACAGACCCAACGGTTCTAGCTGTAAGACCTTCAATAATATCAAGTTCTAAACTTGCTGAAGTAAGAACCTGATTTGTTCTCCTTTCATCTAGCCTTCCCTCAAGGAGGTATACAGGATTTACATTATAAAATTGAATTAAATCACCTTGTGCTACATTTGTTAACGAACCGTCATCATTGAATACGGGTGCAGAGGGGTCGGTCCATCTGGATAAAGGTACAGCCTCGAAGATACTGAAATTCTCATTTCCAGCATCGGTTCTACCACCTGTGGCTATACTTTGCGAAGGAGCAAAGTTTAAACCGAAGCGCAAATTTTCACTAATGCTTGCATCAATATTAGCTAAAATATTGTATGCTTTAAATGTTGTATTAATAAGTGTACCTTCCTGATTCCTGTAACTTGCATTAATATTATATCTTATATTTTCGGAGCCTCCATTGACACCAATGTTATATTTTGAAATAGGCGCATCTCTTGTTATTTCTTCGAACCAATCGGTACCTACTCCCTGATCGCCCAAAGTGATCAAACGGTCTAAATCAGCGATCTCATTTGGTCCCAAAGTACCACCGGCAAAAATCTTATCTTCAAAAGATTCTATTCTGAACCTTCGTAATTCTTCAGCATTCATTACATCCGGATTTTCAAAATCAGGAATGGCTTGGTATCCTACAGAGGTCCCAAATGTTATTGTTGGTTTTCCTGCTTTTCCTCTTTTCGTAGTAATGACCACCACGCCATTTGAGGCCCTTGATCCATAGATCGCTTTCGAAGATGCATCCTTTAGAATGCTGACAGATTCAATATTGGCAGGATCAATAGAACTTAAAATAAAATTATCTCGTTGACTATTCACATTCCCAAGAGGGATACCATCTATAACGTACAGAGGTGCATTGTTTCCTCCAGTAGAGGCGATACCCCGAACCAATATCTCTGGCCCGCCACCTGGTGCTCCATTTTGCCTTAATTGCACTCCAGATACTTGTCCGGAGAGTGCCTGTTCAAAAGTCGTTATAGGTTGCTCTTCAATGCTAGCCGTCTGAATCGTAGACACCGAACCGATGAGTTCTGATCGTTGTCTTGTACCATATCCTATTACAACGACTTCTTCTAAAGCATTTAGATCTTCAGTCATCACAACATCAATTACTGTTTGGTCACCGACAGTGATTTCTTGACTTCTAAATCCTAAAAAAGAGAATACCAAAATTTGGGAATTATCCGAAACTCTAATCGAATATTTACCATCGAAATCAGTAGATTGCCCTATGCTCGTTCCTTTAATTACAATGTTCACCCCGGGTAGTGGGTCACCCGAAGTAGAGGTTACCGTCCCGGTAATTATTCGGTCTTGCTGCTGTTGGGCATGTAAAGAATTAGATAGAATTCCAAACAAGAATACCACAGACAAAAAACCAACAATCCTATTGAAAGTTTGTAAAATATGTTTCATACTGGGAGAGATTATTTTATGATTTTAATAGTTATTTGGGTTAGAATTACTAAGGGTTTAACAATCCACTAAATAGCTTAGAAGAAATTTACATTTTTAGCAAATCTGATAACAATAATATAATAGGATAATACATTATCCATCCTGTACTGTACTGTCAGGGTTTCAGCAAGCATATTTGAAATTTTTGGAATACTATTACTTTCGATTACACGAAAATGCAGTAGTTAAGTGTTTGTTAGAATATTATGAAGTAATTAAACAAATCTTCAAGAAAATGTTGTTTAAGATTATATGGAATTTCTATCAATATATTTAAAGTTGTTTTTAATCCTGTCGTTCAGCTTATTCAAAACTATTTCAGCAGCTTTGACCCCCATATTTTTAAAATCAGTTGAAATAACAGTAATCCCCAGTAATTCTTTTAATGGCGTATCATTGTAAGATATCACGCCTATACTTTCCCCAAGTTTTAGAGTACTCTCCCTAATTTGTTTTATTAAATTCACCAGGTCCGTTTCTTTTATAGTAATATAAACGTCACCAGCCTGCAGTTCCATGCCGTCGTAAATCTCATCTAAAATTTCAAAATCAAAAGAATTGGAGACGCAAAACTTTCTGAAACCATGAAGGATTCTTCTGGGATAGGGATAAATTGATTTTTCCGGATATACTAAAATAAGTTTCTTATATCTGTTTAATTGCGCGACCCCATCGGTTAGTGCATCGAAAATATCATTTTCAAAATCCTGGTAGACCTGAGGGATAGTGGAAGGCAAGGTATCAATTTTGTTATCCAGTAATACTAATTTATCGTCTGGTATTTTTGAAAGTACTTCTTTTACGGGTTCAGGTACACTTTTATGTCTTAAATTCTCATCCTTAAAATGTGGCATAACAACGTAGTAGTCATAGTACCCCAAATATTTTTCCATTAAATTCAAAAAAAGCGTTTCATCACAATGATAAATGTGTAGGTCCAAATGGGCATTAGCTCCGATAGCGTTCAAAAAAGCATTGTAAATACTCATTTTATAAGAACTCAACTTGTTGACCAAAAAAAGAATAGTAAGCTTATTAATAAAATCTGTTTTAGCGACATAGAATCCTTTGCCTTTAACCGATTCTATGATCTTTTTTTCCTTGAGTTGTTTATAAGCTTTTTCAACAGTATCTCTGGAAAGGTAACACTCTTCGCTGATCTCATTAATGGAGGGAATCTTTTGACCCATTTTTAAATTCCCTCTGGAAATATCGTCAATAATAGAATCAACAATTTGTTTATACTTCGGTTTTCTGGAATTATGGTCTATTTGAATGTTAAAAGTGTATTCCATTATAAGCTGCTATTCACCTGTTTATTTATTGGAAAATCAGAATAAGTTAGTGAAAATTCAATAATACACCTTTTTTCTATAAATTACATCAATATTCTTAACTTACTTTTGATAAAACAGCATAGCACAGGATGGAGAATGAGCAGGCTAATCTTATTTTCGTGTCATTCTGAAAATGAATGTTAACAATTTAATTCATGCTATAATGGGTATAACAAAAAAAACCTTCAGTCATGTCAATTATTTATGGGATGATGCCGAAGCCACCAAATTGGAAGGCGATGAAGTGGCGTTGTTTTTATACCGGTCAAATATTCTTGGGGCCGATTTAAGGATTACAAATTATGGCGGAGGAAACACCAGCTGTAAGACTATCGAAAGGGACCCTTTAACACCAGAAGAGGTTGAAGTCATGTGGGTTAAGGGTTCTGGCGGAGACATAGGTTCCTTAACACGATCAGGCATAGCAGGATTATATACACAACGCTTAAGAGATCTTAAAAAAGTCTATCGTGGTATCGAATACGAGGACGAA
>JAAUYH010045846.1_pt1 | contig 16061 bp, 14 predicted proteins | sample 7278061 | NCBI WGS metagenome assembly JAAUYH01 (sample SAMN14350203, study PRJNA611818) | marine sediment metagenome | isolation source: surface marine sediment (0.6m) | place: French Polynesia: Moorea | collected 2018-08
CTCGGTGGTGCCGCCGCCGATGTCGACCACCATGGACCCGGTCGGCTCGGTGACCGGCAGCCCGGCGCCGATCGCCGCGGCCATCGGCTCCTCGATCAGGCCGACCTTGCGGGCGCCGGCGGATTCCGCCGATTCCTGGATCGCCCGGCGCTCGACGGCGGTCGAACCGGACGGCACGCAGATGATGACCTGCGGGCTGGCGAAGCTCCGCCGGTTGTGCACCTTGCGGATGAAGTGCTTGATCATCTCCTCCGCCACGTCGAAATCGGCGATGACGCCGTCCCGCAGCGGGCGGATGGCCTGGATGTTGCCGGGTGTGCGGCCGAGCATCTGCTTGGCCTCGTCGCCCACGGCCAGCACCTGGGTCTTGCCGCGCCGGGTGGCGATGGCGACCACCGACGGCTCGTTGAGCACAATGCCGCGGCCCTTCACGTACACCAGCGTGTTCGCGGTGCCGAGGTCGATGGCCATGTCGGCGGACAGGAACCCTAGAAGATTGGAGAGCATGTGACCGTAGGCTGATTGCGATGGCGAATGGCGGGTGGGCGCGGCTGACCGATGCGACACGTCACGGGGGTCATGCCGTGATTGCCCATACGCCCCCTCTGGCCGGCCAGCGGCCGGCCGGCGGTGCGCGCGGCATCAATCATGACAGTGCGGTCCGACATCTCCGTCGCCGCCCTTCCTGTTCCAGGCCCCATGTGGACTAGCCCTCCGCCGTCACGGCGCTGCACGATTCGACTGTCCGATCATCCCGGTCGCGCGGCGCCGGCTGCAATGAACCGGCAAGGTCGCGATGTTCCGGGGCGGACAATGCGATCACCCAGACCGTATGTCGCGAAGAGCGAGAAGAGCGCCGGCTCCAGTCCCCGAACCCGCCGGAAACCGGCCGATCACGGGAATCTCGTAACCGTTGGTCGATCGCGGCATGGCCACGACAGGCACCCTCCAAACGCGGCCCGTCCTGGGCCTAGTTCGTCGCCAGCTTGCCGCCCGTAGGGTTAACAAAATCTGAAGACGGCGCGCGTCGCACGCACGAGAGCATGTCTATGCGGAACACCGATACGGCGCAACGATTTTCCGCCCTGGAATCGGCGGTCAAACCGCCCAAATCCGGGCATTGCCGGCCGGGCCTGCCGAATTCGCACCGGTGCTGGACACCGGCCAGCGAGCATCCGCCGGCAGGCCCGCGACTCGACCGATCTTCAGGAAATATTCAGCAAGATCGCCGAGCATCGGCGGCCCCTATTCCGGTCGCCGAGAGGGCTTCAGACCAATGGACGACGCTATTCCCCATTCGCTGGTCGACGACATCATCGCCAAGGGCACGGTCAGTGCCGACGATGTCCTGCAGCTGCGCAGAACCATGTTCCAGGACGGGCTGATCGACCGGCGGGAGGCCGAGCAGGTCTTCGCCATCGATGCCGCCTGCACCGAGAAGGCCCCGGAATGGTCCGCCTTCTTCGTCGATGCCCTGACCGACCACGTGGTGTGGAAGGTCGAGCCGAAGAAATACGTCTCCGACGAGAAGGCCAATTTCCTCATCGATCACATTCTCCGCGACGGCAAGGTCGACGGCGAGACCGAGCTGGAACTGCTGATCAATGTCGTGCATTGGGCGATCTCCTGCCCGCCGCCGCTGGCCCTGCTGGCGATGCAGGCGATTCGCGACAGCATCCTGGAGCCGCAGACCGCCGCCTACGGCACTAACCGCCCGCCGGCGGTCATCAGCCCGGCGGACGTCGCCCTGCTGCGCAAGGTGATCTACGCGCCCGGTAGCCCGGGCGGCTATACCGTCACCCGCGAGGAGGCCGAACTCCTCGTCATGCTGAACGACGCGACCAAGGGCACCGAGCGACCCGACAGCTGGGACGACCTGTTCATCAAGGCGGTCGCAAATTTCCTGATGTTCCCCGGCGCCCCGCCGCATGTGCCGACGGCCGAGCAGGAGTTGGGCCGTGAGCGCTGGCTCAATGAGCGCCGCGGCGTCGGCGGGTTCCTGAAGGATATGGGGAGCTCGGTGCGCGGGCTTCAGTTTCCGATGGAGGACGCCCGGCGCGAAGCGGATGTGTTCGGCAAATATGCCGCCCAGGAGGAGCTGGAGAAGGAGCGCGCCCAGCTGGCGACCGCCATGTCGCGCGAGAGCATCGACGCCGGCGAGGCGCAGTGGCTGCTGGCCAATATCGGCGCATCGGGCCCGCTCGAGGAGAACGAGAAGGCCCTGCTGACGTTCATCCGCAGGAACGCGCCGCAGATCGACCCGACGCTGGAACCGCTGCTCGACCGCGCCGGGGTCTGACCTTCCGCGGCCGGGCTACATGCCCGGCTCGATCGGGTGATCGATCGCGCCGCCGGACTCGGCCCAGCCCTGGAACCCACCCAGGTTGCGGACGTCACCGTAGCCGAGGTCCTGCAGCGCCTTGCCGGCCATCGCCGATCGGCCGCCTGAGGCACAGTAGACGATCACCGTCCGGTCCTTGGAGAACGCCTCGTGGTGGAAGGGCGACTCCGGATCGGCGCGGAATTCAAGCATGCCGCGGCTGACATGGAGCGCACCGGCCACCTTGCCGCTGGCCTCGACCTCCGGGGCATCACGCACATCGACCACCAGCGCCTCGCCTGACTCCATCAGCGCCTTCGCCTCCTCGACGGTGATCCTCGGGACCGCCGCATTCGCCTCGGCCACCATCTCCTTCACCGATGTCGCCATTCTCCACCCTCCCAAGATGCGATGACCAGAGCATAGGCGGGCTGAGGTGCGGCTAGAAGCGGTAACCTGCGCCCTTGCCACAAATCGGCCCATGCGTAAGTGTTGACTTACCGTTAGCGCAGACTTACGGTAAGCTATGACTTACGACCTGGTCCTGGCGGCGATGTCCGATCCAACCCGGCGCGCCGTGCTGGAGATGCTGCGCGAGGGTCCTCGCTCGGTCGCCGACATCGCCCGCCGCCTGCCGGTCAGCCGTCCGGCGGTCTCGCAGCACCTGAAGGTTCTCAAGCGGGCCGACCTGGTATTCGAGCGCCGCGATGGCGCCAGACATCTGTACGAGGTCGATTCAGCCGGGCTGGAGGCGCTGAGATCCTATCTGGAGAGCTTCTGGGCCGAGGCCCTTGGCGCGTTCAAGACCGCCGCCGACCGCGGCGACACGGGAGGTGAAGCATGAACCGACCATCGACGGACGCCACCCCGGCGCCGATCACGAAATCCCTCGAGGTGGATCGGCCGCTGGACGAGGCCTTCCGGCTGTTCACCACCGACATGGCGCGCTGGTGGCCGCTGGCCAGTCACTCGGTCGGCGGCGGCGATGCGGAATGGTGCGGCATCGAGCCGTGGGTGGGCGGCCGCGTCTACGAGCGCACGGCCGGCGGCGACGAGCATCTCTGGGGCCGGGTCATGACCTGGGACCCGTCACGGAGCGTCGCCTTCAGCTGGCACCCCGGCCAGGCGCCGGAACCGGCGACGGAAGTCGAGCTGCGCTTCAGCGCGATCACCGAAACCCGAACCCGGGTCGTCCTGATCCACCGCCACTGGGAACGGCTCGGCGATCGCGCCGACGCCGTGCGCGCCCGCTACCAGGACGGATGGGACGGCGTACTGGGCAATTGCCCCGGGCTTCACACCGGGCCATCGGACCGCTCGGTGACGCAGGACAGCCGTCCCGCCTGAAGACCGCGAGGCCGTCCGGGTCATCCATCCGTGGTCGAACGGCGCCCATGCCATGCGCCTGCTCCAAAATGCAGCGCGGCGGTCAGCACGACGGCGGCTGCCAGCAGCGTGACGGCCGTCAGCACGTTGTCGAGTGCCTGTGGCGCGACGATGAGAACCAGGCCCAGCCCGAGCATCATCAGGCCTGAAAGCAGTTTCAGCGCGCGTCCCTGGCCCTCCGTCAGCTTCCGCGCGCCGAGTGTCACGGTGACGACCGCCACGATCGCCAGAAGCGGCAGGACATAGACGGCGTTGTACAGGGCCAGATAGGCGTAGTACCCGATTCCGGACAGGTCCTCGAGCGTCAGGATGCGGGTGTAGACGAGGGGGAAGCCGGTGGTACAGAGAAGCTCATAGGCGTTTGCCGCTATTGCCAACGCAATGGTTCCCGCGACCAGCGCGGGCAATCTGTCGGTTGCGACGAGGCCGCGCATCCGCGCGAAGAGTCTGGGCTTGGCCCGTTCGGGGATCGACAGGGTGACGCCCTTCCTGAAGAAGGCGTAGTCCTTGATGTTGATGGCGGCCACGAGCACGGCGAGCACGCCCGCCACCGTGGTGACGATGCTCAGGCCCTCGAGAACGAGGAACAGGTTCAGCCACGCCGCCATGAAGGCGAAATAGACGAGCCCCGAGAAGACGACGAAGATGCCGCCGATCAGGGCCATGCGACCGCGGCTTCGCGCATGGACCAGCAGACTCAGCAGGAACAGCAGGACAAAGAACGCGCACGGGTTGAAGGCATCCAATCCGCCGAGGACAACGGTCACGACGGGCAACGACATCGCACCAAGGTCGAGCGTTCCGACCAAGGGCAGCGTGACGCCGGAAAGCGCCGGGAGCGCATCGGTGGGCAACGGCGCGCGGGCGATCAGGGACTCATGGCACGATCGGGCCAACGCCTCGAGGTGAGCGCCCACGCCGTCAGGCGTGTCGAAGCCCACGACCATCCGGCCACAAAGGAAGAAGGCCGGAACGCCTCGGATCGGTTCGCCGAGCTGCTCTGCCATTGCCGCGAACAGCGCCCGGTTCCGCGGCGATCCCGTCACCTCCCGGGAGTCCACGATCAACCAGGGATATTTGGCGTCGAGCGCATCGACGAACGGTCGCGCCTTTGCGCAGTGGGGGCAGGTCACGGACCAGAAATACGCCAGCCTGACATCGGCATCGCCGGCCTGCGCGCCGTCCGGCCCCATCCGGCCTCGGTCCTGGGCGACCGCGGCCGCGCCGATGGCAAGGCCGACCAGAAGCACCACCGCCAGCGACGCTACAAACCGCCGCCCGGAACGACCCTGCAAGCGTCTTCGCACCGGTTTCCTGCCTTCGTTAGAGACCGCGCGATGCAATCGGTTGCCAAATGTACGAGACCGGGCGCCCAGCCAGCCGGACGGGTTCGCGATCCCGCACTCCTGTGGCCGAGCACTAGCGGCGGCGGGTCCGGACCACTATGACGTGGGTCAAGCCGGACACGAGACCGATCCGTCGACGCCCGCTAGCGATCGAACGGCCTCGATCCGACTGCTCGACGCCGACGGAGCATGGCGGCCGATGCCGCCATGGTGCCTCGGGATAGGAAGGGAGACGCATGCGCATCGACGACCTGGAAACACCGTGCGTGATGATCGACCTGGAGCGGGTCGAACGGAACCTCGCCCGCTGGCAGGCCTATTGCGACGAGCACGGGCTGGCGAACCGGCCGCATATCAAGACCCACAAGATCCCTGATTTCGCCAGGCGGCAGGTCGAACTCGGCGCCGTTGGCATCGCCTGCCAGAAGCTTGGCGAGGCCGAGGTGATGGCCGATGCCGGGCTGGACGACATGCTGATCCCGTACAACCTGGTCGGGACGGCCAAGCTTCGGCGGGCCGTCGAGTTGGCGCGGCGGGTGACCCTGTCCCTGACCTGCGACAGCGCGGATTGCGCGGACGGCCTCTCGGCCGCGTTCGACGCCGCCGGTCTGACGGTTGCCATGCTGGTCGAGTGCGACACCGGCGCGGCGCGGTGCGGCGTGCAGGACCCGGCCGAGGCTGCGGAGCTGGCGCGGCGCATCGACGCCCTGCCCGGACTCGCCTTCAGCGGGCTGATGACCTATCCGCCGCCCGGAGGCCGGACCGAGGTGCAGGCCTTCCTGGCGGAGGCGATCGCCGCATGTGCCACGGCCGGGCTGGACGCGGCCGTCGTCAGCAGCGGCGGCTCGCCGGACATGTGGTCCGCCCATACGGTTCCGGCCGCCACCGAGCACCGCGCCGGCACCTACATCTACTACGACCGGTCCCAGGTCGAATTCGGCGCCGCTACGCTCGACGATTGCGCGCTCAGCGTCCGCGCGACAGTGGTCAGCCGGCCGACCCCGGATCGGGTGATCATCGATGCCGGATCGAAGACCCTGTCCTCCGACGTCATGAACATCGGCGGGCATGGCACGGTGCAGGAATACCCGTCGGCCCGCCTCTACCAGATGAGCGAGGAGCACGGAAACCTGGACTTCTCGGGCGAGAGCGGCCGACCGACGATCGGCGACGTGCTGACGATCATCCCCAACCACGCCTGCGCCGTGTCAAATCTGCACGAGGTCGTCCACGGGGTGGTCGGCGACCGCGTGGACCGCAGCTATCCGGTCGCGGCCCGCGGCCGGGTGGCCTGACGCACCGGCCGGCGCCGCGGCCGTTCACCGCACCGAATACCGCTCCTTGTAGTACCGGCCGAACCGGCCGGCGTCGCCATGGCTGTCATTGAGGAAGTGGTGGATGTCCTCGGCCGCGCAGACACCGCTTCGCCACGCGCCGTGCACGGCCAGGGGCTGGTAGTCCGCGTCGTAGGCCGGCGCGGTCGCCTCGCCGGCCCAGAACAGCGGCAGGCTCTCGCGCGGATCCTTCAGCGCCTCACGGGCCGAGGCGGCGGCGATCTTGCGCCGTCGCTTGGGCACGAAGCGCAGATACGAATTGCCGCCACGGGCAAACGGGTCCTTCGACCAGTCCTGACGCATGAAATTGGCGACGAAGGCGCCGCGCGGATGGTCCGGGCTGCGGGCCAGCAGATCCTCCTTCTTCCAGCTCCGGCCGCGTCCGTAGACCTTGCCGAGGGCCGCGAAGACGTGGTCGACCGCCTGGGCATCCGTCATGTCGGCGATGCGGCGGTGGTCCTGATTCATCAGCAGGCCGGTCAGCACATGCGGGCCGTGATGCTCCTTGGGGAAGTTGGAGAAGAATGTGCGCGCCTGGCCGCGCGGATTGCTGAGCACCGACATGTGCGCCGCCGTGTGCTGGTCGTCGTTCCAGACCCGCTCCTTGAACTCCAGCCCGAACTTGGTGATCGCCCCCATGCCGATCATCTCCAGCGCCCGCCGCTTCTTCGGGGTCAGAAGATCGCCGAAGATCGCCGAGCCCTCACCGGTGTCCGGGTTCAGCATGCCGGCCGAGAAGGTGCACAGGACGGCGCCGCCGGTGTAGGTCTTGCCGCCCTCGGTGGCGACCGCAAGCTTGCCACCGGCCACGCGCTCGACCTTGACGACCCTGCAGTCGGTCTTGCCGAACCGGCTCTTCTTCAAGGTGCCGCCGGCCTTCTTGAACCGGCGCAGGATGGCGTCGGGCAACCGGTCGAAGCCGCAAACGTCGTGGCGCTGGGAGCTCTTCAACTCCATGCGGTACTCGGTGGGTTCCATGAGCTGGTCCGGCACCGCATCGGACGCGATGCCGGCGATGCTGAGGTCGTCGATCATGCCCGGGGTGTGGGCGGTCAGCGTGTATTCCAGCAGCGCGGTGGCTCGGGCGCTGAGCCCGTCGTCATGGCGGCAGCGTGCGGCGAACTCCCTGGCGGTGATGTCGGGAGAGGTTCTCCATTTGAAGTCGCGCAGCCTCTCAAGGCAGCCCTGCACCGGCCAGAGATCCTTCTCGAAGATCACCTCCGCCAGCATCTTGGTGTTCTTCCAGCCGGGGAAGAAGAGGCGGTTGCGGGGGACCTTGAACGGGCCCACCGTGCATTTGTGCAGCGCCGAGACCGAGAAGCGGTGGCTGCGGACCTCGTCCCAGAAGGCCTGGTACCGCGGCTTCTCGTCGACATGGATGTATTCCGCTCCGGCCTCTGCCGGTATCGGCTTGCCGTCCTTCTTCACGAAGTCCCAGACCGAATACATGCGGCCGCCGACCCGATCCGAGCCTTCCAGCAGAAGGACCTTCAGCCCGGCCCGTTGCAGGTCGCGCGCCGCGGTCACCCCGGCAATTCCGGCCCCGAGAACGATGCAGTCGAAAGCGGTCTGAGACCCTGGACTGGGCATGGCGGCCTCCCCCAAAGCGCCCCGCTACCTGCAGATAAATGGAATTTGAATCAAAATGCTTTGAATGGGTCACAAAATACACTTCTGCGGATCACAAGGCCATGCCTGGTCCTGCGACATGCAACAGCCGCCGCCAGGTCGGGCGACCGCGGGAATTCCCATCCGGAAATGGTGATGGGCCGCCGGCGCCGAGTGACATCCGGCGCCGGCGGCGTTGGTGGCTAGTTCTTTTCCTTGTCGACCAGCTTGCTGGCGCCGATCCAGGGCATCATGGCGCGCAGCTTCTCGCCGACCTGCTCGATCTCGTGCTCGGCGGCGCGACGGCGGGTGGCCTTGAAGCTGGTCTGTCCGACCTTGTTCTCCAGCATCCAGTCGCGGGTGAACTTGCCGGTCTGGATCTCATGGAGGATCCGCTTCATCTCCGCCTTGGTGTCGTCGGTGATGATCCGCGGCCCACGGGTGTAGTCGCCGTATTCCGCGGTGTTGGAGATCGAATAGCGCATGTTGGCGATGCCGCCCTCATACATCAGGTCGACGATCAGCTTGACCTCGTGCAGGCACTCGAAATAGGCCATCTCGGGCGCGTAGCCGGCGTCGACCAGGGTTTCGTACCCGGCCTGGATCAGCGCCGTCAGCCCGCCGCACAGCACCACCTGCTCGCCGAACAGGTCGGTCTCGCATTCTTCCTTGAAGGTGGTCTCGATGACGCCGGAGCGGCCGCCGCCGATGGCGCAGGCATAGGACAGGCCGATGTCGAATGCGGCGCCGCTGGCGTTCTGGTCGACCGCGATCAGGCAGGGCACGCCGCCGCCCTTCTGGTATTCGGCCCGCACGGTGTGGCCCGGGCCCTTCGGCGCCACCATGAACACGTCGATTTCCTTCGACGGCTCGATCAGGTTGAAATGCACGTTCAGCCCGTGGGCGAAGGCGATGCCGGCGCCGTCGCGCAGGTTCGGCCCGATGTGTTCGTTGTAGATGTCGGCCTGCAGCTCGTCCGGCGCGCACATCATGACGACGTCGGCCCAGGCCGCGCCGTCGGCCGGGCTCATGACCTCGAAGCCGGCGGCTTCCGCCTTCTTCACGGTGGCGGAGCTGGGGCGCAGCGCGATGCGAACGTCCTTCGCGCCGCTGTCGCGCAGATTGGCGGCGTGGGCATGGCCCTGGCTGCCGTAGCCGACGATCAGCACCTTCTTGGTCTTGATCAGATTCACATCGGCGTCGCGATCGTAATAGACGCGCATGGCGGACAATTCCTTTCCTGTTGATCTTCTTTTTCACGCTTTCCGGCCGGTCCGGCAGGCCGGGCGCAGTCCATAGCATTTCGCGTCACCGAAATCCAAGTGCGCCGGGCTCAATCGCGGCAAGAATGTCCCGATCGCCCGGGTCCCGTTGGCCCGATCCGGGCGAGGCCGCTCAATTGGCGAGACCTTGGAAGCTTTTTCCACTGTCCATTATTGGCGAAAATCGGCAACGTACAAACAATCCAAAATGGCGCGTGGGCACTGCCTCGGAAAGCGACAATCACCGGGCAGTAGTTCCCCAAGGATGTTACCCACCTTGTTGCGTTGGTTGCATTGCCGGTCCCGCGCATACTGCTAAAATCTGTGCTATACCAAATACACGAGGTGCATTGGGGCGGAGGCGAGCGATGGCAGCCAGCATGTTTGATCGCTATGGGGGGTTCTCAAGCGTCAGCAAGATCGTCATGGCCTTCTACGACAAGGTGTTGGATTCCGACATCATCGGCGACTATTTCGAGGACGTCGAACTGCCGGACCTGATCGATCACCAGACCAAGTTCATCGCGTCGGTCATGGGCGGGCCGGCCAGCTACACCAACGAGGTTCTGCAGCGGGTGCACGCGCATCTCGACATCGATGCCGCCGCCTTCGAGGAGGTGGTGACCCTGCTGCGCGAGACGCTGGAAGAGTTCGAGCTGGAGCCTCACGACATCGATGTCATCGTGCAGGACATCAGGGGCCGGTCCTCCTACATCATCTCCGCCTGACGGGCGTGTTCAGAGCGACGGGAAGGGCACGCAGAGGCCGCCAATGAACATCGAGAACTTCAACAAGATGTTGCTCGAGTCGGTCGGCGTCGGCCTGGCGATCCTGACGCGCGAGTCCCGAGAGGTTGTATTCGGCAACCGCCGCTTCGTGGAGTGGTTCCCCGGCACCGTCGGGGTCGGAACCCGCCTTGAGGACCTGTTCCCGGATGTCGACGTGCGCAAGGTCGAATCGCGGCTCGCCGACGGCAAGACCTATGTCTGCGAGGCGCAGATCAAGATCAAGCGCCGGCCGATGACCCTGGCGCTGCACTTCACCCGGCACGTCTACAACGACATGTCGGTGATGATCCTGGAGTGCACCAACATCACCAAGATCAAGGAACTCGAATACATGATCGAGTCCTATTCGAAGATGGTGGAGAAGCAGAACCGCACCCTGCAGCGCGAGAAGGAACGGGTCGAGAAGCTGCTGCTGAACGTGATGCCGCGCAGCGTCTATGAGGAGCTGAAGACGTTCGGCGTCACCGCGCCGCAGAAATACGAGATGGCGTCGGTGCTGATGCTGGACTTCGTCGGCTTCACCGACATGGCGATCTCCCAGGACCCGGCCGGGGTCATCGCCGAGCTGAACGACATCTTCACCGCCTTCGACCGGATCGTGGAGCAGTTCGGTTGCGAGCGGATCAAGACCATCGGCGACGCCTACACGGCGGTCTCCGGAATCCCCGAGCACACCCCGGAGCATGCCCACAACATCGCCAAGGTGGCGCTGTTGATCCTGCGCTATCTGCAGCGCCGCAACGCCGCCCATGCCAACGAATGGATCTGCCGCATCGGCATCAATTCCGGGACCCTGATCGGCTCGATCGTCGGGGTGCAGAAATACGTCTACGACATCTTCGGGCCGGCGGTGAACCTGGCAGCCCGACTGGAATCCCTCTCCGAGCCAATGGTGATCACCCTGTGCGAGGACATGCACACGTTGATCCGCCATGACTTCAGCTTCACCGATCGCGGCGTGGTCGACATCAAGGGCTTCGGCAGCAAGCACGTCTACAGCCTGGACGGGGCCCAGGCGCCGCTGGCGCCGCAGTCGCCGTATCTCGGCTAGCGGCGTGCGCCGCGCGGAGTAGCCTACTCGAAGGCCTCCGCCAATTGCTGCGGCGAGCGCGCGCCCCCGGGAATGGCGGCCGCCGCATGACCCGTCACCGCGACATAGGCGACAGCGATCACCGCCAGGGACAGAACCGCGGTCGGCACCTCCTGGAGCGAGTTCAGGAGTTCCATGGACAGCTGCAGAAGGTGGCGTGTCTCCATGGTGAACTCATACTGAAAGAGCGCCATCGTCAGAAGCGTGCGCAGCACGACGAACGGAACCGGTATCAAGAGCAACAGCAGGAAGAGCCGTGTGGACAGCCCCCGGGTCTCATGCCAACTCCGTTCGAGAAGAAGCCCACGGCGCAGCACCGCATTCGGATAGGCGAAGCAGAACCTGGACATGGCCAGCGCGTAGCCGGCGAACAGAACGATCTTCACGGACTGCAGCGCGTACGCCATGGTCGCCGCATCGATCGTCCCGGCAGACTCGGCGCCCACCGCCAGGTGCAGCAGCCCGTGATCGATCGGAAACAGCGCGGTGGTCCAGGCGATCTCGAAGACCAGGACCAGCAGGATCGGTAGGGCAAGGTCGCTGACCCGCCGACGGCCTCCGGGCAGTGGCGCCAGGAGCGTCCACAGGAGCAGCACCACCAGAACCGCCCGGATGAGATCGTGCAGATACTCGATCGGCAGCAGCAGCAGAATCTGCAACAGGCCGGCCAGCAGCGCGTCGCTATAGATGAATTGGACAAGCTCCAGCGGCAGCCCCAGCCACAATGTGGGATCGTGACCGGACAGGGCGCCGAGCATCAGCCCGTCCAGCACCAGCCAGGCAGAGGTGAGGCCCAGCACAGGCAGCCGGCGGCGCCAGAGCGCAATGATCGCTCTTCCCAGAATCTGCCCCAGGCTGATCATCCTCGACTGCCCACCGCGCGTCTGCGATGCGACCGACCCTTTCGGCTGGCCGCCGGGCGCGACCTTAGCCGCCAGGGGTTACCGCCCGATCAAGAAGGCCCGGAATGGGCCGCCTACTCCGTGCCAAGCACGCCGCCCGGCCCGCGGGCGATGGCGACGACGCCGGTGCGGCTGACGTCGTTGAGGCCGAGCGGTTGCATCAGGCCGATGAACGCATCCAGCTTCTCCGACGAGCCGGTGACCTCGAAGGTGAAGCTCTCGGTCGTGGAATCGACCACCCGGGCACGGAAGATGTCGGCGATGCGCAGCGCCTCGATGCGCTTCTCGCCGGTCGAGTGGACCTTGATCAGGCCGAGTTCGCGCTGGACGAACGGGCCTTCCATGGTCAGGTCGTTGACGCTGTGCACCGGCACCAGCCGGTCGAGCTGGGCCTTGATCTGCTCGATGATCATCGGCGTGCCGGAGGTGACGAGCGTGATGCGCGACTGCGCCATGTCGTGCTCGACCTCGGCGACGGTCAGGCTTTCGATGTTGTAGCCGCGGCCGGAAAACAGGCCGATGACCCGGGCCAGCACGCCGGGCTCGTTGTCCACCAGCACCGATATGGTGTGCTGCTCGATGGGTTCGTCTCTGGGGGGCATGGTCGTCTCGGATCGATAACGGGCGTGGGTCGGTCAGGCGGTCGGCCGGAGCGCGGTTGCGCCCCGGCGATTGGAACGCGGCGGCCAGCCGCGCCTAGACCAGGACCATGCCGTCTTCCGCCGCCGGCTTCTCCGCCTTGTCCTCGGGCCCCAGCAGCATGTCGTTGTGGGCGTGACCTCCGGGGATCATCGGGAAGCAGTTCTCCGACTTCTCGACCTGCATGTCGACGATGACCGGGCCGTCGGTCTCGATCATCCGGGTGATGACGTCGTCGACCTCCGACACCTTGGTGGCGCGCAGCCCGGTCCAGCCGAAGGCGTCGGCCATCTTGACGAAATCCGGCAGGGCGTCGGAATAGCTCTCCGAATAGCGTTCGCCATGCAGCAGCTCCTGCCACTGCCGCACCATGCCCATCCAGAAATTGTTCAGCACGAAGATCTTGACCGGCAGCCGGTACTGGGCCGCCGTCGACATCTCCTGGATGTTCATCATGATCGAGGCCTCGCCGGCGACGTCGATCACCAGCGCATCGGGATGGGCGATCTGGACCCCGATCGCCGACGGGAAGCCGTAGCCCATGGTGCCGAGCCCGCCAGAAGTCATCCAGCGGTTGGGCTCCTCAAAGGGGATGAACTGGGCGGCCCACATCTGATGCTGACCGACCTCGGTGGTGACGTAGACATTGTCTCGGCCGGCGGTCAGCTCGGCCAGCCGCTTGATGGCGTATTGCGGCTTGATGATCGCGTCCGTCGTCATGCTCTGATGGAACTTCAGGCAGTCCCGCGCACGCCATTTCTCGATCTGGGACCACCAGGGCTGCAGCGCCTTGCCGTCTTGCTTGCCGCGCTTCTTCAGCAGCGCCACCATCTGCTCGATCACCACGCCGACATCGCCGACGATCGGCAGGTCGACCTGCACGTTCTTGTTGATCGAGCTCGGATCGATGTCGACATGGATCTTCTTCGACCCCGGCGAGAAGGCCGAGATCTTGCCGGTCACGCGGTCGTCGAAGCGCGACCCCAGCGCCACCATGACATCGCAGTTGTACATGGCCAGGTTGGCCTCATACGTCCCGTGCATGCCCAGCATGCCCAGGAACTGCGGGTCCGACGCCGGGAAGGCGCCGAGCCCCATCAGCGTGCTGGTGCAGGGCGCGCCGGTCATCCGCACCAGCTCGCGCAGCGCGGCGGAGGCCTGCGGTCCGGCATTGATGACCCCGCCGCCGGTATAGAAGATCGGCCGCTTGGCCTTGGCGATCAGCGCCACCGCCTGCTCGACCGCGCCATTGTCCGGCTCGCGCCGCGGGCGATAGCTCTTGTGCTCGATGTTCTCCGGCGGCTCGTAGTCGCCGCTGTCGAACTGCACATCCTTGGGCAGGTCGATGACCACCGGGCCCGGTCGGCCGCTGCGCGCCACGTAGAACGCCTCATGGATGGTGCGCGCCACCCGGTTGACGTCCTTGACCAGGTAGTTGTGCTTGGTGCAGGGGCGGGTGATGCCGGTGGTGTCGCACTCCTGGAAGGCGTCGTTGCCGATCAGGTGGGTCGGCACCTGGCCGGTCAGGCAGACCACCGGAATGCTGTCCATCAGCGCATCGGTCAGCCCCGTCACCGCGTTGGTGGCGCCGGGACCGGAGGTAACGAGGACGACGCCGACCTTGCCTGTCGAGCGGGCATACCCCTCGGCGGCGTGCACGGCAGCCTGTTCGTGCCGTACCAGGATGTGCCGGATGGCGTTCTGCTTGAACAGCGCATCATAGATCGGCAGCACCGCACCGCCCGGATACCCGAAGATGACATCCACGTCCTGATCCACCAGGGCTTTCAGGACGAGTTCGGCTCCGGTCAGTTGTTCGTCAGACATTGTCCTCGTGCCTTAAAAAAGGGCCCTCGGAGAGGCCCTCACCTGTTGCGACTTCGCGTCGTTGCGCCCCCTTTTCCGCGGGGACCGGCAAGCTAGACGTGTTGCACTGCAAGGTCAACGCCAATCTCGAACAATCGACAAGATTTCCGAGCGCAAACTTTTCGAATATTGCGCATCGACTGCGCGGGTGTTTTGCCGTTTCGAGGCCAGGACCTGGTTGCGAAACCAGGTCATCTGCCGCTTCGCATAGCGCCGCGTCGCCTGCTGCGCCTGGGCGATGGCGGCGTCGCGGTCGATCTCGCCGGCAAGGAACCGCGCGATTTCCGGTACGCCCAGCACCTTCATGACGGGCAGCCCCGGATCAAGCCGGCGGGCCAGCAGCGCCCGCACCTCGTCCACCGCCCCGCCCTCCATCATCGCCACGAAGCGGCGGTCGCAGGCGGCATAGAGCGGCTCCCGCGGCGGCATCAGGACGAGGGTGAGGAACCGCAGGGCCGGCGGCGGTCCGGAAACCGGCTCCGCCTGCCAGTCCGCCAATGACCGACCGGTTGCTTCAAGCACCTCCCAGGCCCGGACCAGCCGCTGGCTGTCGCCGGGACTGAGCCGGGCCGCCATCACCGGATCGCGCTCGGCCAGCGCGGCATGGAACGCGGCCCCGCCGAGTTCGGCGTGCATCGCCAGGGCCTCGGCCTTGACCGCCTCCGGCACGTCGGGAATGTCGGACAGCCCATCGGTCAGGGCGCGGAAATAGAACCCGGTCCCGCCGGTGACGACGGGCAGGCGGGCGTCGCGATGGGCCGCTGCGATCTCGGCGATCGCCATCTCTCGCCAGCGCGCCGCCGAGCACCGCTCGGCGCCGTCGATGACGCCATAGAGACGGTGCGGCGCCCGCGCCAGGTCGTCCGGCCCCGGCCGCGCCGTGACCACGGACAGGTCGCGATAGACCTGCATGCTGTCGGCGTTGATGACGACCCCGTCCAGCGCCTCCGCCAGATCGAGCGCCAGCCCCGACTTGCCGCTGGCCGTCGGCCCGCCGACGAAGACGACCGGGCGATGTTCTATGTTGTCTTTAACCACGGCGCTTTATATCTGTCCTCGCCCAGTACCCCCCATCATGGATGGATGACACGTATGACGGCCTTGCATCCCCTTCGGCAAGGAGCGTGGTCCGCCGCGATGCAGCGCATCGCAAGGGCCGCGCGACGCTGTCCGAAGGGGCTGCAAGGCCGTCCTCCGGATCGCGTCCCGCCCCCGCCGGAGGGCGTCAGCGCCACTTGCCGATGCGCTGCATCGCCGGCGCGACGCTTCCTGCCCGGCGGGCGCGGGTCGCGATCATACGTATCATCCATCCATGATAGGGGGTACTTGTTCCGCAGCGCCGTCGGTTTTGCATGTCCAACGTCCTGACGCTGATTGGCGAGCCGACACTCGCCAGCGAGCTGGTATCGGCGGCGCATTCCGCCGTCTCCGGCCTCGCCGTCGAGGCCGGCGACCCCGACTGGCTGGCGCCGGGCATCGCCTGCGACATCGCCTTCGAGGGGCCGGACACCACGACCATC
>JAAUYH010023530.1_pt1 | contig 16057 bp, 14 predicted proteins | sample 7278061 | NCBI WGS metagenome assembly JAAUYH01 (sample SAMN14350203, study PRJNA611818) | marine sediment metagenome | isolation source: surface marine sediment (0.6m) | place: French Polynesia: Moorea | collected 2018-08
CTCCATGACAGGTGTACCAAGCGTCAAACCTTCACGAAGCGTCGTCGATCCATCGAGTGTGAGCATAAGTGATCCGGCGAAACACCTGGTTTCGCGGGCAGCATTGAAGCTTGAACATGCATTGGAGCAATTTGGCTGGAGCCCCAAAGACAAAATTGCACTTGATATTGGGGCATCAACCGGCGGGTTTTGCCAAGTGCTTCTTCAACACGGTGCGGCACATGTGTTTGGAATTGATGTTGGACATGATCAAATGGATGGGCGGATCAGCGCTCATGAGCAAATGACCAGTATTGAAGGTCTCAATGCTCGCGATCTCACTTTGGGATATCTCAATAATAAAGTGCCTGAGTTCATCACAAGTGATGTCAGTTTCATTTCACTAAAACTCGCTTTGCCACCTGCCTTGTCAATTGCAGCGCCCGGCGCGAAAGGGATTTTTCTGATAAAGCCCCAGTTCGAAGTGGGAAAAGATGATCTGGGCAAAGGTGGCATAGTGCGTGATCCAGAATTGGCCAAACAATGCGCGAGTGATCTGGAAAGCTGGTTAAGTTCCGTTTCTGGGTGGGCTGCAAAACATCTGATCCCGTCACCTGTTCTCGGAGGGGATGGCAATATGGAATTTCTGCTGGCAGGAGAAAAACATGCCTGAAATCACCATTGAAAAACTCGGGCGACAGGGCGACGGAATATTTGTCGAGAATGGTAAGGAGATCTTTGTGCCCGCCACTCTTCCACGTGAGGTGGTCAAAGTATCAGGCAAGGGGCAACGTCGAACCCTGGAAGAAATCGTCAAGCCGAGTACCAAGCGCATTGATCCTGTTTGCAAGCATTTTGGGACCTGCGGTGGTTGTCAGCTTCAACACCTTGAAGCTGAAACCTACCAGACATGGAAAACTGAGTTGCTTGTTGAAGCACTGGCAAGGGCAGGGATTGAGCACAAACCAGACAAGTTTTTGTCGTTTCCTGTTTCGGCACGCCGAAAAGCTGTATTTTCAGCGGCCCGGATTGCTGGAGAACTGCATTTTGGTTTCACCAGACAGAATAGCAATGAAATCGTACCGATTGACGAATGCCATGTAGTTGTGCCGGCGTTACAAGATGCATTGCCTGACCTCAGAAGCTTTGTATCTTCGCTACCATTGAGCGCAAAGCCAGTCAGGATATCCGCTCTTGTCACAGCCAACGGGCTTGATGTTGAGGTGGAAGAGTTGAAGCTGAAATCTGACGTTCAGCAACGCGCATTGAGCCGGAAAGCACTAGATGTTGGGTTCGCTCGTCTGTCATTTGATGGAGAAACTGTCATTGAAGCCTGCAAACCGTTTGTTCAGATGGGCAAGGCTATGGTCCTTCCTCCGCCCGGCGGCTTTTTACAGGCCAGTTCGGAAGCTGAAGAGGAAATGGCTAGTATCGTAGTCAGTCACCTATCCGGAGCCAAGAAGGTGGCGGACTTGTATTGTGGCGTCGGTACATTTGCCCTACGATTGGCAGAGGGGTCACAAGTATGGGCTTTGGAGGATAGCACGCCTGCAATTGCATCTCTCGACCTCGCATGGCGCGGAACCGCTGGAAACCTCAAGCAAATATCTTCTGAAGTTCGCAACCTTGAGCGGAGACCTGCTAGTTTCAAAGAGCTAAAGAGATTTGAAGGGTTGGTTTTCGACCCACCCCGCGCCGGTGCAGAATTGCAGTCTAGGCAGATCGCCAAATCTAGAGTTGGAAAAGTTGCAGCAGTCTCCTGCAATCCCATCACTCTGGCTCGGGACCTCTCAATCCTGTTGGAGGGCGGGTACGCCATCAAGGAAATAGTCGCGATTGACCAGTTTCGCTTTACCTATCACCTGGAAACAATTGTACTGCTGGAAAAATAAAAGCGGCCGGTTCTTTATGTGGGTCAGAACCAGCCGCGTTGAAACGGGCCGCAGCCCTTTTCTGCTGTCACACTACACCGAACCTCTAACCCCATCAATTGAACACAAGGTCGACATGTGCATTACGCAGATCATCGATTTGCGTAATATATTTGCACCTTAATGTGTGAATTGAACGGGAATGCTTGCGGTTACCTACTACCGTGACATGAATGCCATAAACGCCTGTTTCGCTTCGTCGGATTCCAGCCGTTGACCGAACAACACCGCTTCTTCCCGCATCCGCTCCAGGACGGGTGTGCGATCTCCGCGAATAAGATCACGAGACAGTTTCAACGCTTCAGCAGGTTTGGCCGCGATGCCCTCTGCGATCTCCATTGCAACGCCTTCCAACGTATCCGAAGAAACAACCTTGTTGACGAAACCCGCCTCTTTCGCATCTTCTGCAGAAAAACCATTGCCCATGGCCAACAATTCAAAGGCCTTGTGATGGCTCATCACCATTGGCCCTATCAGACTTGACCCGGCCTCGGGTACAAGCCCCAAATCCACAAAAGGTGTTTTGAACATGGAGGTATCGGCGGAAACTACGTAATCACAGTGAAGCAACATGGTCGTGCCAACGCCGATTACCAAACCATCAACCCCTGCAACCATAGGCTTGGGTGCCATGATAATGCGCTCGAGAAAATCGAACACTGCCATGGAATCGCGCTTACCAGTCATTGCCACTTTGGCAAAATCTGCGATGTCATTGCCAGCAGAAAACGCGCCAGGTGTGCCAAGAAACAAAATGACCCGAACATCGTCATTCGAATTCGCTTCATCTAAAGAAGCGGCCATTTTTGCATACATGTCTCCGGTGATGGCGTTTTTCTTGTCCGGGCGGTTCATGCGGATGGTCATCACACCCGCATCCAAAGAGTTTACAATATGATCATTTTCGTTAGACATGAGTTCAGCTCGCTTTCAACATTTCACCTGCAGCCAGCAAACTGTCTGCGCCAGAGATAACCGTTTCGCGTATCGCACTGCATTCGCTGGCAAAGTTCTCCGCAAAGTAGCGTGCAAGACCAATTCGTGAACTATCCTTATCAGCCAATGCTGATTTAGCCAGATAACAACCGCCTGATGCTAACCCAAACTGGCGCAAGTAAGGAGTTGCACCAGCTAGCGCCTTGTCCATGCCGCCATTGGCAAGGTTTTCCATAATCCAATCAGTGGTTGCTTCAACATCGTTGAGTGCATTTTCCAAGAGTTCAGCGGTGTTTCCAAATCCATCATCATTTGCGCCACGAACCTGTTCGACAATCCCACGAAGCTCGGAAACGTATGCTTTAACGCAGTCACCACCGGAAAGCGGTAATTTTCTGCTCACAAGGTCTATTGCCTGAATGCCATTCGTACCCTCATAGATCGGATTTATTCGCCCATCCCGCATATATTGGGCAGCACCGGTTTCTTCGATAAAACCCATGCCGCCATGAATTTGAACGCCGATCGATGCCATGTCACAACCAACATCGGTCGAAAACGCCTTTGCTATCGGTGTAATCAAGCTTGCACGTTCGGCCCAGAATTTTGCATCATCCCCCTCATTGATGTGCGCCATATCCAGAGCATATGCGCAGGAGTAGCAAATACCCCGTGCGGCATCTGTCATTGACTTCATGGTCAACAGATTGCGCTGTACATCCGGGTGATGCACGATTGGCGCCATACCATTACCGTCATAGTCAGCAGCCTTGCCCTGTTTGCGCTCGTTTGCATAAGCTAGTGCATGCTGAAAGGCCGCTTCCCCAATTGAAACACCTTGGGTACCAACATTGAGGCGAGCATTGTTCATCATCGTGAACATGCAATTGAGCCCCCGGTTTTCTTCACCAATCAAATATCCAATCGCGCCCGGATCGCGGCCTTCAAACCCGTCTCCATAGATCATGACACAGGTCGGTGAGCCATGGATGCCCATTTTGTGCTCAATCGACTGGCAGAAGACATCGTTTCTTTCACCTGGCGTACCGTCATCGTTCAACAGGAACTTGGGTACCAGGAACAGGGAAATACCGCGCGTGCCTGCCGGCGCATCTGGCAAACGGGCCAATACGAGGTGACAGATATTCTCTGTCATGTCGTGTTCTCCAAACGTGATGAAAATCTTCTGACCAAAAATCTTGTAAGAACCATCGCCCGTTGGTTCTGCTCTCGATTTAAGCGCTGCCAAGTCTGAACCACAGGCCGGTTCAGTGAGGTTCATCGTGCCGCTCCATTCTCCGGAAACCAGTTTCTCGAGATAGGCATCCTTGAGTTCTTTCGACCCATGTTTGTCGAGTGCTTCGATGGCACCAATAGTCAACAGCGGACAAAGCCCAAAGGCCATGGACGCCGAGTTCCACATTTCGGATGCAGCAATTGCGAGCATGTTTGGCAGCCCCTGACCACCATATTCTTCAGGGCCTGCAATTGCGTTCCACCCCCCCTCGCACCATTCTTTATAGGTTTCCTTGAAGCCCGGGGTTGTGGTGACCTTTGCGTTTTCCCACTTCGCACCAATCAAATCCGCGTCTTTGTTGAGCGGAGCGATACGATCGGTTGCAAATTTACCGGCTTCTTCGAGAACAGCATCAACCAGATCTTCAGAGAGATCGCCAAACTTCCCCTGATCCAAAGCGTCTTTCATTCCCGCTACATGTTTGAGCGTATGGGATATTTCTGCTACGGGTGCGCGATACATGGTCTAACTCCAGATGAATGCTTTCCAACTGTTTGAATAATATTGACGTATACGTCAATCGAAAATGGCACACAATGTCGCTCAACTACCCTGCAAAATTGAATAATTCGAATCTGGATCAGGCGATGGTCGACCTCAAATCCGGCCAATGCGTCGCAATTCCAACAGAGACCGTTTACGGACTTGCAGCAGACGCTACCAATGGTGAAGCGGTAGCCAGAATATTTGAAATGAAGGAACGCCCCACATTCAACCCATTGATATGTCATGTAAACGGGGTTGAGATGGCTTCCCGGTACGGTGAATTAAATTCAATCGCGTTATTGCTGGCAGAGACCTTCTGGCCCGGCCCTCTGACGATTGTTGTTCCTCTACTGGAAAGTTCAGGCATCAGCTCACTTGTGACTGCAGGCCTTGATTCCATTGGCCTTCGCCATCCCAAAGGTATTTCTTCCGACCTTATCGCCCTGTTTGGCAAACCGCTTGCCGCGCCGAGCGCCAATAAATCTGGTAGGATTTCACCCACTACGGCCGAACATGTGAAAAGCGAGTTTGAAAACGAGGAGCTTGTCATAATCGACAATGGTCCTTGTGATGTTGGTCTGGAATCGACCATTGTGAAGGTTGATGATCACTCCATCACGATGCTCCGGCCTGGTGCGGTGACTGCAGATATGATTGCTGAGGTCACAAATATTTCTCCGACATATCCTAAATCTAAAAAAATTGAAGCTCCGGGTATGATGCAAAGCCACTACGCTCCAGACGCTAAGGTTATTCTGAACTTCAAAGAACGCAATACGCTCGATCCCGCCTATGCCTGGTTGCAGTTTGGACCGGATTGTAAAGAAGAAGATACAAAGGCACTCAATCTCAGCAGAAACGGAGATCTCATTGAAGCGGCGGCAAATCTGTACGGGATGCTCAAGGAACTCGATGCAGCAGGACCAAGTACTATTTGCGTTTCTCCAATTCCCGAAACCGGAATTGGCGTCGCAATCAATGACCGTCTGCGCCGCGCCGCCGCACCACGAGAGAGCCACTGATGAACTCAGATTTGATTGACCAGTTTGTTGCACTTGTGGGCGAAAGCCATGCCCTACGCATTCATGACGACCTGACACATTACACGCATGAAAATCGTGGACTCTTTGTAGGCAACACGCCTTTGGTTCTGAAGCCTGCGAATACCAAAGAAGTATCATCGATCATGCAACTGGCGTCACAGACAAGAACTCCCGTTGTTCCACAAGGCGGCCATACCGGACATGTGGGTGGTGCTGTTTCTGATGAAAGCGGCTCACAAATCATCATATCGTTGGAGCGCATGAACAAGGTCCGAGAAATCGATTTGAATGGCAATGTTTTGGTTTGCGAAGCTGGTTGTATTTTGCAAACCATTCAGGAAACGGCGGACAATAATGAACGCCTGTTTCCACTTGCGCTGGGATCGCAAGGATCTTGCCAAATTGGTGGAAACATCTCCACCAATGCTGGCGGGACCGGAGTACTGGCCTATGGAAATACCCGGCAATTGGTGATGGGGCTTGAGGTCGTTTTGCCCTCTGGTGAAATCTGGAATGGTCTTAGAAGGCTCAAGAAAGACAATACCGGATATGATCTCAAGGACCTCTTCATCGGAGCAGAAGGTACATTGGGTATAGTAACCGCAGCAGTTTTGAAGTTGTTCCCCAAACCAAAAGGAAAGGCTGTTGCGTTTTGCGGGATGTCAAATGTGGAGAAGGCCGTCGCTTTGTTGAAAAGGGCATCTGAACTTGCCGGCAATTCACTGACCGCATTTGAGTTTATGGCAAAAACACCTGTTGAGCTGACCGTTGCGCACATCGATGACATACGCAATCCATTAAGTAGATTTCACAATTGGCACACTTTGATTGAAGTTTCATCAAATCGGTCTGAAGAAGAAGCGATGGAAACCTTGCAGGTGATTTTGGAAGAGCCGCTGGAAAATGGCCTTATTGAAGATGCTGCGATTGCCACTTCGATTGCCCAACAGAGAGATTTCTGGAGATTGCGCGAAACGATGCCACTTGCACAGAAGTCAGCGGGTGGATCAATGAAACATGACATATCGATTCCGATTCATCGCATCACCGAATTTCTGGTCAAAGCCGACCAGCTGATCCTTGGTGACATTCCCGAAGCACGACTATACACATTCGGTCATTTGGGGGATGGAAACATCCACTATAACATCACTCAACCAGACGGTGCTGGCGAGCAAGAGTTTCTTGCGAAGCAACCGGAAATAAATGAGAAAATTCACGACTTGGTTGTGAGATTTGAGGGATCAGTTGCTGCTGAACACGGGGTTGGAAAGCTGAAACGCGCTTTGCTGGAGAGAACAAAAAGCCCGGTTGAGCTGCGCCTTATGAAAACAGTAAAGGCAGCGCTTGATCCTGAAAACATAATGAATCCGGGCAAAGTTATCAGCGTTGAATAGACCTTCGGGCATCAGGATAGTTTATAAGAATCTAATCGAATTTCCTGAATCTGATTGGTAAAAATGTAGAGGTCCGTGAAACGGGATCTCCATCTCATAGGCTTAGAGTGCGGCCAATCGACCTGAGCCTCGTCATGTATCTTTTGGAAAAAATAAATCTATCTCGCTGGCCCGTAGTGATATCCGCGACGTTTATATGTTGGCTTTTCACAGTTGCAGCCGCCGATGTAATTACAGTGTGGATGACTTGGTTTAATTTTCGGGACCTATATCCATCGATAATTCAAGAGATACGGCTGCAAACAGTCTTCACAACAACAATTCTGTCATTGCCTCTTTTTGCAATTTTTCTGATGTTCATTCGAAAAATTGAGATGCTTCGTCAAAAGCTTGAAACCATTGTTCGCAAAGACGGTCTGACTGGAATTTTGTCTCGAGAAGCGTTTCTAGAAGACCTGAAGCATGAGCTTGATGCCATTCCTGACGATGCAAATTTGCAGGAAGCTCTTTTGATTGTCGATGCCGACTACTTCAAGCGGATTAATGATACACATGGGCATGTGGCAGGTGACAGGGCCCTGATTGCGATAACCAACGCACTCAGGAAGGGTGTCCGGTCGACAGATTCGATTGGCAGACTGGGTGGGGAAGAATTCGCCATTCACTTGCACAATGTCACCGAAGAACGTGCGCAGGAAGTAGCTGAGCGAATTCGTCAGCTGGTTGTTGATGCATCACCAGAAGTAGATATTCCCGACCTAAAGCTGACAGTCAGTATCGGAGCGGTCTCATTCAAGAGAAAAAAAGAAGTTGTCGACTTGCTGATCGCAGCAGACAAAATGCTATATCGAGCAAAGGACAAGGGTCGTGACAGGGTAGAATTCTCCAAAATGGAAAGTTTCGCGCTTGGCAAATAGTACGCTCGTCGAAAAGTGCCAATTCAAAGTTGATAGCTGATCTCAATCAGATTGCCGTCAGGGTCTCTGATATAAACAGACATGATCGGCCCCATAGCACCCGTACGGCCAATCGGGCCATCTTCCACATCAACTCCAAGCTGATTAAGACGGTCAACAATTTCGTCTATGGGTGTCTGGCTGATGAAACACAAATCGCCGCTGCCAGCTGTGGGTTTAAATGCTTTTGGCTCGAATTCCTTCCCCATCTCGTGAAGGTTGATTTTCTGGTGTCCGAACTTGAGCGCAGTTCTTCCCTGGCCGAATGTTTCAACTTCCATACCAAATACTGATTTATAGAATGAACATGTTATTTCGATCGAGGCTACCGTCAAAACCAGGTGATCCAGATGGTCAATTTTGATCATTGTTTATCCTTAACAAGATGCCACTTGGCAAGAATTCGATAACCACTTTACCAAGCAACTTTTCATTTACCGTATCTGTTAAGCGGTTCTGGACTGCTCTCACTTATGATCCAATCAAGATCGGGCCAACAATAATAACAACAATCCGATCATCAGAAGCACCGACAAAGAATTGGGCTCTGAAAAGCACAGTGAGGCACAAATGGCAAATGCAGCCACTCTTTCTGGACAAGGGACCAAGCTGAGAATTGATCCCTATTGCGGCATTCAGACACTGCAAGTAGGAGAAAAATCCTACAAAGTGGACACAAAAGGCGCGGTAGTCCGTAAAATGCTTTCATGCGGATTGCCTGTAACAATGGCCGTTCCAGCTAAAGCATTTAAGGGTGTGGCAGCACGTGCCGTTCAAAATGATCGAGGTGAGATGACTGTCACCCTCGAGCTTCTTCATCAGGACCCCGAACTTTGTGTCCCGCTACTGTATGCAAATGACATGGCGGACATTGCAGCAGATTGGCATTCGTGGAGCCGATTGATGAAACTGCCGATGCTAATTGTCGGCATTGAAGGCAAGGCAACCGCCGTCCAGAAAACACTTGGCGACATTCTCGTCGAACAACCCTGGGAGCGTCGCAAGCGCATCACTGCCATCAAACATCGCCCGAACTTTTTGCGTCGCCGCAAGCCGGGGGTTGTAGGCGTGGTCGAGAAAATCAGCGCCGCTGAACTTATTGCCCGCCGATAAACTCAGGCAATAAGAAGCGAAGCCGCGAGACCGGCAAATAAAATCAAGCCAAACCTGTTGTTTGACTTGAAGAGGCGCAAGCATTGCGCGCCGTCATGAATATCCAACATCCAGATTTGCCAGATCATCTGCAGGGCACCCAGGCCCAGGCCCAACCATGCTGGCCATGTCCATGAAACCGACAATGGTGCGGCGATCCAATAGGCCGCGAAAAAGAGAAAAAACGCGGATGCGTAGAGCGTTGTGATTGCAAGCTTGCTTTTTTCACCAAACAAACGCGCGGTCGATTTCACGCCAACCAGGGCATCATCCTCGCGATCCTGATGGGCATAGATCGTGTCATATCCGATCACCCACAAAATGCTCCCAAAATACAAAAGAACCGGAGCAATACTGAGGCTGTGCCAGATGATTGCCCACCCCATTAATGCACCCCACGAAAAAGCCAGGCCCAGAAAAAGCTGTGGCCACCATGTGATGCGTTTCATGAAAGGATAGATGGCGACCAGTCCCAGTGACGCAACACCTAGCCAGAAAACGAAGAAGGAATACCGTGACAAAAACATCAAGACGATGAGCCCGCCAAGGCTCTGTATTATCATGAAAGCAATTGCCTGCTTCTTTGTCACCCGGCCCGATGGCAGCGGCCTCGAACGTGTGCGCTCAACCTGGTCATCAATCCTGATATCAGCCAGATCATTATAGGTGCACCCGGCTCCACGCATCAAAAACGCGCCAATCAGCAGCGGCAGTAGCATTGAGAAGAAAATCGGCACAAGTTTCTGGACATTGATGATAGAAAACCCGCTTTCTGGCTCAATACTTGCGCTTGCCGGTTCCAGCCCGACGGTTTGTGAAGCGATTATTCCCAACATGACGCTCCACCAGCATGGCCACATGAGAAGTTGCCAGCCAATGGGCCTTTCCCATCGTGCCAATTGCGCATAGGGCCACCATGACCGGGGCAACTGGTAGACCCAAGACTCCTTAAGCGCATCCGCGACTTTATCTTCCAGATCATTTGGCGATACATCTGTCATGAAACAAAGCTGTGGACGGGATTGGCTTTACGGTCAAGGGTCTGCAAAGGCGCACCCGGAAGTGTTATTCAGACATGAAGTCACAGGGAGACAAACATGAAAGTCCTTCTTATCGGTTCAGGTGGTCGCGAACACGCGCTTGCATGGAAAATTGTGCAATCTCCATTGTGTGACAAACTCTTTTGTGCACCTGGCAATGCTGGCATCGCGCAGGTGGCCGAATGTACGACTCTCGATGTAACGGACCATCCAGCAGTTATTGATTTTTGCCATAACAATGAGATCGGTTTTGTAGTTGTTGGACCCGAAGCGCCTTTGGTTGCCGGGCTTGTTGATGATCTGGAGGAAGCGGGCATTGATGCATTCGGGCCTTCCGCATATGCAGCACAATTGGAAGGGTCTAAGGGTTTCACAAAAGACCTGTGTGCGGAGTTTGTTATCCCGACCGCTGCTTACAAACGTTTCACCGATGCCGAATCCGCAAAGGCATTTCTTGATGAAATGTCTCTCCCTGTCGTCGTGAAGGCAGATGGTCTTGCAGCAGGCAAAGGCGTGATCATCGCGGAAACGCGTGATGAAGCCATCGCCGGCATTGATGCATGTTTTGAAGGGTCGTTCGGGGAGGCGGGGCATGAAGTCGTCATTGAGGAATTTCTCGTTGGTGAAGAAGCCAGCCTGTTTGCGCTGTGTGATGGTCAAACCGCTTTGATGCTTGGAACCGCACAAGACCACAAACGGGTTGGGGATGGTGACACCGGGCCGAACACAGGTGGTATGGGGGCGTACTCTCCCGCTCCGGTGATGACGCAAGAGCTTATTGACCGAACCATGGCGGAAATCATTGTGCCCACCCTTGCAGGTATGCATGCTCGTGGGGCTCCTTTCCGCGGCATTCTTTACGCCGGTTTGATGATTACAAACAAAGGGCCTGAACTGATTGAATATAATGTCCGGTTTGGCGATCCGGAATGTCAGGTATTGATGCTGCGCCTAAAGTCCGATCTTCTTGAGCTTATGCAGGCAGCCAGTAACGGCTCCATGCTTGAGGTGGAAGCGGACTGGCACAATGATCCAGCATTGACCGTCGTAATGGCATCAAATGGATATCCGGGCTCTTACGAAAAAGGAACGCCGATTGCAGGCATAGATAAAGCGGAGGCGGATGGTGCCATGGTTTTCCACGCCGGTACTTCCGAGGATGCTGGTGGCCTGAAAGCAATCGGCGGTCGTGTCTTGAACGTCACAGCTCGTGGTGCGTCGGTTCGTGAGGCGCAACGTAACGCCTATGATGCTCTGTCCAAAATCGAGTGGGACAATGGCTTTTACCGGAAAGATATTGGCTGGCGGGCGATAGAACGCGAGTCCTAATAGCAGACTTGTCGGTACAGAGGTGATTGCTACTGGCTGACTACTGATAGTTTTGGGATCTTGAATGCGTCTTTGACAACGATCTCGTTTTCAACTTTGACCGGATGCAGTTGAGGTTTACTAAGGTGATACCCCTGCAGCAGATTTACTTCCATTTCCAACGCAGAGATGAGGTGCTGATCGGTTTCAATGCAATCCATCAATACACTGGCACCGTGTTCTTTGAAGGTATTGACCAGAGACGCCATCAAACTCTCTACTTTTTGAAAGTGCTCGGAACTTAGAAACAGGTTCCGGTTGATTTTGATAATGTTGGGACGCAGCAGAACGTATCGTTCAATACTTGAGTGCGCGACACCAAAATCGTCGAGCGCAAACTCGAAGCCGTTGCCTTTGAACATCTCACACAACCGGGTCAGCACATAGGGTGTCGCGACTGCGCTATTGTGCAGTTCATAGACCACGCGACCTCTGCTTAAACCGTTTCGAGCCAATTGGGAGAACGTGTAGTACATTTCACTTTCAGCGATTTCCGCTGAGGGGAAGTTACCGGCATTGATGTTGAGAAAAAGAGTTTTCCCGCTTGTTTCGCTTTTTGTGTAACTGCGGATATGCAAGGCACAGCACATCATTTCAATGAACATGCGATCTTCCGGCAAAACTGAATCCAGAAATGCCTTGGTATCAACCGGTTGATCCCCGAGAGTTACCCGAAGCAGTCCCTCGAAACCGTGCAACTCCAGCGTTGTGTTGCTCGCAACCTTGTAGATCGGCTGATATGCGGACCGAAGTGTAAAATCTGAGAACTTTCCAAATGGAATTCCATTGTCGTCAAAAGCAATGGCATCGCCAACTGAACCTGGTCTGTACATAGAAAACGCCCCATTTCGTATCTATGTATACACTATCGCATCCAATCCTTTTGATCCGATTAATAGCCACAAAAATGTCTCACATATTTTGGAAACAGAAATTTAAGGCTAACTGCTGAAACACCGGTTTTTAGCCGGTATACCCCTTCAACTCCGCATTGATCACGTAGTTCAGGATATCGACGATTTCTTCTGCAGTTTCGGCAACGGCGAGGGCTGCCGCATCCACTTCCTTCAAAGCATGCTGATGATCTGCACCATGCATGATGATCATCGGCTTGCCCAAAGCTGACGCGAAGCCTGCATCAAAGGCAGCGTTCCACTGCTTGTATTTTTCACCAAAGCGGACAATCACAATATCCGCTTCACTGATCAGCGTGCGGGTGCGGATCGCATTGATCTGTGCGCCTTTGTGATCGTGCCAGAACTTGTTTGGTTCTTCCCCAAGAATGGCAACACCGCAATCATCGGATGCTGCATGATGGGTGACCGGTGATGCGAACGATACGGGTAGACCGGCAGCCTTGCAGCCTTCTTCGATCTGCTCACGCCAATCAGTATGGATTTCTCCGGAGAGATACAGTTTCCAAGTTTTCATGATGCTTCCTCAGCCAGAGATTTTAGAAAAGTCTGCAACAGAAGATGTGGCAGCGGTGATCCGGTTCAAGAGCGCCAGGCGATTTGCCCGGATCGCGTCATCTTCATCGTTCACCAGCACATCTTCAAAAAATGCATCAACCGGCTCCCGTAAACTTGCCAATGCAGTCATTGCACCTTCGAAGTTCTCTTTTCCGATTGCCACATCATTGCATTCGACCGTTTTGTTGATTGCCGTATTGAGTGCTTTTTCTGCATCGACTTTCAGAAGATCATCAGAGACGGCATCGGCGACCGTAGTTCCCTTTTTGGCTTCCGCAGCGAGAATGTTTGCAGCCCGCTTGTAACCCGCAAGCAGGTTCTGCCCGTCTTCTGAATCGATCAGCTTTTGCAATGCCTGAGTCTTGCGCGTGACGATCAATAAGTCGTCGGAATCTTCTGTGAGAACGGCATCTATCAGATCATGACGTATGCCTTGATCCCGAAGATAGACTTTCAAACGGTCATGGAAGAATGAGAGGAGGTCTGTACTTGCCTTGCTTAGCAGTGAAAATCGAATACCATTCTCCAGCACCAACCTAATCACACCCAATGCGGCTCTTCTCAGAGCATAGGGGTCTTTGGAACCCGTGGGTTTTTCATCGATGGCCCAAAATCCAACTAATGTATCGAGCTTGTCGGCCAGCGCTACCGTCACTGAAATCGGATCAGACGGCACGTCATCAGACGGACCAAGCGGGGAATAGTGTTCCTGAATGGCGAGCGCAACAGATGCATCTTTGCCGGAACGTTCTGCATAGGTGCGACCCATTTTGCCCTGCACTTCCGGGAACTCGTAGACCATCGCCGAATTGAGGTCCGCCTTGCAGAGATAGGCTGCCTCCTTAGCTTTTCCGGCATCTGCACCGACAATCGGCGCCAGTTCTTCGGAAAGCGCCATAATGCGTTGGACGCGTTCGCCTTGCGTTCCAAGCTTCGCATGGAACGTTACCGCATCCAGTTTAGCGATCCACGGCTCAAATCCTTCATCTGAATTGATCTGGTGCAAATCACTTTCCCAGAAAAACTTGGCATCTGACAACCTTGCGTTCACAACCTTTGCATTGCCGCGTGCCACTTCGGCGCCGCCATCTGAAGGAATGATGTTGGAAACAAGCAGGAAGTTGTTCGTCAGTTGGTCAGTACCAGACTTGCGCAGGACAAAACATTTCTGGTTTTCACGAATGGTAAGCTGAATGACTTCTGCCGGGATATCGAGATAATCTTCACCAAATTCACCCATCAGAACCGTCGGCCATTCAATCAGGCCGGACACTTCTTCAAGAAGCTTTTCATCTTCGACCAGTTCAAGGCCCTTCGCAAAAGCCAAATTCTGCGCTTCAGCGCGGATGGTGTCTTTCCGGGTTTCAGCATCCAGCATGACGAATGTTTTTTCAAGTTTGGCGGCATAATCGTCGAAATGTGTAACATCAAACATTTCAGGTGCCATGAACCGATGTCCCCGAGTGGAATTGCCGGAACGCAAACCATCGACCTCAAAATCGACAATCTCCATCGCCTCGGTTTCAGGACCAAACAGACACAGGATGGATTGCAAAGGACGGACCCACTTCAGGCTTCCGCTCTCGGCTGAAGCAGCACCCCAACGCATGGATTTTGGCCAAGGGAAGCCTTTGATGATGCCAGGCATGACTTCGGCAATGATTTCTGCTGCATCACGACCCGGTTTCTCAATGACTGCGACGTAAAAATCGCCTTTTTTTGGATCGTTTCGAACCTGTGCCTGATCAATGGATGTGAGCCCTGCCCCACGCAAAAAGCCTTCAATCGCCTTTTCAGGAGCATCAATACGAGGGCCCTTTCGTTCTTCCCTGATATCGGCAGAGCGTGCCGTCAGTCCGCGAAGATCGAGCACCAAACGACGAGGCGTCCAGTATTCTTTTGCGCCCTCATATGTCAGGCCTGCATCAACCAATGCATTGGTGACAGCAGTACGCAAATCACCCGCTGCCTTACGTTGCATGCGGGCGGGTATTTCCTCAGAAAATAGCTCTAATAACAGGTCAGGCATTTACATCCGCCTCCATTAAACCCGCAGGCATTTGTCTGATTGCCTGTCCTCGCAGCAAAGCTGCTGCGGGCAAGACGGGCAGCGCAGGTATTTCCTCGGAAAACAGTTCTAATAACAGGTCAGGCATAACGTAATTCTGGATGTAAAAGTCTCTCTCGCCGCAATAGCAAGCCTGACACGGGATGTCACCTGTTCATAATCGCAAAGGCGAAATTGTTAAACCTTAGAATGACTACCATCGCAAAACGGCGATTTTTCAGTCTGTTTGCAGGTACAGAAGAATTTCGGACCATCCTCTTCAGCCGTCCATTTCATGGGCGCGAATTCTGTCCCCTTGTGAGAACCATCACAGAACGGCTGCTTCGATGACTTGCCACAGGTACACCAGAAATAGGATTTGCCTGCTTCAACTTCTACGCGTTCCGGGCTTGTGCCTGCTACTTCACCTTTTGCCATGGTATTCTCCTCAAGATTTGTTGCGTTTCAAAAATTACATTAGCGCTTAGTCACTGGCCTTAACTGCCAAACACCATTTGGATTGAAATACCAATGATCATGATCGTAGCGGCTGTCTTCTTCCCAACTCAATTCCCAAACCGGAGCATCTTCAGCTGTAGAAAATGTGTGTCCCGACTTAAGCTTAGGGTCCTCGAACAGATTATACTCGTTAAAAACTCGTAACGTTTCAGCTTCAGCGCCGTCTTCCGGGGAAGTAAATATTTCTGTGTCAGCTAAACCAAAGTGAAGCATGCCAAATGAAGAAATGCGGTCTGTGTCATTCACATGAAGGACAAGGCCGTGATAAATTCCGAAGTAGTCCGGTATATCAAAAGATGCTTCCCAGTTTTGCCAGGTAAAAGCGGCTCCGGAACACAGTGCAAATATCCCTAGTGCGCCTGAAGTTTTCATCGCCTCCGCGAACCGTTCAATTGAACCAACTGTCTCTCGCCAACTGTCTGGACAAATTTTCC
>JAAUYH010112784.1_pt1 | contig 16049 bp, 17 predicted proteins | sample 7278061 | NCBI WGS metagenome assembly JAAUYH01 (sample SAMN14350203, study PRJNA611818) | marine sediment metagenome | isolation source: surface marine sediment (0.6m) | place: French Polynesia: Moorea | collected 2018-08
AGATGCAATTTCACCTTCGATATATTGTTTACCTCCTATGTATATTACGAAGATGTTGCTTATGCCTATCAACAAGATCATTAAGGGGAAGAACCAGGCGTTTACTTTGGCCAGATCCATGCTCTTTGTCCTGCCCTCCAATGCCAGTACACTTACATCTTCATTGGTTTTGTCTTCGAGATTGTAAGCTTTGATCACGGCAATTCCCGAGAATGACTCCTGTGCGAAAGTGGAAAGTGTGGATAAATATTCCTGGACTTTAGTACTCCTGGTATGAATCACCCTACTGATCTGATAAATCAAAAACGATAAAATGGGCAAGGGAATGAGTGCGTAAAATGCTATGGTTGGAGCCTTGATAAACATCAAGGGTATTAAACAAACGAAGAGTGTGAGCGTTTGTATCCCGTACATTATGGCCGGACCGGCATATAGTCTAACCTGACTTACATCCTCGCTAATGCGGTTCATAAGATCACCGGTTCTGTGTTTCTTGTAAAAATTCAGGCTCAAAAGCTGGTAATGATCAAAAACCTCGTTTTTTAGATCGTATTCGATATAACGGGATACATTAATGATGGTCTGCCTCATCAGGAAGGTAAAGAAGCCAGATAACAATGCAGCGCCAATGATTATCAAAATATATTCGAAAAGCAGATCTTTCGCTTCGGATTCAATAAGTTTGTTGCCAACAAAATTTTCAACAACCTCGATAGAATTCTTCACATAGGTTGGCATAACAAGCTGGAATATGCGAGCGATGATTGTGATAATTATACCGATCAGCAGTTTGAGCCAATATTTTTTAAAGTATTTGTTGAGATGTTTTAATTCCTTCATGCGATGGAATGGCTTTGTCAGCCAATGAAAATGTAGCGGAGCAAATATAGGCGATTGACTGGAAACCTAATGTTAGAAAACTTATAACTTATATAACATTAGATTAGTTTGCAGTTTAATTTAGATTGTTATTTTTACGCCGTTAGTAAATTCTGTTCAATTACTGTTCTTTTATAATGCTTACCAGAAGGCATATCCGGGTGAAAGTAATGCAGTGCATATACGCACTGGCTTTGTCAAAAGATGATTCATTAGAAAAACAAGAGAAATTTCTGAAAGTAAGTATTGAGAACACATATGTGCTCTACTTACTGGTCATGGGATTGTTCAGGGAGCTCCATCAAATGGCAGCCAAATATGTGGCTCATCAATCAAAAACTTACCTGGCAACACCTGCCGATGAATTTCCGGATAAAGGGAAATTCCTTAACAATAAGCTACTTACACAAATATCGGAAAACAACAAGCTGAATGAAGAAATTGAGAAACGCAAGTTGAAAAACTGGTATCTCAATGAAGAATATGTTAAGATCCTGTACAAAGAGATCACATCTAATAACATCTATCGCGAATACATGCTGAGCTCACTTAACGGTTATGATTCGGATAAAGATTTGATCATTGATATTTTTAGAGAAGTAATTGCCCCTAATGAAAAGCTCTATGAATACTTCGAGGACGATAAGCTCACTTGGGTAGACGATATACCATTGGTAAACACCTTCGTTTTAAAGATGCTTAAAAAGGTCGAGGAAGATAGTAAGGAAACTTTCTTCTTACCTAAACTGCTCAAGGACAAGGAAGACATGCAATATGCCAGAGATCTATTGAGCAAGACACTGTTGAAGAATGCGGCATTGGTGAAGGAAATTGAGGGTAAAACGCCAAACTGGGATAAAGACCGTATAGCCGATGTAGATGCCATACTCCTAAAAATGGCCATATGTGAGCTTTTGTATTTTCCATCAATACCAGAACGGGTTACTATTAACGAGTACCTCGAAATTGCCAAAGAGTATTCCACGCCCAAGAGTAGTATTTTTATCAATGGAATACTCGATAAACTGGTTAAAGAATATAAATCTGAAGGAAAACTTAAAAAAACCGGCCGGGGATTATTGTAAATAAATATTCCTTAATTTTGAGGCAAATAAAAAATCCGATATATAATGAAAAGAGTATTTATGGCGTGTACCTTAGTGGCAGTAGCTGCGCTGTATTCCTGTAAAGAAAGTGCTACGAGCAAAGTTAATGCAAACAACGTTGAATTAGCGGCTGATCGCGATGCACAGGCTAAGAATCTACCAGTGATGACTTTCGATAAGCGTGAGCATGATTTTGGCTCTATCGTTGCGGGAACCCCTCAGGAGACAAAGTTCAAATTCACTAATACGGGTAATGCCCCTTTAATTATAACTGATGCTAAAAGTAGCTGTGGTTGTACTGTACCTGAATATCCTAAAAATACACCAATAGCTCCCGGAGAAACCGGAGAATTACTGGTTAAGTTTAACGGCTCAGGACAAAATCAGGTGATTAAAACCATTACAGTTACGGCAAACACTGAAAAAAATTCTGAGATGCTCAGAATCAAAGCATTTATTACCCCTAAAAATGGTGCGACGGCAAACACAGTAGGCCCCGTAGCGCAATAATTAACAATCACATTCTAATACAATATGGGTGATATAGGACAATTTCTCCCTCTTATTCTCATCTTTTTGGTGGCTTACCTGTTTATGATAAGACCACAGATGAAAAGACAAAAGGATGAAAAAAGATTTGCTGAGGCGTTAAAGAAAGGAGACAAAATTGTAACCAAAAGTGGTCTTTATGGAAAGGTAGTCGATCTCAATGATAAGGACAGTTCCTGTATTATTGAAACAATGGCGGGGAGACTTAAATTTGACCGATCGGCGATCTCAATGGAGATGAGCAAAAAACTAGCAAGTTCCAAAGAAAAATAATATTGTAATTCCTCAAATTATGCAACGCCGGCCTCTGCCGGCGTTTTTTATTCTTCATAAAAGGCTTTATCTTCCACAGATAACCTTTTAATCACAGAAAATGCTCGATAGAAGACAGTTCATAAAATATAGCTCCATGGCATTTGCAGGATATGGTTTGCTAGGTGGTTTTCCGTTGCGGCTTGTAGCTGGAATGAGGAAAAAGGTGAGTCCGAATGACAAAATCCAGGTAGGATTGATCGGTTGTAAAGGCATGGGCTTTAACAATTTGGTCTCCATGTTAAAGATGAGCGAGGTGGAGCTTGTGGCAATTTGTGATATCGATGAAAATGTACTGTCAGATAGAAGTGAAGAGATAAAGAAAGCCGGTTTAAAAAAACCAAAGAGGTATGGTGATTACAGGAAACTACTGGATGATAAAGATATAGACGTGGTGATCATAGGGACGCCAGATCATTGGCACTGTCTCCAGCTCTGTGATTCGATTGATGCAGGCAAGGATGTCTATTGTGAGAAACCAATTGCAAATTCCATTGAGGAATGCCAGATTATGCTACAGGCTGTAAATCAGAGTGATCGCATTGTTCAAATTGGCCAGTGGCAGCGCAGCCAACCTCATTTTGTGGATGCGATAAATTTTGTGCATTCTGGCAAACTCGGTGAAATAAGACTGGCAAAAGCCTGGGCATACCAGGGTTGGATGATGCCGGTAAATGTAAAACCAGATCGCCCAATACCGAATGGAGTTGATTACGATATGTGGCTGGGACCGGCACCAAAGCGACCTTTCAATCCCAATCGTTTTCATTTCAATTTCCGATGGTTCTGGGACTATGCCGGAGGTCTTATGACCGATTGGGGTGTTCATCTCATTGACTATGCCCTGTATGGTATGAAAGCCAGCACACCTGCATCTGTTATGGCGCTGGGGGGTAAATTTGCTTACCCTAATGATGCTTCGGAAACACCAGATACCCTGCAGACTATTTTTGAATACGATAATTTCTCCATTCTCTGGGAACACGCTACGGGTATAGACGGCGGTAATTACAACAGGAATCATGGAATTGCATTTATCGGTAATAACGGTACTCTTGTACTCAACCGCAGGGGCTGGGAAGTTATCCCTGAGGAGGAATTCCAGGGCTGGGGTAAGGAAGGTATTCCCAGAATGGAAGCGATCCCGCTACAGAAAGATCAAGGCGGAGGACTGGATTTACATACCAAAAATTTTATTGAAGCCGTAAAAGGCAGAGATGCTTCTTCATTGCATGCGCCTATAAAAGTAGGATATGACGCCGCTCTGGTTTGTCATATGGGAAACATTTCATATAAAACGGGTTCCCGAATTTATTGGAACAGCGAAAAGCAAAAATTTGGAGATAGGAGTGCTAACAAATTATTGGACGCCAAATACCACAATGGCTGGCAGTTGCCCAAATCAAGCTAATACTATCGGTATTTGTCATTAATGCCAATTCCCTCCTCAATCATAGGAAGAATCTTCGCCAACCGCGACATTTTGGTTTTTTCCTGTTTGGCGGTGTCTATATACTCGCAGTATTCTCTTTGTTTATAAGGTGCAAGACCATCAAACCGGTTTTGGAGCAGATTGTTGCCTTCCAACGCTTGTTTCAAAAGTTCAGGGATTACTGTAGCAGATTTCTTTTTTCTTTCAGGTTTTACCTCCAAACCTCTTTTTTGATTTTCTATCGCCTCATTCATATAATTGAGAATCAGGGTACGGTCAATCTGACTGGCCGCCGTGAATTTCCAATGCCGCATCGCCTTTGTTTTCCCTTCCTGGGCATTTTCAAGGACATTTTCCGGATCTGATAGGTAGACACCATTGAAAAACCACAACCCAAAATGATTTTTAAATGCCATGATACCCATGACATTCTTATTTTTAATGGTATATACCGGAGCACCCCATTTTACAGTCTCTTCCAGTTCAGTAGCTTGAGCTAATTCCCTTAGAATGCCTATTTCCTCTTTAAAAGGCTGATCTTTCTCAAAATATGCATCTGCTTTTCCCATGATCTATTCATTGGCTTTATAGGTTGCTGTAAGTTCGCAAATTTTTATAATAACATCAACCGCCTTTTGCATGCTTTCAACGGGTATGTATTCGTACTTACCGTGAAAGTTGTGACCTCCGGCAAAGATATTGGGACATGGCAGTCCCATATAGCTAAGTTGCGAACCATCAGTACCTCCCCGGATTGGTTTGATGATGGGTACGATATTCAAAGATTCCATGGCCTTCTTTGCTATATCTACAACATGGTAAACCGGTTCCAGTTTTTCCCGCATGTTGTAGTATTGGTCCTTTATATCAATTTCGATACTCGAGGGATATTTTGAGTTAATCTTTGAAGCCAGATCTTTTAGAAATTGCTTCCTGTTCTCAAATGTATTTTTGTCATGATCGCGAATGATAAGCTCCAGTTCAGCATTTTCGATTTCACCTTTCAACTTGTAGATGTGATAGAATCCTTCACGGCCTGATGTATGTTCAGGGACTTCCTTATCGGGTAGTTGGCTGGCAAACTCGTTTATAATACCAATAGCATTGATCAGCTTGTCTTTTGCATAACCGGGATGTACACTCTTGCCACTAGTGCGAACCACGGCATGGGCAGCGTTAAAGTTTTCGTATTCCAGTTCACCTACCTGACTACCATCCATAGTATAGGCCCAGTCCGCACCAAATTGTTCTACCTTGAATTTATGTGCGCCACGTCCTATCTCTTCATCTGGAGTAAAACCAACCCGTATCTTCCCATGTTTTATTTCAGGGTGACCGATCAGATATTCCATAGCTGTGACTATTTCAGTGATCCCAGCTTTGTCATCGGCTCCCAACAAGGTTGTTCCATCGGTGACTACCAATGTCTGACCTTTATATAACTCAAGATCGTCAAAATAGTCCGGCGATAGTACAATGTTTTTTTCTAGGTTGAGGATGATATCCTTACCATCATAATTTTCTATAATTCTCGGTTTTACATTTTCCGCACTAAAGTCGGGTGAAGTGTCATAATGAGCGATAAAGCCAATAACTGGTACTTGCTCATCAATATTGGCAGCCAGGGAGGCCATTATATAACCATTGTCGTCAATAGTTACTTCGCTCATACCAATACGTTCGAGCTCCTCTACCAAGAGCCTGGCCAATTTCCATTGCTTTTCAGTACTTGGCGTGGTTTCTGAATTGGGATCACTCTGGGTGTCAATCCTGACATAGCTAATGAATCTGTCAATAATATGTTGCATTTGATTTTACTGTAGTTTTTTCGGTGCCTTTTAATTTGTAACAAATTTAGGCAAGCGCTATGGAAAGAAAAACAAAATCGCAGACCATTAAAGTCTCGACTAATTATATAAAAAGAATGTTTAATTTCACCGTGAAACAGAAAAACACAAAAGAAAGAATCGGCAGCAATCTATGAAGTTACAAATCATTCAAATTATATTGATCGGGGTTTTTTGTAATTTATTTATAAACACTGGCTTTTCACAGATCGATGATTGTTCTTTAGATGTTGGAGGAAAAAATACTGAAGTACTTATTCAAGTATTCCAGCTTAATGAAGATCATCAGTCAAAGCTGGAGACCTGGACTGCAGAGTTGGAGTTACAGTCTAGGGTCATAGAAGATGAAATTAGTCAACTTCTGGAACACCATCCTCAAAGTACGGAAGCAGATCTATTAAACCTTTCCGAAAAATATGCCAAACTAAAGGATAAACTGTTTCTTCTGTCACTGCAATACGACCAGAAACTACTGGGTGTTTTTAATGAGAAACAGTATAAATTTTACACTGAGCTGTGCAGAGAAGCATTCCGCCGACCTCTAATTCCATTAGTTGAAGAAGAAGAAAAAAAAGAAGAAAAAAAATAGCAATACAGTTCAACTAATATTCAATTGATATGGGTTTAATTCATTGTTGAAGTTTGTACTTTTGCCTGTGCAAACTTTGAAGTAATGTATAAGTCCCTTATCAGACCTCTGCTTTTTCTTTTCGATGCAGAATGGATTCACCATTTATCTTTCCGTATTATAAGAATCGTTACAAATCTCGGGGCCGGACCCCTAATACGGAGAATATTCTGTGTTGAAGACAAACGTCTTGAACGGAAAATATGCGGACTTACCTTTAAAAATCCCGTAGGTTTGGGTGCTGGATTTGACAAAGATGCCAAACTCTTCAATGAACTGTCTAATTTTGGTTTCGGGTTCATTGAAATAGGAACATTGACACCCAAGGCACAAAAGGGTAACCCTAAACAACGTCTCTTCAGGTTGAAGGCAGATAAAGCCATTATTAACCGTATGGGTTTTAATAATGAAGGAGTATTTGAAGCTGCAGAAAGGCTCAAAAAAGACAGAAACGTTCTCCTTGGAGGCAACATTGGTAAGAATAAGAAGACACCCAATAAGTTGGCTACCAAAGATTATCTTATCTGCTTTGATGCATTGTTCGAGCTTGTAGATTACTTTGTGGTCAACGTCAGTTCGCCTAATACACCGGGTCTGCGTGAACTACAGGAAAAAGAACCCCTTACTCAGCTACTCAGGGAGCTTCAACGGGAAAACAACAAATTATCTCAAATAAAATCTATAAAGACCAGGCCTATATTCCTTAAGATCGCACCCGACCTGAATGATGAACAGTTGATGGATATCATAAGGATCGTGGAAAAAACGGAACTTGATGGTATTATTGCCACTAATACTACGGTAGAACGTAAAGAACTGAAATCAGATTTCATTCTCCTTGAAGAAAAAGGTGGACTTAGTGGGTTGCCTTTAAAAGATCGAAGTACTGATGTAATCCGATTCATCGCCCGGAATAGAACAAAAAACTTCGCGATAATCGGGGTAGGAGGGATCCATTCGGCTCAGGACGCCATCGAAAAATTGGAGGCTGGAGCCGACCTCATCCAGATCTGGACCGGTTTTGTGTACGAAGGGCCGGCCTTAATTAAAAAGATCAACACGGCCTTGCTACAAAAGGCGAGCAGTGCGTAGTTGACCTATAACCAAGGGTTCGGCTATATCCGATATTTAGTGCTAATTTTAAGTCGAAATGTCATTTAAAATGACCGAAAGGGTTAAGATTATTGAATGTCCACGTGATGCTATGCAAGGCATCAAGACTTTCATTCCCACCGATGAAAAGGTAAAATATATCCAATCACTACTTGGTTGTGGATTCGACACCATAGACTTCGGCAGCTTTGTCTCTCCTAAAGCCATTCCTCAAATGGTAGATACTGCTCAAGTGCTGGAAGCATTGGATTTGTCGAGCACCAAAAGCAAATTATTGGCCATTGTAGCCAATGTGCGGGGTGCCCGAGATGCCGCTCAGTTTGATCAAATAGATTACCTGGGGTATCCTTTTTCTATTTCAGAAAACTTTCAAATGAGGAATACCCATAAAACGATAGCTCAATCAGTTGATGTTCTTTCTGAGATATTGGATATAGCCAATGCTAATTCAAAGGAGGTGGTAACCTACATATCCATGGGATTTGGAAATCCATATGGAGATCCATGGGATATTGATATTGTAGGTGAGTGGACTGAAAAACTGGCAGGGATGGGTGTTAAAACACTCTCACTTTCAGATACCATCGGATCTTCTACTCCCGAGGTTATAGACTATTTATTTTCAAATCTGATACCTATCTATCCTGATATTGAGTTTGGCGCACATTTACATACTACACCATCCAGATGGCATGAAAAAGTCGATGCAGCCTTTAAAGCAGGATGTCGAAGGTTTGATGGAGCCGTACAAGGATTTGGAGGATGCCCAATGGCCAGGGACGAGCTCACAGGCAATATGCCAACCGAGAAAATGCTTTCTTATTTTACAGCCGCCAAAGTGGAAACAGGAATCAATTGGATGTTCTTCGAAGCAGCTCACAATAAGGCTACTGAATTGTTTACTAATTATTTCTAACACTTTAATAATCAGATATATAAAATAGCAAAAGTGTTAAATTTTCAATTTTATTTAGAATTGTTTTAAATAATCTTTTTTGCTAACTGCGGCTATACTATCTTTGGCCCTTTCTAACCAATTATTTATAAACAGTCTAAATAAGGATAATCAACCATGTTTAGGAAGACCAGCTTAGTTGTAGCCATGTTTTTTGTTTCATTTCTCACGGCTCAAACCCAAATGGATACCATTACTTTCGATCCTCAAAGACAACTCAATGCAGCTCAGCGTCTGTTGTCCGGAAATTATGCCTCTACGGTAACCGTGGGTGCTTACGGGGAGATCTTGTACAACCAGCCGGAAGGTGACAACGGGGAACTAGATGTTCAACGACTTGTTCTTCTGTTTGGTTACCGCTTTAATGAACAAGTGCAGTTTATTACAGAGATCGAGGTAGAACATGTGGAAGAGGTCTTTGTTGAACAGGCATTTGTCAATTACAATGTGGCACCTAATGTCAACCTGCGGGGTGGTCTTATGCTGGTCCCTATGGGTATCATTAACGAATTTCACGAACCCACAACTTTCAACGGAACAGAAAGACCAGCTGTAGACAATGTAATTGTGCCGACTACCTGGAGAGAGATTGGGTTGGGTGTAACCGGGCGGTTCAATTCCATTTCACTTGGCTATCAGGCATATGTCTTTAATGGTTTCAAGTCTACTGAGGCCGATGGAGAAGGTGGTGTTACCGGTCTCTTAAGAGGTTCTAATGGCTTGAGAGGAGGCAGACAAAAGGCTATACGGTCTACTATCAATAGTCCTACATTTTCTACAAAATTCGATTATTACGGCATACCGGGTCTGCGATTAGGCCTATCTGGATATTTTGGTCGGACACAACCTGAGGATGAAGTAGATGAACTGGACGGTGCTGATATTGGTATCACAATGATTGGTTTGGACGCTAGATATGCCTATAAGCGGTTCACAGCCCGAGGCCAGTTTGTCAATGCCTCCTTATCTGATACCGATGAATACAACAACTTAACCGGTCAAGACCTCGGAAGCACCCTGCGTGGTTGGTATCTCGAAGGTGCATTTAATCTACTTCCAATAGGAAACAAACAAAGACTTTTTGCATTTACCAGGTATGAACAGTACGATACTCATGCAGACACGGACGGTGCCTTGGTCCGCAATGAAGCCTATGACCGATCTGATGTTACCACCGGACTTTCCTATCATATTGCCCCAGGAGTAGTTGTAAAGGGAGACTATCAATTCAGGAGTGATTCTCTCGATGGGAGCGATGTTCCAAATCGCTTGAATTTTGGTATTGGAGTTTGGTTCTAGCGAAACCCTGATCAAACCCAATTTTAACAAATAAGATAGAAATTCTTTATTAAGATTAAGTCTAAATTAATAAATTTGCCCTATGCGGCATACATTGGGCGTCTGTACATTATTTATACTTCTCGCTACCCTGTTTTGGGGTTTCGGATTGCCCAAGAATATTCAAAAGAAAGTACATAAAGAAGTTGAGCATACATTTCAGGTAGAGGATTTCAATCTTACCTCTGTTTCTATTCCCGGAAATTTAAACCTGCAATTACCTGTAAAAATCACTCCAGACAATCTATATCGTGTAGAAAGTCAATCACAGCTTCTTGGATATGCATATGTGGACAAAGCACCTAGCAAAACAGCTGAATTCGACTTTTTGGTACTCTTCAATAAAGATCTGGAAATCATTCATTCTAAAGTGCTGATTTACAGGGAAGAATATGGTGGAGAGATTGGGAGTAAACGTTGGTTGAAACAATTCTTGGGATTGAATGGTCAAGACCGGGTAAGTCATGAAACCAATATTGACGGTATTGCTGGTGCTACTATTTCTGTGCGCTCTATGACCAAGTCCATGGATAATTTGCTTCAGACCATAGGACTTCTTCAGGATAATAAGGTGTTATAATGAAATATAACGGCCTCCTTCAATCTTTTCCTAGGGAAATTAAGTGGTTTATTGCCGTATTTATTATTGTCTTGTCTATTGGATATTACACCGGGTTGACCTTCGTTAATCAGACAGAAGCTGTGGTTCCCGATGGAATTGAAGAGAATTACTTGGGCAATGAAGATCAGGAGAATGCCCCTATAATGAAGTTTAAAAAAAGTGAACGGGAAATGTTAACTATTATCCATACACATATCCTCTCCATGTCCATGATCTTTTTTTTACTAGGTATTTTTGTTTGGATGACGCGTTTGTCAAAGTCCTGGAAGCTATTTCTGACTGTGGAACCATTTATTTCAGTGCTTTTGACGTTTGGCGGAATATTTTTCTTGTGGAAAGGAGTTTTATGGATGAAGTATATCGTAATGTTTTCCGGGATATTAATGACCATGACCTATGTTGCTTCTTCCTTTTTAGTGCTCATTCAACTCGCCGGTAGCCGAGCTGAATCTGTCTCCTAGAGTTGCCGTTACTTATTGGTTTTAAAGTAGTATATTTGCACGCAATTAATCCTTAATTGCCATGGAAGCTCATTCAAAAAAGATCCTTGGAGAAGGTCTCACTTATGACGACGTTCTCCTTGTGCCTGCCTATTCCGATGTACTCCCCAGAGATGTAAATATTCAAAGCAATTTTACAAGAAATATCACGCTCAATGTTCCAATAATATCTGCGGCCATGGATACTGTGACTGAATCTAAAATGGCAATAGCCATGGCACGTGAAGGTGGTATCGGAGTCCTTCATAAGAACATGACTATTGAGCATCAGGCTTTGAAGGTTCGCCGGGTGAAAAGAGCGGAAAGCGGTATGATAATGGACCCGGTCACCCTTCCTCAAGATGCCCTTGTCAGGGATGCCAAGGCAAGTATGAGGGAACACAGCATCGGGGGAATTCCTATTGTTGATCCCGAAAGTAAACTGATAGGAATTGTAACCAATCGTGATCTACGGTTCGAAAAAAATAATCAAAGGCCTATTTCAGAGGTGATGACCTCGACCAATCTGGTGACTGTAGCCGAAGGGACCTCACTTTCCGAAGCCGAAGGAATTCTGCAGGAAAATAAGATTGAAAAACTTCCGGTGGTCAATGGTCAGAACAAATTAGTTGGCCTCATTACATTTAGAGACATAACGAAGCTCAACCAAAAACCAATAGCTAATAAAGACAAGTTTGGACGCCTACGTGTAGCCGCAGCAATTGGCGTTACTGCCGACGCATTGGAACGTACTACAGCACTTGTTACAGCAGGGGTCGATGCAATTATTATAGATACTGCCCATGGCCATACTAAAGGAGTAGTAGAAATGCTCAAGACTATAAAGAAAGAATTTCCAGATCTTGAAGTGGTTGTAGGAAATATCGCGACGGGTGAAGCAGCAAAATATCTTGTAAAGGCCGGTGCCGATGCGGTAAAAGTGGGAATTGGTCCCGGTTCTATTTGTACAACCCGTGTAGTTGCCGGTGTGGGATTTCCGCAGTTTTCGGCAGTTCTGGAGGTGGCATCTGCTATTAAAGGCAGTGGTGTACCTGTGATTGCTGATGGGGGAATTCGTTATACAGGAGATATTCCCAAAGCTATGGCTGCAGGTGCGGATAGTGTAATGCTTGGGTCATTATTGGCGGGTACAAAGGAATCTCCTGGTGAGACTATTATTTATGAAGGGCGAAAATTCAAGTCCTACCGCGGAATGGGATCCGTAGAAGCCATGAAAGAGGGTAGCAAGGACAGATATTTCCAGGATGTGGAAGACGATATCAAAAAATTAGTGCCGGAAGGCATAGTTGGCCGTGTGCCCTATAAAGGTGAACTATACGAAAGTATTCACCAATTTGTCGGGGGTCTCCGAGCCGGAATGGGCTATTGTGGGGCCAAAGACATAAAGACACTCCAGGATTCAGGCCGTTTTATCAAAGTAACCTCCAGTGGCATTAACGAAGGCCACCCACATGATGTGACCATTACCAAGGAGTCTCCAAATTACAGTAGATAATGGCAATTTAGCCCTCGAAATTATTCCTGATACACGCTGCCATTCAGCAGTATTTATTAAATTTAAGAAGACATGAAGGCAAAAATTATTTCACTGCTATTATCAATGTGCATTACAACGGTGTTTGCACAAGATATGGCTATTGATCTTACCAGGAAGTACAGCGGAAATTCAATTAAGGCACACAATAGGACCATAAAGCTTTCAGAAGAAGGCAACGGTGCTGTGGAAATGGATGCAAGACCCGGCGACGGTCTTGGGTTAATTAAGGGATTATTATTTACCAAGGGCATTATTGAAATAGATATCAAAGGTGAGAACAATCCCGGCAAAAGTTTTGTGGGGATAGCGTTTAATATCCAGAACGATTCCACTTTTGAAGCTGTGTATTTCAGGCCTTTCAATTTTGTGGCCGAAGAGCAGATTCGCAAAGATCATATGTTGCAGTACATTCATCATCCCGAATTCATCTGGAGGAGGTTAAGAGAATCTCGAACCGGAGAATTTGAAAACGAAATCGAAACTCCTCCAAACCCTGACGACTGGTTCAGGGTCAGGTTGGAAATAGAGGACGATAGGGTAAGAGCCTATGTAAATGGCTCAGATAAGGCAAGCCTGGAGGTCGAGCGGCTTACTTCGCACAAGAGCGATCAAATAGGGCTTTGGACTGGCTTTAATAGCGCCGGTAAATTTCGCAATTTGAGAATAAGCACCTTCAGTACGGAAGAGAAGTAAATACAGATTTACTTACCCTGGGCACTGTAGGTTTTCCAGTCTGTATCCTTGTAAATATTATCCCCGAAGTACCGGGCAATATTCAAAAAAGGTTCGGGTTTTTGGTACCCGGGTACAGGAGAAAGCACATTGAGATCCTCGTCCAAGAAAACTACTGTAGGATAGCTGAGCCTACCTTGTAATAAGGCCGCTGCCAGCTCGTGATAGCCACGTCGGCCGGAAGGCACATACTTATAGGTCTTCCCACGGAACTCAATAGGTTCTTTACCTTCTCCATCCAGTTTTACCATGTAGAAATTGTCGTTCATGTACTTTGCAACCTCTGGATTTTGAAATGTATCCTTGTCCATTTTCTTACACCAGCCACACCAATCGGTATAGACATCGATAAAGACTTTTTTAGGACTATTTGCCGAAGTTGACATTTCGACTGCTTCATTCCAGCTAATCCAGTTAACCTTCTGTGCATGAAGACTATAGGAGTATATGCTGATCAATGCTATAAGCAAGATTCTTATTCCAGTAGGGGCGCTAAATTTCATAGACTTAGTTTTGAGGTATTAGTCCAATAACTATACCAAAACTAACGAAATTTTCCGTTCTTTATTTCAAGCTCGCCTTGGGCTTCAGGTCTTTGAATAGATCTCCTACATCTACCTGATTAGCTATCAGGTCATCAAAATTCTCACGTTTCCTTATTAAAGAGGCCTTTCCATTATACCATAATACCTCCGCAGGCCGAAAACGGGAATTATAGTTGCTGGCCATTGTAAAGCAATAAGCACCGGCATTTCTAAAACAAAGTATATCTCCCTCGCTTATCTCATTAATACGCCGATTGTTGCCAAATGTATCCGTCTCACAAATGTAGCCAACTACGGAATAGTATCTTTCTCGACCGCCCGGGTTGGAAAGGTTTAATATTTCGTGATTTGCACCGTAAAACATAGGTCGGATCATATGGTTAAAACCGCTGTCAATCCCTGCAAAAACTGTTGAAGTAGTCTGTTTTACCACATTCACCTTGGCCAGAAAATACCCAGCTTCACTAACTAAAAATTTACCCGGTTCAAATGCAAGTGTTAGTTCTCTCCCGTATTCTTTACAGAATTCGTTGAAGCGTGTACTCAACTTCTGTCCTAATTCCTCAATATTGGTTTGGATATCACCGGATTTGTATGGGACCTTAAATCCACTGCCGAAATCAATGAACTCCAGTTGTGTGAAGTGCCTCGCAGTATCAAAAAGTATCTCAGATGCATAAAGGAAGACATCAATATCCAAAATATCACTTCCTGTATGCATATGAATACCATTTATTTGCATTTTAGTGAGTTCAACAATACGCAGGAGATGAGGTATCTGATGAATACTAATCCCAAATTTTGAATCGATATGTCCAACGGATATCTTGTTGTTACCGCCGGCCATTACATGAGGATTAATCCTGATACAAACAGGTATGTCCGGGTGTTTACTACCGAATTGCTCCAGGACAGAAAGATTATCAATATTTATTTGAACCCCTAAAGCGGCTGACTCTTCTATTTCTTCCAACGAAACGCCATTCGGCGTAAAAATGATGTCCTCAGGTTTAAATCCGGCCATAAGACCCAGCTTAACCTCTTGTATGGAAACAGTGTCCAGTCCGCTACCTAAGGAATTCATCAGTTTTAGTATAGCTATGTTTGAAAGTGCCTTGGCGGCGTAATTCAATTTTAGATTAGGTACGGATTTGAACGCGTCTGTTAATCTTTGAAATTGAGCGATGATCTGTTCCGCATCATAAACATAAATCGGTGCACCGTATTGCTTCGTTATTTTCAATAAATCCTTTTGCTTAATCATCACAGAGTTTTAAACAAAACTAGGTTTCCGCTTTTTACCGCGCAAGAAATTAATTCAATTTTAAAATAATACAACAATATGTTATAAATATAACGTATTAGGTTGATAACTTATTTTGCCACTCTCTTTTGCGGTTTGTATTTTTAAATAAATTTTAACTATGAAGCTTCCTTTGTTTCCCTTACAGTCTGTTTTCTTTCCGGGAGAAAAAGTTCCATTGCACATTTTTGAAGAACGATACAAACAATTGATCAACGACTGTAGAGCGGATGCAGTCACCTTCGGGATACCTGTCTATATCCACGACAGCATTGCATATGGGACGGAAGTTCAATTAGTAGAGGTCGTCAATACCTATGAGAGTGGTGCGATGGATGTTATTTGCGTGGCGAGACAGGTTTTCAGGGTTCTCACCTTCGACAATGAGATGGAAGGCAAGCAGTATGCCGGTGGAGTTGTGCAGTTTCTTGATAATATTAACGATGGGATAAAGGCCGATAAGGAAAAGGTTTTAGCTAAAATTGAAGAACTCTACAAGATCATGGATGTACCTTTCAGTCCCATCCCTGTTGAGAAATTCAACAGCTTTGTCCTTGCCCACAAAATGGGCTTGTCCTATGAGCAGGAATATCAACTACTCCAGATGGAGAAAGAAAGTGAACGCCTGAACTTTATCAAGTCGCACTTGCT
>JAAUYH010092749.1_pt1 | contig 16048 bp, 12 predicted proteins | sample 7278061 | NCBI WGS metagenome assembly JAAUYH01 (sample SAMN14350203, study PRJNA611818) | marine sediment metagenome | isolation source: surface marine sediment (0.6m) | place: French Polynesia: Moorea | collected 2018-08
GTTCAGCTCGCGGCCGCCGAGCTTGCCCATGCCGAGGATGACCAGCGGGATGACCTCACCGGACGCGTCGCGAAGCTCGCCGAAGCGCCCCATCAGCTGGCTTCTGGAAAAGCGCATCGCCGCGTCAAGCACGCAGTCGGCCAGATCCGACAAGCCGAACAGCGTGTCGTCGAGGCTCGCTTCGCCGCTCATCTCACGCCAGAGCAGGTGCAGCATATAGCGATTCCGGAACTTGCGGATCCTGGACCTCGCGTCATTGGCGTCGGTGACATCGGCGTCAAATGCCGCGACGAACGCGTCGAGCAGCGACGCCTCGGGTGGCCTGGCGAGTTCTTCGAAATGCTCGACGAACCACGGCCAGTCGCGAAGCAGCACCTGGCCCGCAAACTCACTGGCCGCGACCGTTCGGGTAAGCAGCGTGAGGGAGCCGTCCGGCGGCGGAACGTCGGGATGGCGATCGCGCAGCCGCTCGAACCAGCGGAATACCCCTTCCCTCAGAACACCGGGCAAGGCCTCGGCAACCGCTTCGATATCCTGCTGCAGTGCACCGTCCATGCGTCGCAGTCTAGCAGCCTGTTGGAGAAGTATTCGGGCGCCGGCGGTAAACTGGGCCTTGCTCATGCGAATCGAACGCACATGAAAACGATGCACAAACTGCTGATCGTCTACCACTCCCAGTCCGGCTCGACGGACCGCATGGCCGAGGCGGTCATTCGCGGCGCAAGGAGCGACGACGTGGACGGAGTCGACGTCCGAATCCGCAAGGCACTGGATGCCGATGCCGACGATCTCCTCTGGTGCGACGCCTTCATTCTCGGCACGCCCGAGAATTTCGGTTATATGAGCGGCGCCATGAAGTATTTCCTCGACCGTGTGTACTACGCTTGCATCGAGAAAGTCGACGCCAAACCGTTTGCGCTGTTCATCCGCGCGGGAAACGACGGCACGGGTGCCGTTTCGAGCCTGCGCCGCATACTGACCGGGCTATCGGTAAAAGAAGTGCAGGAACCGGTGATGATCGTTGGCGATTTTGACGAGACGCGCCTGACTGAGTGCGAGGAACTGGGTCTGACGATGGCCGCCGGGCTGGAAGCAGGCGTGTTCTGAATCAGGCGGTCGACTGCTCGGCCGTGTCGGCAATCTCGGCGAGCGCTTCCTCGAGCGGCGCCGGTCGCCCCACGATGTGGCCCTGCGCGAAATCCACGCCGAGTTCTGCAATCAGCTCGAGCGTCTCCTCGGTCTCGACAAACTCTGCGACCGTCTCCAGCTCCATGACCTTGGCGACCTGGGTGATGGCCGCAACCATGGATTCGGAGATCCGGTTGTCGGTGATATCGCGGATGAAACTGCCGTCGATCTTCAACGTATCCACCGAGAAGTTCTTCAGGTAAGCGAACGAGCTCAGGCCTGCGCCGAAATCGTCGAGCGAGATCTTGCAGCCGCGCTCTCTCAGGACATCGATGAATGACTGCGCTTTCGCCAGGTTCGAAACGGCGGCTGACTCGGTAATCTCGAAACAGAGCGAGTCTTCGGGCACGCCGGCTGCACGAATCTCATCGTCGATGAAGTCCAGGATGTCGTCGTCGCCGATCGACTGGCCGGACAGATTGATCGCGAATACGGCATCGAGGCCGTCGACGAGATCGGCGTGCTTCGCGATCGAGGCAATGGTATTCGACACCACCCAGCGGTCTATCTGCGGCATCATCTGGTAGCGTTCTGCTGCTGACAGGAATGCATCGGTCGGAATGCGCACGCCGTCTTCGTCTTTTTTCATGCGCAGCAGCACCTCGAAGCACGGGCGCTCGGTCTCGCCCGTCAGCGTCATTATCGGCTGCGCCAGGAGATCGAAGCCTTCGCCGTCCAGCGTCTGCTGGATCTGCGCGACGAGTTGCATGTCGTCGTATCGACGGATGACGCTCAGGTTTTGTTCGTCGTACACCTCTATTCGATCGCGACCGTGATCTTTCGCGGATTCACAGGCCATGCGCGCAGCCGTCAGCGCGTTGGCTTCGTCGGCGACGCGACGGTTGTACTCGGCTACGCCGATACTCATCGTAACCTGCAGCGACTTGTCGCCTTCGAGGTAACGCAGCGAGCGCCCTTTTTCCCGAACGTCGTTCGCGAGCTGCAGGCCCTCTTCGATCGTCGCATTCGTCAGCAGCAGGCAGAAATCGTCGCCCGTGAGGCGGGACAGCACCGCGCTTTTCGGCAGGTCTTCCTCGAGCAACCGGGCGAAGCGCATGATCACGGCGTCCCCCGCCTCTCGGCCAAACGTGTCGTTGACGAGCTGCAGGTTGTCGAGATCGAAATAGATGATCTGGTGCGCGTCATCGGCTTCGGTGACGTTCTTCGCGGACTCGTGCAATTGCGATTCGAAACCGGCGCGGTTCATGAGCCCGGTCATCGCATCGAACGACTGTTCGATGACGTATTCGACCTTGCGCATGATGTGCGCCATGAAACGCCGGTCGCTCTTCGAAAACTCGGAGTTATCGATACGACCGAGTTGCGCGAGCACGCCCTCGACGTTGCCGCGCTGGTCGTGCAGCGGGCAGAGCAATGCCTGGTAGCTTTGCGCGGAGCCGTCGTCGGTGGCGTCCATCGTGGGGATCTCGAAGACCACCGGCCAGCGCTGTCCTTCGATTTTCGGCAACAGCTGCTCGATCAGGTATCGGTCGAGAACCTTGCGGCGCACGTGCTTCCAGCTCGAATGCGTTGCGCTGACGCGAATCCGTTTGGACGGGATGAGCAGCACGCTGTAGTTGATGCCGAGAAACCGGCCGCTCTGACCGACCAGGTGCGCGAGCCCGACGTGACTTCGGGACGTGCCGTGAATCTTCTCGTCGACCTCGTAGACGAGTTCGAGTTCGCGCTCCAATTCGATGCGGTCGGACTTTGCCTCGTCGAGACGCTGGCTGACCCGCAGGCTCTCGCCGATCATCTCGACGGCCGGCTCCAGGATGTTCGCGACCATGCTCGGGTTGAACGAGGAAGCCTTGCCGGCATTGCGCGAGAACAGTGCAACGAGAATTCCGAGGCTCTCGTTTCCTGCGCCGAAGATCGGCATTACGAGCACCGTGCGGCCGGACGACAGGGTCCTGCGCAGGTACGCCGCGTCACCGGTGTCGCCGGCCATGACGTCTTCCGGCAGCTCGCCGACGAAGCTGTCGATCTCGTAGTCCTCGGCGCCGTCGCTGGACCAGACGCAGTCCGCGGAACGGTTGTAGTAGCAGAACGACTGCGCACGCGGCACCAGCGAATGCAGCAACGCTTTCGCCTTGCCGATGTTCTTCCGCATCTCGAGATCGTGCAGGTCTGCAGACATCTGCACACGATGCCAGCCGCGGGCGCCCGCGGCTGTGATTCAGTTCTCAATCAAAGCGTTGCGAGCCAGGCGTCGTCGGAGCCCTCTTCCACGCCTTCGAACAGTGGCGTGCTCAAATAGCGCTCGCCGGTGTCCGGGAGCATCGCCAGTATGACCGACCCCTCCGGTGCCTCTTCCGCCACGTCGAGTGCGGTCGCGAGCGTTGCGCCCGCCGATATCCCGGTGAAAATTCCTTCCTTGGCAGACAGCTCGCGCGACACGTGAATCGAGCGTTCGTCAGAAATCGCACGCAAGTCGTCGTAAATCTCGCGATCGAGCACGTCGGGAATGAAATCAGGCGTCCAGCCCTGGATCTTGTGCGGATTCCACTCGTCGCCCGCGAGCAACGACGCACCGGCAGGCTCTGTCGCGACGATTCTGACCTCGGGCCGAGCCGCCTTGATCGTGCGGCCGGCGCCCGTCATCGTGCCGCCCGTGCCGTAGCCCGTCACCCAGTAATCGAGACGTCGGCCGGCGAAGTCCCGCAGGATCTCGGGTCCCGTCGTGCTGGCGTGATAGGCAGGGTTCGCCTCGTTTTCGAACTGGCGCGCGAGGAACCAGCCGTAAGTTTCGGCGAGCTCCTCGGCCTTTCGAACCATGCCCGTGCCACGCTCGGCGGCGGGCGTCAGAACCACCTTCGCGCCAAGTCCGCGCATGATCTTGCGGCGCTCGATCGAAAACGAGTCGGCCATCGTGGCGACGAAGGGATAACCCTTTGCCGCGCAGACCATCGCCAGCGCGATACCGGTGTTGCCCGACGTTGCCTCGACGACCGTCTGTCCGGGCTCAATAAGCCCGCGCTGTTCTGCATCCGTAACGATTGCATACGCCAGGCGATCCTTGACCGACGCCATCGGGTTGAAGGACTCGATCTTTACATACATCTCGACGTGATCGGGGCCCATGCGATTGAGCCGCACGACCGGCGTGTTGCCTATCAATTGCAGAATGTTGTCGTAAATCATCTTGTTAACCTTATTGTTGATTCGCTACTACTGTCTGTAGCAGAAAAGTGATTGTATTGCGACAACGCCGATGCCGCGACATCGCCAACAATCAGTATGGATGGCGAACGGACCCGGTGCGCCTCAGCCAGCAATGTCAGCTGACCGAGCGTGCCGCGGATCACGCGCTGTTCCGGCGTTGTGCCACGCTCGACGATGGCGATTGGCGTGTCTGCCTTGCGGCCGTGCTCAATGAGCCGGTTCATCAGCTCCGGAAAACGCCGCACCCCCATATACACGGCGAGCGTCTGCCGGTCGCGAGCGAGTGAGGGCCAGTCGAGCTTGTCGACGTTGTCCTGGCCGTGCGCCGTCAGCAACACCACAGACTGCGCCGCGTCGCGATGCGTCAGCGGAATGCCCGAATACGCCGCACAGCCTGCCGCCGCCGTGATTCCGGGGATCACCTCGTAGCGACAACCCGCGGCATCGAGTGCCTCGGCTTCTTCACCGCCCCGGCCGAAGATGAACGGGTCGCCACCTTTCAATCGGCACACGCGCTTGCCCTGGCGCACGTACTTGACGAGCAGTGCGTTGATTTCCTCCTGGCGCACGGACTTGCCGGCCGGGTTCTTGCCGACCGCGATCAGGTCGGCATCGCGGCGCGCGAGCGCCAGCACCTCGTCCGACACGAGCCGGTCATGGAGAATGACGTCGGCCGCCTGCATCAACTGAAGCGCACGCAGCGTCAACAACCCGGGGTCGCCGGGTCCGGCACCCACGAGCCAGGCGACGCCCCCGGACTCGACGGTGTTTCGATCCAGCGCATCGGCCATGCGACGTTCCGCGCGATCCTCGCGACCCGCAAGCACGTCGTCGGCGACCGGTCCCGTCAACACTTGTTCCCAGAACCTGCGCCTTCCCAGCGCGCTGCCGATACGTTTGCCGACGCGCTCGCGCCAGCGCCCTGCAAGTGCGCCGAGCCGCGCGAGCCGCGCCGGAAGCATGCCTTCCAGTCGTTCACGCAACTGCCGTGCCAGCACGGGCGCTTTGCCGCCACTCGAGATGGCAACGACGAGCGGACTGCGATCGACGATGGCCGGTGTGATGTAGCTGCAGCGATCGATCGAGTCAACGCTGTTGCAGAAAATGCCGGCGTCGCTTGCGGCCGCGAATACGCGGTCTTCGACGTCCTCGTCACCGGTCGCGCTGACCACCAGCCAGGCGCCGCGAACGTCGCCGGGCACGAATTTACGCCGCCTTACGATCAGTTCATCCCGACCAGCCATCTCATCGATCGCTGCGACGGTTTCCGGTGCAACCACCGTCAGCCGTGCTCCCGCTGAGCGCAGCAAGCGGATCTTGCGCAGGGCGACGTTGCCGCCGCCGACGACGAGACAGGCACGTTCGTTGAGATCGAGAAACGCCGGAAAGTAGTCCACGAAGGGCCCCCATGAATTCGAAGGCCAACTATAGGCAGCCGGCGAGCGTCGCAAAAAGTCGGAGTGTTTCTGCCGATATAGCCTTGTGTTATATGAGATCCTTGAATGAACGACGGCGCGCCGATGCTGTCACACACAAAGTCGTATAGGCGCACTGCACGACATGAAATTACAACAACTCAAGTATCTGCTGGCGATCGCCGACAACGGGCTGAACATAACAGCCGCCGCCGAACGTCTGTACACGTCGCAACCGGGGGTCAGCAAACAACTGAAGCTGCTCGAGGAAGAACTCGGCATGCAGTTGTTTGCGCGCAAGGGCAAAAGCCTCGACGGCATCACCCCGGCCGGCGAACAGGTCATCGAGCGAGCGCGCGTCGTGATGCAGGAAGTCGAAAACATCCGTAACCTCGCGAACGAGTATTACCAGGAGCAGGAGGGCGCCCTGTCGATCGCTACGACCCACACGCAGGCGCGCTATGTGCTGCCTGACGTTATCGGCAAGTTTCGCGAGAAATACCCGGGCGTCACGCTCAATCTCCACCAGGGCACGTCGGAGCAGATTGCTGATATGGTGGCCGCCAACGAAATCGACTTCGCAATTGCCACGGGCTCGCATGAATTGTTCAGCGACCTGTTGCTCGTGCCGAGCTATCACTGGGATCGCAAGATCGTCGTACCCAAAGGGCACGAGCTCACCAGGATCGGACGCGACCTTACCCTGGCCGACCTCGCCGAATACCCGCTCGTCACCTACGTCTTCAGTTTCGGCGGGCAGTCTTCCCTGAAACGCGCATTCTCCGACCAGGGGCTGGAACCCGATGTCGTGTTCACGGCCCGCGACGCGGACGTTATCAAGACTTACGTACGCATGGGGCTCGGCGTTGGCATCGTCGCCGCAATGGCCTCCGATTGCGATGACCGGAAAGACCTCCAGGCGATCGAGGCGCCTGGCCTGTTTCCACGCAGCACAACGTGGATCGGTTTTCGGAAAGACGCCGTGTTACGGCGTTACATGATGGACTTCGTGCAGCTGTTTGCACCGCACATCGACAACCGGCAGCTCGATAGCATTCGCAAGGTGCGCAGCCAGGCCGAACTGGACGAAATGTTCGAGGACGCGGAATTGCCGCTGCGCGACGGCTGTGGCGATGACGTTACCGTTGCAGCTTAGCGAGGATCTCCGCCAGTAGCCGATTGGTTTCGCGGTGAAGTTGCTGCGACTCGCGTGTTATCTCGAGGACCTCCTTTTGCATCGCCTCGCTGCGATCAAGGTTTTCTCGAGCCTTCCGGTTGATGTCCGCCGAATCGTCCATGAGCTCGTGCGCCTTGCCCGTCTGCCGCTTGAAGCCCGTAAAGATGAAAATGACAAGCGCAATCAACAGGATCCAGATCCCGTAGTTCAGCATAAAAGACATGATGCCCAGTGAAATTGCCGGCTCATAACTGGCCGTCAGTGCTTTCGTGTACGCCTGCAAATCCAGCCAGCGCTGCTCATCGTCGGAGTAGTACAGCGTCTGGCGATCGTTGAGCCAGTAATAATAGCTTTGCGATGCCTTGCGCTCGGCCGGCAGGTCGATGAGGTCAAACTCGACCATCCCCAGCGTCGAGAAACCGGTCTCGTACTCCATTGCGTCCACGGGCTGCAGCAGCACGCCGATAATCTTGAGCTCTCCTTCGTAGGGGAGATTCGTGTCCTTTATCCGATAGCGGTCGTCGCCGAGCGCCTCGAATGCTTCGCTGCCGGGCATCCCGGAGAAGCGCTGCTCCCAGGCCGCGATCAACGATTCCCTGTCCGGGCCGGCATAGCTCGGCGTCCAGATCGACAGCGCGACCAGGAGCAGGGCGATTCGTGTGAGCGCATTCATCGAGACATCATCGCCAATCCCGGCGGCCGCGCGCAAATCGCAGTTCACACTTTGCGATCAGGCCGGAGCGCCGTACTCCATCTCATGCAGTCCGCACTCACGCTTCAATCCGAAGAAGCGCGTCTCCTCGGCCGATGACACCTCTGCCAGCGACCGGGTGGAGTGCACGTCGCCAATCGAGATGTAGCCCTTGTCGCGCAGGGGATGGTACGGCAGGTCGTGCTGCTGCAAGTACCGGTACACGTCACGATCGGTCCAGTCCGCGATCGGGTGCACTTTGTAGCGCCCGCCCGAGGAATCGACGTACGGTGTGTTGGCGCGACTCGCCGACTGATCGCGGCGCAGCCCCGCAAACCAGGTGCCGACGGAAAGCTCACTCAAAGCGCGCTCCATCGGCTCTACCTTGTTGTCGCGATTGTAGTGCTCGAGGCCCGACACGCCATGCTCCCAGCGTTTGCCATGGCGCGCCTCCTGCCAGGCGGCCGATACGGCTGGTCTGTAGACTTGCAGATTCAGCGCCAGCCGGTCCGTCAGCTCGTCGATGAAGTGATACGTCTCGGGAAACAGGTAGCCCGTATCGACGACAACGATCGGAATATCCGGCGCCTGCCGCGACACGAGATGCAGCATTACCGCCGCCTGTGCGCCGAAGCTGCTGCTGACCATGTGCCTGGCGGGCAGGTGCCGGAGTGCCCAGGCGACACGCTCCTCGGCCGTCAGATACTCGAAATCGGGCAAGTCAGTCATGGAAATCCCTTCCCTCTTCGACCGCGCGTACGACGCCCGCTCGCACCAGGTAGTCTCCGAAGTGCTCGCCGTCATCTCGCTCGGCCGCATAGTTTGCGAACAACGGCGACAACGCCTCTAGGATCTCGGCCTCGTCCGCGTTGTCGCGATAGAGGCGCCCGAGCCGGTCCCCTGCGAAACCGGCGCCGAGGTACAGGTTGTAGCGCCCGGGGCCCTTGCCCACGAGCCCGATCTCGGCGATATAGGGCCGCGCGCAGCCGTTCGGGCAGCCGGTCATGCGAATGGTGATCGGCTCGTCGGCAAGGCCGTTCTGCTCGAGCTTTGCTTCGAGCCGCTCGACCAGCGTCGGCAGGTAGCGTTCGGCTTCGGCCATGGCCAGGGCGCAAGTCGGCATCGCCACGCACGCCATTGAGTTACGGCGAAGCGCCGATGCGTGCAAGTCGTTCTCGATGCCGTATTGCCGCAACAATGCATCGATCGCTCGTTTTCCGTCGCCTGTGACATTGGCAATGATCAGGTTCTGGTTCGGCGTCAGCACGAGCGTGCCGTCGTGCGCGACGGCTACCGCCCGCAAGCCGCTCATCAGCCGGCGCTCACCAACGTCTGCAACACGACCGTTCTGTATGAACAGTGTGTAGCTCCAGCTATCGTCGCCGTTCGGTTGCCAGCCGTACACATCGCCATTGCCTGCGAAAGCGTAGGCGCGTGCGGCGCCAAACGTCATACCGGCGCGCTGCTCGACTTCACCGCGAAACCAGTCGACTCCGCGATCGTCAATCGTGTACTTGAGGCGCGCGTGCTTGCGATTGCTGCGATCGCCGAAGTCCCGCTGTGTCGTCACGACCGCCTCGGCGACATCAATGGCCTGCCTCGTGGTGCAGAAGCCGAGCACGCGTCCGAGTTGCGGGTAGGTATCGGTCTCGCCATGCGACATGCCCATGCCGCCGCCCACAACCACGTTGTAGCCGACGAGTTCGCCCTCCTCGACGATCGCAATGAACCCCAGGTCCTGTGACCATACATCGACGTCGTTTTGCGGCGGCACCACGAACGCTGCTTTGAATTTCCGCGGCAGGTAGGTGTCGCCATAAACGGGCTCGACATCCGGCTCGGACGTTCGGAGTCTCTCGCCGTCGAGCCAGATTTCGTGATACGCCGTCGTTTTCGGTGTCAGGTGTGCGCTCATGGCGCGCGCGTGTTCGTGCACTTGTGCATGCACCGGCGATGCATCTGCGAGTGCGGGTGCCATGACGTTGCGATTTACATCCCCGCAGGCGGCAATGGTGTCGAGCATCGATTCGTTGATCGCACGAATCGTCGGCCTGAGCCGGCCCTTGATGACGCCGTGAAACTGCACGGCCTGCCGCGTCGTCAGCCGGATCGTGCCGTTGGCGTGTTCGTCCGCGATGTCGGCGAGCGCCAGCCATTGCGAGGGGCCGAGCACACCCCCCGGAATGCGTGCGCGGATCATGAAACTGTAAGCCGGCTCGAGGCGCTGCCGTTTACGCTCGCTGCGAACGTCGCGGTCGTCCTGCTGGTAGAAGCCGTGAAACTTCGACAGCTGGGTATCGTCGGGTGCCAGCGCACCCGTCAGCGGGTCATCCAGGCTTTCGACGATCGTGCCGCGCAGGTGCCGGCTCTTTGCCTTGATGTGCTCGACTTCGGTCAGCTCTGCCATCAGTACACGTCCCGCTGGTAGCGCCCTTCTCCGCGCAGTTCCTTCAGTCGTCGCTCCGCCTCGTCGGCCGTTACGCCCTGTCCGGCCGCGATGACGTCTACGAGCGCACTGTGCACGTCCGGAGCCATGTGTTTCGCGTCGCCGCACACATAGAGGTGCGCGCCATTCTCGATCCATTCGTACAGCTCGGCGGCGCGCTCGCGGATGCGGTCCTGCACGTACACCTTGCGCTCCTGGTCGCGCGAGAATGCGACATCGAGCCGTCGCAGGCGCCCCTGTTTCAGGTGCCGCTGCCATTCGAGCTGGTACAGGAAATCGCTGGAGAAATTGCGATCACCGAAGAACAGCCAGTTGTCGCCGCTGGCATGCCGTTCCGCGCGTTCCTCGATGAACGCACGGAACGGCGCTACGCCCGTTCCCGGCCCGATCATGACGACTGGAACGTCGTCTGCCGGCAGCCGGAAGCGCGTGTTCGGTTCGACAAAGACCTTGAGCGTGGCGCCTTCCTCGATACGATCCGTGAGGTAGGTCGACCCGGCGCCCCAGTGCTGGCTGCCGAATGCGTCATAGCGCACGGCAGCGACCGTCAGGTGCACTTCGTCGGGATTGGCCCGCTGGCTCGAGGCAATCGAATACGACCGGGGACTCAGCTTGCGCAAGCTCGATACGAACTCCACCGGCCGGACGGAAGCCGGGTAGCGTCGCACGATATCGATGATCTGGTGCGACTCCATGAGCTCGGTCAGCGTCTCGCGATGTTCCGGGGTAAGCAGCTCGGTGAGGCCGGAGGCACCGCTCAATCCCGCCCATGCTTCAATGAATCCCAGGTTGGGTGCGGTGATCTCGACTTTGCTTGCGAGCACGTCGCGAAGCGCAGACTCTTCCTCACCCAGCTCGACGCGCGCGTCCGCATCGAAGCCGAGTTCGTCGATGAACTGTTGTACGAGCTGCGGTGGGTTCTCGACGATGACGCCGAGCGCATCGCCGGGCTCGTACACGATGCCGGAACCCTCGAGCGAAAGCTCGATGTGCTGGACCTCCTTGGTCGAGCCGCTGCCCGTGATCGGCTGTTTCAGCAGCACCTCGGCTTCGAACGGCCGGCCACGGTCGTATGCCGGCGACTCTACCGGGCGCAGGTGCGACACTGCGCCGGTCGACTCCAGCTGATCGGGCAGGATCGACAGCAGCTCATCAGCCCACGCGCCCGCCGGCTCGTCGTAGTCGAGATCGCACTCGATGATTGGCAACAACCGTTCGCCGCCCAGCTCGGCCAGGCGGGTGTCGAACTGGCGCCCGGTCTCGCAAAAGTTGATGTAGCTGCTGTCGCCGAGCGCCAGCACCGAATAGCGAAGCCCCTCGAGCTTCGGTGCCCTGTCCGACAGCAGGTATTCGTGGAAGAGCTCAGCGTCGTCGGGCGGGTCACCCTCGCCGTGCGTGCTGACGACGATCGCCAGCAACGATTCACGTTTCAGGTTGGCAGGTTTGAATTCCGCGAGGCTGGTCAGCGCCACCGCATAACCGGCCTCCCGCGCCCGCGCGGCCAGCGCCTCGGCTACGCCCTGGCTGTTACCCGTCTGCGAGCCATACAGGATCGTGAGTTTCCTGCCGCTGTTGACAGCCGGCACCTGCGGAAGCGCGGTTTCGCCCGTTGCCGCGGCCAGCCCGGCCGCGTAACCCGACAACCATTGCAACTCGGCGGCCGTGCGGCCCGTGAATGCCGTTTCTGCGATTTGCGCCAGACCGTTCATGGCGCAACGATAGTGTCACGCCCCCGAGCGCGTGAACGGCTTTGTTGTTATCGGCTTATAACGCCGGTTTATATGGCATCACCGTCGCAGCGGTTTTCGAAGTGGCGCATGGGCTTCCCCGGAAGCACCCGAAGTTCGGCAAAACCTCACCGAACTCCGGGCTCGAAACGGGCCGTTGCCAGACTAGTTTCGTACCACCGCAGGCAGGGTCGTTGGATCGGCAGTGTTCCAACATTCGGGATGCCCGGCTCCCATCGCACTGATGCCGGTTCCGCCGTTCGGATTCGGCGTAATGTCATAGACGATGTTATCGGGACGTAACGGGTCTCCGCTGAAACCGAGTGCAAATTGATTGAATTCATCCAGGCCCAGGCCGTGACGCACTCGCCAGGCGATCATATGATCGGCACAGGCCGTATCGCCGCCGACACCGAGCGCGCCGACGATCCTCCCGTCGTCATACAGCGGGAGTCCGCCGCCGAAGGGGATGGCGCCGCCAATACGCCGACCGGTCATCGGGTCGTTCGGCTTGCCGAAGCGTCTTGCCGGACCTCTGTACGCGACACCGGTGTCGACCGGGTTACCGTTGAGCAAGCCATACAACTCACCGCCAGGCTGCGTCCCCGTGTAAAGGTTGGCGGTGGAGAGTGCGAAAAAATCACTGCTGAAGGAATTCGACGTGTTGGCTTTCTGAGCCGAGATCACGCGGGCGCCCGGGAGCTGGGAGCCCCGGTCGGGGCCCGAAAACGCGACGGCACAGACAATACCGTCCCGATCGACAATTACACCCCACATCTCAAAGTTGTAACCGCTGTTCTCGGTTGCTACCGCAACCTGGAGAGCAGTCCTGAGCGCGTGGTGACCGGGCAGTCGCTTGCATTTCGACGGTTCGCGGCCAAATCCGCGCCGCTCATGGTCGTCGTCGGCAAACGCCGGACTTGCCAGGACGCACAGACTGGAAAGGACCAGAACGAACCGGTTCCGGCGTTGAATTTTGACGGTCTTCATAAACGCTACCTCCCTTGCGGCATTGACTACGAGGGAGTTGACCGCCGCCTTGACCACCGCCTCGGCAGCCCGGCGATCCTGGGATCCTCTGCGGCGTTCGAACGTTGCGGGGAAAGCGAGGACCCGTGGCTTTGCGTCTCCAGCTTTGGCTGGATTTGCCTTTGTCCAAGTGTGACTTGGGGCGAATGCGTGTCAATTCAACGCGGCAACGATCGCCAATCGGCCTTGACAGGCGAAACGATGGCGTGCAAAGTAAACTTGTCTATTAGAAAAGAGATCTTGTCATGACGAAACCCCGCACTGCAAAACCGTTGCCGATGGTTATGCTGCTGATCCCCTTTCTATACCTCGTGTTCTCGAATCCGTTCGGCGAGCCGGCCCAGACGATTCTCGAGGTCATTTACCTTTGCATACTTCTCGCGATTACGGCCTGGGAAACGACCCACAATACTGACGAGGTTGAAGTCGCGGCCGCCAGGTTCAGCGCGTCGACCGGCGCCTATGCCGGCATCGTCTGCACCGTCGGCCTCCTGATTGTCATGACGCACGTGCCTGCAGCGGCAGACTTCATTGCCGCCCTGGCGGAGTCGCCGGCCGATGATCTGCCCCCGGCTGCAACGGGCTTCGGACTGGGCGCGATGGCGGCAATCCTGCTGATGTTTGTCTGCGCGATTTGCACGTATGCGGCCTGGTATTGGCGCACAACGCGATGAAAAACGCTGTCTCTGTTACGAACCCGATATGAAGAATCGAATTCGCGTTCTTCGCGCGGAGCGAAGATGGTCACAAGCGGAACTCGGCGAGCGGATCGGGGTATCCAGAAACTCGGTGAATGCGATCGAGAACGGGAGACATGACCCGTCGTTGCCGCTCGCCTTTCGAATAGCGAAACAATTCGAGCTTCCGGTCGATCATGTGTTCGAAGATGAGAGTTGACTCACGACAGACCGGACCGAAGAAGGAAATCGCGTTCGGTCTGCCCGTAGCGTGCTCGAGGACTCGTTTTCGAGCACGTCGGTGTAGTAAGTTTAGCGAGATGACTGAATTGACGATGGTTGAGACCTATGAATTCTCGGATATGCTGGATATCGGTTGCGATGGCACTTTCGCTGGTAGCGTGCACTTCGAAGACGCCTGATTCGGGCACTGACGCTTCGGAAGACACCGTTGTGACCAAGCGCCCGTTCGAACCTGTGTTGGATGGTAAGTGGATCGGCAACGGCATCTCGTACGGCGCTTACCGGGATGGCGAAGCACCGGGCAAGGCATTAACGTCAAAAGAGCACATACTCGAAGATCTGACAATTATCGGGCAGCGGTGGAACCTGATCCGTCTCTACGGCGCAGACCAGCAGTCACTGAATATCCTCGAGGTGATCGAGGAACACGACCTGCCGATTCGGGTCATGCAGGGCATCTGGCTTGACGCACACAAGACTGAGCAAGAGAACGACGAGCAGGTTCGGCTGGCGATCGAATACGCCAACCGCTTCAACGACATCATCGTCGCGGTGAACGTCGGCAACGAGATCCTCGTTGACTGGTCTTACCACCGGCTAGATGACATCGATGGCGTCATCGACAAAATCCGGCAGGTGCGCGCGAGCATTCAACAGCCGGTTACCGTGGCTGACGACTACAATTTCTGGAACAAGCCCCAGGCGCAGCGGGTCGCCGACGAATTGGATTTCATCTGCCTGCACGCCTATGCGTTCTGGAACGACAAGACGCTGGATATTGCGATGGAATGGACCGAGTCGATCTATCGCGACATACAGGGCCGTCACCCTGATCACAGGATTGCCTACTGCGAAACCGGCTGGCCAACGAGCAGAGTCTATGGTGACGGTAGCTATGAAGGCGGATTGACCGGTAAAGCCGGCGAACCCGAGCAAGAGGTGTTTTTCAATCAGTACGATCCGTGGGTGGACCGCAACAAGGTCGTCTCGTTCTACTTCACATCATTCGATGAGGAATGGAAAGGCGGTTTCGACGGTGCCAACCCGATGGACAAGGCGGAAAAGCACTGGGGCCTGTACTACGGTGACCGGACCCCCAAGCAAGTCTTGCAGTAGCCAGGGAGTCTGTCGATCAGGAGGTCCAGCGTAACGAAGATTGCGCACCATTAAGGGCCCTCTTCGACAAGCTTGCGGAGACGACCCAGGAACCTGTCGTGCCACTTGGCCCTCGTACGCTTCCTTAATTCCGCCGATTCCCGCATGGATTTGTGCGGATTGGGCTCCTTACTTCCCCAGCTGTACCTTCGGCTCATCGTCAGGTTTACTGTCGTGATCTCGTCTACTTCGTTCAGCGTAATGACCGCAACCCCCGTCGAGTGTTCTCCATTGAACTCTGAAGGCAAGTTTGCGAAAACAAACAACCTGTCCGGGATAACCTTCGTGATCTCGATGAAAAAGTCCTGACCTGAGTAGAGGCGACGAACTTCGCCTTCTTCTCCGGGAGTGCCGGACACTGGCAGGAGCTCGAATTCGTACATCCATGATCCGAGCTCGCGCAGATGCTTCCAGACGACGTTTGCCGGCGCGTCGATTGCGACAGCATAGTGCGAGACAAAGTGATACGAAGTTCCATCCGGTTCGACGGTGATTGCCTCGGATGCCCTGGTTGGCGATACAAAGACCAGGGTCGCGACTACTGCAAACCATGTGAAGTGCGTAGGAAAAGTCACTGAATGCTCGGCTGTGGCGATCGACTGATTTGAGTCAGTAGCCGTCATTGTACGTCAGACCAGGCGGACTATAGCTCTCGGCCATTAGTGGTCGGTCGAATACTCGCGCAGATTGGGACGCTTGTTGGCAGCGACTTCGCACGCGACGCGGTCAGCTTTGTTCGTCACCATGCGACTCCACGCAGAGCCCGTCATCAATCGCGGCGAGGCGCCGCTCCCACCAACCAATCGCGACCTTACGGGCAGATCTCGCTCTTGAAACCCGTTGCGCCAAACTCCGTCAGGGCCGTCGAAATCCCGGTATGGACGTCGACGGAGTGTCTCAGGAAGCCAATCGTTATCCTGCCACTGGCGTCTTTTTCCATTGACACATGCAGTGGAACGTTGAGACGGACGTCGCGCTCGAGGACACCTCGACTCTGTACAGCATCATCGATCATATGCCGGTACCCGAAATTGATGTCGCCGTCCTGCCCAATGACGAAAATTGCATCGACGTATTCCCGCTTGTCTTCGCTTTGGAGCGTCAGATTGACGGCCGGGACATAGTCGCCCTCGTA
>JAAUYH010020018.1_pt1 | contig 16040 bp, 13 predicted proteins | sample 7278061 | NCBI WGS metagenome assembly JAAUYH01 (sample SAMN14350203, study PRJNA611818) | marine sediment metagenome | isolation source: surface marine sediment (0.6m) | place: French Polynesia: Moorea | collected 2018-08
GACGCTCTTCCGATCTTACAAAGAGTAAGATACGGTCCAATAAAGTGCGTGTTTTTTCGGGCATTTATAGTATTTTTTTAACAGCTGTTCGTTCCAAAAGCAGAATTAACGCAAAGCCGATAATCGCGAATACTATGGCCATACCTAGTTGCGGTTCGCTACTATAATCAAAAGGCAAAATGCTTTTATCGGTAAAGGGTACCTGCTCACCTTTAGCGTTTGTACGCCAGGTAATAACTTCTTTCCACGGCCATATTTTATTTAATGAACCTACGATGAAACCGGTTAAAGCTGCTAAAGTCAAATTTCTATAATGATCAAACAACCATTTTAATAAGCGTGAAAAAGTCAATAACCCTATAACGGCTCCAATGGCTAAAAAGAAAAGGGTTTTAATATCCCTGCTATCTATTGCTTCCACCGCCGGTTTATAGGCTCCTAATAACAACAAAATAAAGGCCCCCGATATACCCGGTAAGATCATGGCACAAATAGCCAGACTTCCTGCAAGAACCAAATACAGATTAGAATCGTTGGTAGTTAAGGCCGGTAATGTGGTAATATAATAGGCTATGGCTGCTCCAAGTACTAATGCAAGGATGGTAGCGATGCTCCATCGTTTGATTTGTTTACCAACATAAACGATACTAGCCAGTACCAAACCGAAAAAGAAAGACCAGAGAAGTACCGGTTCATTCTCCAACAACCATTTGATAACTTTTGCAAGTGACAATACGCTAATAGCTATACCCAACACTAGTGCGAACAGAAAGTTACCGTTTATAGATTTCCAAGCAGAGACAAACCCTTGATTCTTAAGGATTTTTAGCGTATTGAAATTTAAGGCATTTATAGAATTTATCAACTCTTCGTAGATACCTGAGATAAAGGCGATGGTTCCTCCTGAAACCCCTGGAACCACATCGGCGGCACCCATAGCGATCCCTTTTAAAGAGATGACAAAATAGTCTGAAAAAGTGCGTTGCATTAGCAATCTGAATTAGCTCGTCAAAAGTACGTGAATTTTTTAATTTATAGTTTCATTGTTCGGATATGAAAGTCTATGTGCCACGGTCTATAGCTCTTTGTATGCAAATTGGTCTCCTAGATGCTCAAGTCGAAAACTACTGTTACCAAAAATATCGTTTGTGAAGCAGCAAGCTGTTTGATAAACCCGATAAGATATTATTGAAGAATTATTCTTTGCTTTTCTTTAGCAAAGCTATTACAGGTTCTTTGTCAAATACGGAAGGATACAACTCTTTCATGATCAAATGGTATTCATAATCGAGTTTCAAAGCATTTTTTAAGTAACGGAGTCCTTTTTTATCATCTTGAACCAGGAAGTTCATTCCGCTTAAGCGATATTCAATTTCGGCGAAATCGGTGTAAAAGCTTTTGGCTTTTTTCAGTACTCTCAAAGCATCATTGTAATCACCTAAGAAGTGCAATACATCGATTAATGCCACAAATATGTCTAAACGATAATCTTCGAGTTCAATACACTTTTGAAAAGCATTGGCCGCTTCTTCGAATAGGTTGAGTTTTATATTTACTTCGGCAAAACGAGACCAATAAGCGGCATTTTTATTATCAATTTGTAAAGCCTTATTGATGAAGAACAGGGCTTTTTGGTAGTTCTTTTCCTTCATATAAAGATTGGTTAGGGCTAACCAACCTTTATCTAATAATGGGTCTTCTTTTACCGTAAGGTTATAATACTTTAAAGCTTGTTTTTTGTCTTTAATCTGTTCATAGCAAAGGCCCATACGTAAATAAATAAACGGTGTGCCATCTTCCAACTGAACAGCAATCATATAATTATCAATGGCCTCTTCATAACGTTCTAACTCTTCTAAAGTCTTCGCTTTTTCGATATAAGCCCCAATAAAATCTTCATCAATTAAAATGGCATAATCAAAGGCGCGCAAAGCATCTTCATATTTATCTATAATATAATGTTGACGCCCCAATTGATGCCAGGCAATTTCACAATAAGGCTCATTATTAATATATTCATTTAAGTATGCTATTGCCTCATGGTGCTTTTGCTCCATATCGAAACAATAGATGATATTGTACAATGAAGAGTAATCATCGTATTCTACTTCCAGGCATTTGGCGAAATTCAATCTGGCCGTTTCATAATCATCTAAAAAGAGATATTCCATACCGATCATTGATAAAATATCTAATTCATCTTGAGCAAATAACAAGGCTTTGTTTAATGCCTGTATTGCTTCCTTATGCATGTCTTTCTTAGAATACAGAGTAGCTTTGTGTAAATAAATTTGATCATTAGATGGTTCAATCTCTTCTAGGTGGTCTAGCATGGTCGCGGCCTTATCGAATTTCTCTTCAAATATCAGCACTTCTATCTGTGCCAATTTTAAATTGATTGCCGAAGGGTGCTGCTTGAGGCCTAAATCTATTGCTTTTTTTGCTAATGAAGTCTTACCGGTATCTAAGTAATGTGTGATAATTTCTTCGAACTCAACCGCATCAAAAAAATACACACTATTGGTCTTTAACATGGATTCAAATCTGGCAAGCGGTAAGTTGTTGTTAGCATCAGGAAATTGAAACATATAATTGTGCCATCGGTTATGAAATAAAAGTAGTATAAGACTTTTCTGATTCAACTTTGGCTCTCTAAATGTTTTTAACAATTTAATTAACAGCCAGCCACTTATCTAATTTTCAAAAATTAATGTACTTTTGTAATCCAAACAAGGTTTGGTAGCAACATGGCTCAAAAGACATTACTCAACGCTAAAGACATCCATATTATTCTTCATCGTTTGGCCAATCAATTGTTAGAAAACCACCTAGATTTTTCGCAGACAGTACTTATAGGATTACAACCCCGCGGTGTTTATCTTGCCGATAGGCTCGCAAAGATTTTACAGGAAGATTATCAAATCAAAAACCTGCAATCAGGCCATTTGGATATTACCTTTTTCAGGGATGATTTCAGACGACGCGACGAGCCTTTAGAGGCCAATGCCACAACGATCAATTTTACTGTTGAGAACAAAAAAGTCGTCTTAATTGATGACGTATTGTTCTCAGGAAGAAGCATTCGATCTGCCTTAACGGCTATTCAGTCTTTTGGAAGACCTGAGTCCATTGAATTGCTGGTGTTGATCGATAGGCGGTTCAGCAGGCATTTACCCATTCAGCCGAATTATCGTGGGCGCCAGGTGGATGTGATCAATTCAGAAAAAGTGAAAGTCACATGGGAAGAACATGATAAAAAAGATGCTGTATATATTACAAATACCAATTAAATGAAGCAGTTAAGTGTCGCACATTTATTAGGAATCAAATATCTTAACAGAACAGATATAGACCTCATTTTTGAAACTGCCGATCATTTTAAAGAAGTTATCAACCGCCCGATAAAAAAAGTTCCTTCACTGCGTGATATTACCATTGCCAATTTATTTTTTGAAAGTAGCACCCGTACAAAATTATCCTTTGAATTGGCTGAAAAACGACTCTCAGCAGACGTTATTAACTTTTCAGCCAGCCAGTCTTCCGTAAAAAAGGGGGAAACACTGATCGATACAGTCAACAATATTCTATCCATGAAAGTTGATATTGTAGTGATGCGCCATCCGAACGTAGGGGCCGGTGTCTTTCTCTCCAAGCACATAAATGCTAAAATTATCAATGCCGGCGATGGCGCACATGAACATCCTACACAGGCATTACTAGATTCCTATTCCATCAGAGAAGAATTGGGCGCTGTTAAAGGAAAAAAAGTAGTGATCGTCGGGGATATTCTGCACTCAAGGGTTGCCCTTTCAAATATATATGCCCTACAATTACAAGGTGCCGAAGTTATGGTTTGTGGGCCAACAACACTCATACCAAAATACATTTCCAGCTTAGGTGTAAAAGTGGAACACAATCTTAAAAAAGCCCTGGAATGGTGCGATGTAGCAAATATGCTGCGGGTACAGCATGAGCGTATGGACATTAAGTATTTTCCTTCAATCAGGGAGTATACCCAGTTATTTGGTATCGACAAAAAATTGCTGGAAAGTCTTGGCAAGAAAATTGTTATAATGCACCCGGGGCCAATTAATAGAGGGGTAGAAATCACGAGTGATGTTGCTGATTCAGACCAATCGATTATATTGAATCAGGTTGAAAATGGCGTGGCCATACGAATGGCAATCATCTATTTATTGGCACAACAGATCAAGAGATAAACGCTTTATGAACATTGAAAGAAATAGTAAAGAAACCCTTATAAAACCTACAGAAAATTCAATTTCAGAATTTTTTCTTGCACTTAAAGAAAAATATACTACTTTTAGTAACGAGAATTTGATTCTTGACTTTTCTGATTTTAAAGGGGTAAAAACAGAAAATATCTTAGTACTTTTGCCATTGGTAAAAGACCATAGAAATAATGGCATGTCTTTTGTTGTAGTTTGTAATGAGATCAACAGTGATAATTTACCAGATGAACTCATTGTCGTGCCAACACTGACAGAAGCAAAAGACATTATAGAAATGGAAGAAATAGAACGAGATTTAGGATTTTAACCAAAATTGCGTATGATAAAAAAACTACTCTTTACACTTATTGTCACTTTCTCAATTACTGCTTTCGGACAGCAAGGTGATGTAGCTGTTGTTAAAAAAGATACAACGACAGTAATTAAGAATATTGTGGCCTCACCAAACCCATTTAGTGTTACGACTAAGATTAAATTTCAAGCTGAAGGTGCTTTTAAAATAGAGTTTTCGGTAAAAGATTTGATAGGAAATACTGTTCATTTCCAGAAGTATACCACTAAAAAGGGAATAAATTATATTCCTTTCTACAGAGACAAGCTAGATTCTGGAATATACATTTACTCCATAAAAACGAATAATGAAATCATTTCTAAACGAATTGTGATAAAATGAGCTTACAGTTAACCATATTAGGTTGCCACTCTGCTACGCCGAGAACTTTTGCTCACCCGACTTCCCAGTTTCTAGAAATCAACAATCGTGCGTTTTTGATTGATTGTGGTGAAGGAACCCAAGTACAGCTTAGAAAGTACAAAATCAAATTTTCTAAGATAGATAACATATTTATTTCACATTTACATGGAGATCATTTCTTTGGTTTGATAGGACTGATCTCCACTTTTGGCTTATTAAACCGACAGAACGATCTACATATCTACGGACCAAAAGGTATCAGAGAAATCATTGAACTTCAGTTAAAACTTTCGAACTCATACCTGCAATTTGATCTGGTTTTCCATGAACTGGAAAGCGACGAAAGTAAGCTGATCTATGAAGACGATAAAGTTGAAGTCCATACCATTCCATTGGAACACCGGGTTTATACGAACGGATTCTTATTTAAGGAAAAACTAGGTGAGCGCAAGTTGAATATCGAAGCTGTCAAAGAAAATCCTGAAATTGAAATCTGTGATTACCAAAACCTTAAAAATGGTAAGGATTTTATTGCAGAAGACGGCACTGTTATTGCCAATGATTTATTGACATTTAGTCCGCCAAAACCAATAAGTTATGCTTACTGCAGCGATACAGTATACAAGCCTGAAATAACTTCAGTAATTAAAGAAGTTGATCTATTATACCACGAATCTACATTCCTAAAGGATAGAGAAGAGCTTACCGGTACCACAAAGCATTCTACAGCTGAACAAGCCGCTTTAATTGCCCAAAAAGCCAATGCCGGACAACTGATTTTGGGTCATTATTCGAGTAGATATCCTGATATAAAGTTATTCGAGAAAGAAGCCAAAACAGTTTTTGACAATGTTTCTTTAGCCGAACCTGGCAAGGTCTTTATCATTACTAGTAAAGTTAGTGAAGAATTGCTATTAGCTCATCAGAACTAATATTGACCGGTAGAAAGTAAAACCAGAGTACAAGCCAGCTCTGCTTCAATATTATTTTCCTTTAAAAGCGCTACCAGCTCTAAATTTTCTGTACCGGGATTGAAAATTACACGCCTCACATTTAAAGAAAGAATATATTGATAGTATTCTTCCTGATGCCTCGGACTTAAATATAAACATATCGTATCAACATTCTCATACAAGGGCTTCCCGGTTTCTATGATAACCCCAGCCACCTCACCTGAAAATCGTCCAATAGCAACAACCTCTTGATTGTTTGCAGATAAGCGCCATAACGCGATATTGGAATAGCGATCGGGTCTAACAGAAGCCCCTAAAACCAGTGTTTTCTTACACATTTTGTTAAAGCTATGTTAAGTGTTAAAGGTATGTTAATCTCTGTTAAATCTTGTTACAAAGATAGAATAGTTAACGTCAGTATAGTAACACAAATTGTGGCACAACAACTCTCAAAAAATATTCATACAAAAATCACAAACTAATGAAGACAATTATCTATGCAATTTGTTTTTTTGTAAGTTTTGGGACGACAGCCCAAATGGCTAAAGACAAATTACCAAAAAACGGAAGCGTTTCCGGTAAGGTGATAGATGCCAAAACAGAAGAACCTATCCCCTATGCTAGCATTGTTGTAAAAGACATAGCTGGTAAAACGGTAACAGGGGGCATAACCGACGAATTGGGTGTTTTTGAAATAAAAAAAATACCTGAGGGCAAAAATATCGTTGAAATTCAATTTATAGGCTATCAAACTTTCAAAAAGGAAGTCAATATTGTACCAGGAAATCTCAAGCAAAATCTAGGTACCATTGCATTAATTGAAGAAGCTGCTAATTTAGAAGAAGTTACCGTTGTCGCAGAAACTTCAACAATTACTCAAAAAGTTGACAGAAAGGTAATAAATGTCGGGAAAGACCTAACCTCAGCAGGGACGACCGCTTCAGAATTATTAAACAATGTTCCTTCGGTAAGTGTTGATTCACAAACAGGCAATATTAGCTTACGCGGAAACGAAAACGTTAGGGTATTGGTGGATGGCAAGCCTACCAATATAAGTGCTGCGCAATTACTGCAGCAAATTCCCTCAACTTCTATAAAAAGTATAGAACTGATTACCAATCCTTCCGCTAAATACAATCCAGAAGGCATGAGTGGTATCATAAATATCGTACTACACAAAAATGCCAATCAAGGCTTCAATGGTTCAGTAAATTCAGGAGCCACGGCTGGTCATTATGTACGTTATAACACCTCCACAAATATGAACTATAAAACAGGAAAAGTAAACTTCTTTGGAAACTATGGCTACAATGGAGGTGATAATTACAATTTTGGTTTTGTAGAGCGAGATGGTATCAACTTTCAGGACTTCATCTTCGTATTCGGTCGCGATTCTCACTTGCTCAAGACAGGAGCCGACATTTATATTAATGACAAGAACACGATCTCAGTTTATACAACTCAAAACTGGTTTGAAAGCATTGGTGAGGGTGATGTATTAATTACTGATGAGCTAGAAAATGCTTTAATGAGTGATGCCACGAACTTACAAAATACTGACAACCACACTCAGACCTACAACCTTAACTTTACGCATGATTTTGCAAAAGAAGGTCATAATATAGAGTTCGAAGCAAATTATTCGATGGCAGACGCACCAGAAGATGCCCTAAATACTGATGCCTTATTAACACTAAATGATCTCGGATTCAGAACATTAAACTTTTTCAACGCCATTGAAAATGAAAGGAATAACACCTTGATCAATGTCGACTATACCAATCCACTATCAAAAAATAGTAAGTTAGAGTTAGGTCTTGAATACCGTGTTGACAATACAGACAACTTTAATCTGACCGATCAGGAACGATTCACCTATGAATTAGATGGTCAAGGTAATTTAATGTTTGATGAAAAGAATGATCCCATTATCTCGGGCACGGAGAGAATTGGAAATTCATCTTTTGAATATGACAGAAATATCTATTCTGCCTATGCCAATTACAATCACAAATTCGGTAAGTTGAATATGCAGGTGGGAGCCCGATTAGAACAATATGAAATTGAAGGTAATTTTACGCAGGAAGGGCAAGACGATGCACGAGTTACCGATGAGATTTTTAGTGTCTATCCTTCGGCCTTCCTAACGTACAATCCGAGTGAGAAAAATCAATATCAATTAAGTTATAGCAGACGTGTAGACAGGCCTTCTATTCAACAGGTGAATCCTATTCGTGAATGGAGTACTCCGCTGGTAACATCTATTGGTAATAGTGAATTGGTGCCTCAATTCACCAACTCCGTAGAATTAAATTATACCCGAAAGATAAAAGGAGGGTCCATCACCGTTGGAACATTTTATAGAAAAATTAACGATGTAATTTCTAGAATTACGTTTCAAGATCCTGCCGACGCCAGCGAAACACGTCAAATATTGACCTTTACAAATTTTGATGATACCGATGCCTACGGTTTGGAATTATCGTCGAACTTCAAAATTGTAAAATGGTGGAATGTTAATGCTAGTATGGACTTTTACTCGCAAAAGCAATTAGGTGTAGTTGATGTTAGTAACCCTAATGCTTCTACAGTGGAGGTTACCAATGAAGTATTCAACGCACGGGTGAGTAATAGTTTCAAAGCTTCCAAAAACTTGCGCTTTCAGTTATTTGCTATGTATCGCGGTCCACAAGAAGATATACAGTGGCAAGTAGGCGAAATGTGGATGATCAATGCCGGGGCCAATTTAAATGTACTTAAAGGTAAAGGCACGATCACCTTTAGAGTAAACGACATTTTTGAAGGTATGAAATTTCAATTCGATTCAGTGAATCCTTTTGTTCAAGATGGACGTTTTCAGTGGGAAAGCAGAACGTCTTATGTAGGTTTTAATTACAGATTTGGTGGTGGCAAAAACAGAGCAAAACGAAGAAGAAATAGAGATAATAACGAGAAACAAAGCTCAGGTTTCTTTTAAAATACATTTTTTCAATTTTGGTTAATTAAATCCCTCGGCACATTTTAGTTGGCCGGGGGATTTATGGTTTTAACCCTTAACGATTTCTTAATATTTAACCCCCAAAATTTGCAGCAAACCTATTTTTTTTATGATATTGCGAGCTAGAACAAAAAAAACTAACTTACACTAATTATGAAGAAAAAACTTCTTTCATTACTACTATTAGTAATTCCCTACATCACATTTGCTCAGGAAAAAGGATTAGATCAACGCATTGATGAGGCCTTTAAACCAGTTTCAGATTTCTTTACCAATGTAATTTTCTTTCTAGTTTGGAAAGAACCAAATATTCCTTTTGTGTTATTGCTTTTGGTTGGTAGTGCCGCATTTTTTACATTATACTTTAAGTTTCCAAATATTCGGCATTTCTGGACAGCGATAAGCGTGGTGAGAGGAAAGTATGATCATGTTGACCACCCTGTAGTGGAACCAGCTTTCGGAGATGTGACACCCGGGGGAGATGCCATAGAGACGATTCGAGATGAGAGTGAAGAAGGAGAAGTATCGCATTTTCAAGCCCTGGCGACTGCAGTTTCGGGTACTGTTGGTAATGGTAATATTGCCGGTGTGGCTCTAGCAATTGCGCTTGGAGGGCCCGGTGCCACTTTTTGGATGATTGTTTGTGGACTTTTAGGGATGTCTACCAAATTCGTAGAATGTACACTAGGCGTTCAATACAGAGATGTTGATGAAGAAGGAGTTGTCTATGGCGGGCCAATGTATTACATCAGCAAAGGATTAAAAGAACGAGGCTTCACCATTTTAGGAAAAATTGCGGCAGTTTTCTTCGCTATTTTCTGTATTGGAGGCTCTTTTGGTGGTGGTAATGCCGCACAATCAAACCAGGCGACGATCGTCGTAAAAGAATTACTAGGTCTAGAAAGTACCAGCGCGGGAGCAATTATAGGTTTAATCATTGCTATTATTGTTGGTATTATAATAATTGGGGGAATTAAAAGGATTGCTTCTGTTACTGAAAAAATAGTACCTTTTATGGCCGTGTTGTACGTACTCGCGTGTCTTTACATTATTTTTTCTAATTTCAGTTTAGTTGATGATGCCTTTGGTTTAATTTTTCGAGAAGCGTTTAACCCTACTGCTATTGGAGTTGGTAGTATCATTGGTGTACTTTTAGTAGGATTTCAACGTGCTGCGTTCTCTAACGAGGCTGGCGCAGGATCTGCCTCTATCGCACACTCTGCAGTTAAGACTAAATACTCTGCATCTGAAGGTTTGGTAGCCTTATTGGAGCCCTTTATTGATACCGTGGTTATTTGCACTATGACTGCCTTGGTAATTATTATTTTCAATGCCGGCGGAGTCTTCGATTATGGTGGTTTGGCAGGAGCCGTACAGCAAGCTGATGGAACCTTCACTGCTGTGGTTGACGGTGTGACCTATGAAAATGTAAGAGGAAAAGTACTCATAGACGGAGAGCTTAAAGAAGGAGCTGGCATCACAGCTTCTGCATTCGCACAATATATTCCATTCTCTAATGTATTTTTGACCGTAGCCGTATTCTTATTTGCAATTTCGACAATGATCTCATGGTCGTACTACGGATTGCAATCTTGGAAGTTTCTCTTTGGAAGAGGAAAGCAGGCCGATTTGGTGTATAAATTATTATTCTTAACATTTATTGTAATTGGTGCGGCAGCAAGCATGAATTCTATTTGGGCGTTCTCAGATGCTATGATCTTCGCAATGGTATTCCCAAATATGATAGGTTTATATTTCCTGTTCCCTGTTGTCAAAAAGCAACTTACTAGATATCTTGACGCTATTCGCAGTAACAAGGAATAAGATCTACTACAATGAAACTAAAGGAATCCCATTTCTGGTATAACAAACGCCAACGAAATGGGATTTTTCTTTTGGCAGCAATCATTATTGCATTACAGCACATCCTTTTCTTCGCAGACTTCTCATCTGACGAAACTATTGACATAAACACACATGACGTCCAAAAATTTGAAAGGGAAATTGACTCCCTCAATCAGGTTGAGTTACAACAAAGAAAACCGAAAATTTATCCTTTTAATCCGAGTTTTATAACTGATTTCAAAGGTTATCAATTAGGAATGTCTACTGAAGAAATCGATCGACTATTGGAATATCGCTCAAAAGGAAACTACATCAATTCAACCAAACAGTTTCAACAAATTACCGGGGTTTCAGATAGTTTACTCAATGAGCTCTCCCCCTACTTCAAATTCCCTGATTGGGTCGAAAATAAAAAGCGAAATGATCACAATGTTAGTTCGACTCCAAACTCCAAAAAGGAGAAATCTGTGAAACTAAATGCCATTAAAGATATCAATTTAGCAACAGCGGAAGAATTAGTAGCCATCAATGGTATTGGTACTAAATTGGCGCAAAGAATCATCAGCTATAGAAATAGATTGGGAGGTTATTTAATCAATGAGCAACTGTACGAAGTATACTATCTCGATAAAGAAGTAGCCGATAGAGTTTTAGAGCAATTTCAAGTCTTGCGAAAACCCCTTATATCAAAGATCAATATCAATAAGGCATCGTTTAAAGAAGTACTTGCTATCGCGTATCTCGATTATGAATTGACCAAAAAAATCTTCGAGTATCGCGACGAGGTTGTAGAGCTCCAATCACTTGAAGAACTGAAACAAATAGACGGATTCCCACTGGAAAAATTTGATAGAATAGCCTTATATTTGCAAGCTAAATAGGTCATTAATGAATAGTTTATATTTTACCGAAGAACATGAAGTTTTTCGACAAAGTTTAAAGGAGTTTTTACAGCGCGAAGTAGTACCATATATTGAAAAATGGGAAAAAGAAGGCTCCATCGAGCGCTTTATCTGGAAGAAAGTTGGTGAGATGGGGTATTTCGGATTGAATGTTCCCGAAGCCTATGGAGGTTTGGAACTGGACTTATTTTATACTGTCATCTTTCTAGAGGAATTACAAAAGATCAATTCAGGTGGCTTTGCTGCCGCGATGTGGGCGCATGCTTATTTAGCAATGACACATGTGAATAAAGAAGGTGATGATCGAATTAAAAAAGAATACTTGACCCCAAGTGTTGAAGGTGAAAAAATAGGCTGCTTAGCAGTTACCGAACCCTTTGGTGGCTCTGACGTAGCTGGAATGCGATCTACCGCTATAAAAAATGGTGATCACTATATCTTAAATGGTTCAAAAACCTTTATCACCAACGGTGTTCATGGCGATTACATGATCGTAGCAGCCAAAACCCAACCAGAATTGGGAAATAAGGGGATTAGCATCTTCATAGTGGATAGTGATCAACCAGGAGTTTCTGCTACAAAATTAGATAAGTTAGGCTGGCGTGCATCAGATACCGGAGAAATTGCCTTTGATAATGTCAAAGTGCCTGCCGAAAATTTAATGGGAGAAGAAGGTAAAGGTTTTCCTTATATCATGCAGCATTTTGCATTGGAACGTCTGGTTATGGGAATCAATGCACATGCCCGGGCAGAATATGCCATTGACTACGTATTACAATATATGAGCGAACGCACAACATTTGGAAAAACTATCAATCAATATCAAGCCTTGCGTCATAAAGTAGCTGATATGGCTAGTGAAGTAGAAGTATGCAAAGTATTCAACTATAACGTCGCGAAGCGTCTCAACGATGGTGAATATGTAGTAAAGGAAGCCAGTATGTCGAAGTTGGTCTCGACCAGAGTGGCCGACGAAGTCGCTTATAATTGTTTACAGCTCCTAGGTGGTTACGGTTATATGGAAGAGTATCCCATGGCGCGTTTACTTCGAGATAGTCGCTTGGGCCCCATTGGTGGAGGTACTTCCGAAATACTTAGAGAAATCATTGCTAAAATGATCATTGATAAGAAGGAGTATAAGCCGATAACATGAAAACAAAAATTAATATAAAAAAACCTTAGAAATAGTTTCTAAGGTTTTTTGTAGAACTAGAAAATTGTCTTTTACTCGTCGTCAGGTAACAGCACCGCATTAATGACATGAACAATGCCATTCGATGCTTCAATATTTGCGACTAAAACCTCAACTTCATCATTTAAAATTACTTTTCCGTCATCATACTCTATTTCAATCTCTTCACCTTGAATGGTAGTAACTTCTTCCAGAGCTAACAAATCAGCCCCGGTAAATTTCCCATTTAAGACGTGATATGATAATACTTGTCTTAGCGCATCACCATTTGGTATTTGCTCTAAAGCTTCAAACGCTGCGTTTGTAGGAGCAAAAACTGTGAATGGACCATCGCCCTGTAGTGTCCCGACGAGGTCAGCAGCAATTAAGGCGTCAACCAATATTGAAAAGTTTTCGTCACCTGTTGCAATATCCACTATCGAAGGCAACTCTGTAAAACTTGGTGGAATCAGTACATCTTTAATGACATGAACAATTCCATTGGATGCCATAATATCGGCAAGAATGACCTCAACAGAACCATTCAAAATAACTTTATCTCCCTGCAATTCAATCGTTACCTCTTCACCTTGAACCGTTGTGACCGTAGTTTTATCCAGTAACTCTGCGCCCGTAAATTTACCCGCTGCAACGTGATATAGGAGTACTTCCCTTAGGGTCTCTCCGTCAGGTAATTTATCTAAAGCCTCAAAGGCTGCATTTGTCGGTGCGAAGACTGTAAATGGCCCCTCACCCTGCAGTGTTTCCACCAGGTCAGCAGCGGATAAGGCATCGACCAATGTGGAAAAATTTTCATCGCCGGTCGCAATATCAACTATTGAAGGTAACTCTATAAAACTTGGGGGTATTAGAACGTCTTTAACAACGTGAACAATTCCATTTGAAGCCATGATATCTGCAGTGATTACTTCTACAGAACCATTTAAAATTACTTTACCATCTTTAAATTCAATACTAACGTCTTCACCCTGAATTGTAGTAACCGCTTTCTTATCTACCAGATCGGCCCCCGTAAATTTGCCGTTGGTGACGTGATAGAGCAAGACTTCCCTGAGCGCATCTCCTTCCGGTATTTCGTTTAAGGCTTCAAAAGCGGTATTTATCGGAGCGAAAACCGTGAATGGACCTTCACCTTGTAACGTTTCGACCAAATCAGCAGCGGTTAACGCACCCACTAAAGTCGAAAAATTTTCATCACCGGTAGCGATATCAACTATTGACGGTAAATCTTGTAGGCTAGGCGGAATAAGAACCGCATCGATTACATGTATAATGCCGTTTGTTGTTCTAATGTTTGCTTGTAATAGCTTCACTGTATCATTGATAACAATTTCATTAGCCTCATTGAGCCGTATCGAAATATCTTCTCCCAGTAAAGAGGTAATCGTTTCCAGTCTTAGTAACTTTTGAGTTCTGAAACGCTTATCGGCAACATGATAAAGAAGTACATTCTTTAAAATTTCCCCTTCTGGTAAGGCATCAAGTGCTGCAAATGCGTCGTTAGTGGGTGCAAAAACCGTAAATTGCCCTTCTCCGTTTAACGGGTCGACCAAATCAGCCGCAGAAAGCGCAGCAACCAAAGTCGTAAACCGATCATCTGAAGTGACATAGTCAACTATATTTCTATTCGGCGTAATTAATGATGTAAGGTCTGCTGTCCACTCACCTCGACTTGTGCCATCACTTGTAAGCAGCTTGAAATTACCCGCTATATTTCCGTTCTCATCTGCCTTTCCATAACCATAAATAAGGCTCGAATTTGATAGCCTGAAAATTAGATAGACATAACCATCACTTATCCATGCCCCTCTCACGCGAACTTTAGTACCATCAGGTAATTTCAAACTACCTCTTAAAATGGCGAAATAGGCGTGATACAGGGTCACTTTTAAATTTAATTCACCTGATAATTCGGTACCATTACTAGGACCTCGAGTGACTTCACCAAAGAAATCATATATTCTTCGCTCTACAGATATGGTCGAACTTTTGAAGGATTTCGATGCTTCACCTTCATCATCCTCAACAAGTATTTCACCATCTATGATTGTTTCAGTCATTTGATTTATTTCATCAAAACTGATAATTTTTGATTCCGCAAATGCTTCATCATCAGGCAAACCCGCCTGCACAAGTTCTTCGTTAGTACATGAACTAACAACAAAGACTAGAACTACCGAAAAGAAGCTCAGTAATTTTAATAAATTAGTTTTTTTCATTGATAAGATTTTAAGATGAAAAGAGTTATTGAGACTAAAATGTTTAACTTTTTTTCATAATTATTAAACAAAATTAAAAAGTTTTTAAAGTGCCCAAGGGTTGAAAAGGTGGTCTTAACAAAAGTTTAACTTAATAGAGATAGTAGACAGGCTTGTTTCAATCAGGTAAAAACGCAGACCGTATTTAAAGAACGACACGCTGTTTCTTAGGTTTGAAACTAGTAAATAGCAGGGCCTACTCAATACAAAATCACTATCTTAGATTCATATCACAATCAATCTAAATATGCAAACCATTCTTGGGGCAAATGGCATTATCGGAGAAGAATTGGCCAAAGAGTTACATACCAATTACACTCCTAAAATACAACTGGTAGGAAGAAATCCTCAAAAGGTCAATAAAGATGATAAGCTCTTTAAAGGAGATCTTTTAAAGCAAGAAGACGTAAATAATGCTTTGAAAAATACTACTATCGCTTATTTAACCGTTGGACTTCCTTATAATTCCAAAATCTGGCTTCGTGATTGGATCAAAATCATGAGAAACGTTATCGCTGCATGTAAAACTACTAATTGCAAGCTTGTTTATTTTGACAACACCTATGCTTATCCTCAAGGAAGTAAAATTCAAAAAGAAGAGACGCTGCTCGCATCTGAGGGTAAAAAAGGGCATGCCAAAAAAATAACGGCCGAATTATTATTGGATGCTATCGCCAAAAAAGAGATCGAAGCACTTATATGCAGAGCCCCCGAATTTTATGGCCCTGGAAAAACAAAAGGAATTACGAATACGTTAATTTTTGAAAACTTGAGAAAAGGCAGGAAGCCTAAAGTGTTTTTAAAAGATGACAAGGTAAGAACCCTAATTTATACCCCAGATGCCAGTAAGGCTATGGCATTACTAGGAAACTCACCTGATGCATATGGTCAAACATGGCATTTACCTTGTGATGATAACCGGCTTACTTATAAAGAATTTATTGC
>JAAUYH010005473.1_pt1 | contig 16038 bp, 12 predicted proteins | sample 7278061 | NCBI WGS metagenome assembly JAAUYH01 (sample SAMN14350203, study PRJNA611818) | marine sediment metagenome | isolation source: surface marine sediment (0.6m) | place: French Polynesia: Moorea | collected 2018-08
TGGACATTGCTGAAAATATGGGTCGTTTCCAGATAAATCACGCCGTCTAGCTTACCTGGCTACGGTATTTTGTGCCATGATATCCCGTCTGGATTCAAATATCTGACCGATCCAATTCCTTGGTACGCATCTTACTTAATATGAAATCTTGATACAACACAAATGTTACTAGCGAGTTGAATTGTATTATATCCTTTGCCCATCTTTCTCGAATCAATAAAGTCTAAGTTGTTTAGACAAGTTGTTGAGCTTTCGCTCCGACAGCTTTTTTAGTTTTGGTGGGTTAATTGCTCAAATACTACGTATGTGAAACACGCATACCAACATATGGACTGACATCCAGTGGCTCGTTTCTTGAATTCCGATCTCTCTCCTTAACAGTTCCAGTCTTTCTTGTCTGATCATCAGTAGTACGATTGAGTCTAAGGAAAAGCCGGTCAAATTCGAGCAAGCCAACACTACATATGTACCACATCCTCCGCTAACTGTTGTTTGTTTTCAAAACTTGAAATCAGGCTCATTGACAAACAATATCTAATTTATTCTAACTATATTTCTCTTGGAACGCTTCAGGTCCTGGATGGAACCAGAAGAGGTGCATGATTGCGGAACTTTATCTATATTGCGCACTTTTGCACGGAAGATTGCGTCATGAAGCGAAGCTGGTATGTACCCAGGAATAGGATGGTCCTCATTCAGACCTCTGCCCACACTTCTTCCTTGAGATGAACTTATCCAACTTGATGCGTAGCTCTACTCGAGCCATTCGATCTCTAATTCATATCGCACTCCAGCACGGGTAATACGAAAAATATGAGTTCCTGAGAATAGTCGCCGTTACTCGGCGCCAAAAACTCCGCATTACTCACACATATCCATTTTGGGTTTCGCCGCTTGAGCGGAAGACCTTATCCTGTGCTGCATACTAACGGGTTGCGCGAGCTGAGGATTAACTCTCGCTGACATTTGCTTTGTTATATTTGCTCCAGATCCTAGACAGGAGCGTATTTTCCGAGCTTCTTCTCGCCGCTTGGGCTAATGTTCACTCTTTTCGCTAATCAATTCTCTACAGTACGAGGTGAAAGAATCTTCTGTCTTCCATTTCCTGCAGCCTATGCACCTCTATGAAGTTCTCATGATGAAAATGGGTCGCTCTCCTGATCCTGACTTTGATGTTCCCGTGCTTAAGAAGGCTCGTCCCTCGATGAATTTTGAAGACGCCAACCGATTCAAATGCTTGAGGAACGTATTTCAATTGGTTGTTCTCAGTCGGTGTAAGAAACTCACGTGATCCCTTACTATCGTCATTAATTGATGCGGCCAGCTGCGAAGACATGCTTTCTTACCTGATGAACTTGACTTTGTCAGACGTTTTTTCGTTGAGTGATCGGAGTATCTTCGCAAATCCTGGAATGAACTGGTGATAATATGAGGCGAGCTCTAGAAACGATCGAAGTTCCTTTTGTGTAATAGGCGGTATCGCGCCTCTCACCTTTCCCACCTTCTGTTCGTCAAATTGGGCACAATTTTTATCCACGATATGTCCTAATAGTTCCACACTCAGTTGCAATAAAGAACATTGCTTGATTCTCAACCTGAAACCATGTAGCTCTGAATTCTGAATACATCCTCCAAATGAATTGCATGCTCAGCTTTCTTCTAGAATACGACATCGTTGTCGATATAATATCCTCCGCTCGCAACATTCAAAAGAGTTCTATCCGTCATCTTCTGGAAAATGCATTGTGAGTTCATTAGACCAAATGGCATGACTTCAAACTGAAATATCCCATACCTAATAATGAACGCTGCTTTCTCCTTCGAGGTTTCGCCCATCTTGATTTGCCAATATTCTTGGAAGAGATCTATCGTTGTGAAGACTGCGCTAACTCTCATGTCATCATCGTTTTTCTCCACTCGAGATAATGTCCAGGGATCGGCATGCATCACAGAGTTCAATATTTGATAATCTATACAGAAGCGTGAGAATTGCAACCGGTGATGTCCATGATGACTTTACCGAAGTGATAATACCACCAGCGAACGTACGGTCTATCTCTTTTTGAGCGATGTCATTTTGAGACTGTGGCATTCTCCTTGCCTCCTGTTGTACAGAATTATCTGACGTCAGTTTAAAACGATGTGTGACTGACACTGTTAATGTTGTCGCATCCTCAAACTAATTGACAGTTACTTTAGTATGGTCCCTGATGATCTTCTTGACCGCTTCGGCGGCCCTTGTATTCAAGTGAGAGTGTTTCTCGTACACCAACTAATCTTCATCACTGCTTTCTACTTTCTTTTCTGGTTCGTTCAGCATCAAGATCAGCTCTTCTATACTCCTTGTTCAACTTCGTCAGCACTACCTGAAGTGAATTTATCTTCGATATCCCGTTTGTACTCATAATTCAATATTTCGGAGTCGCTCTCTAATAGATTTTCAGTGCCATGCGATAATAATCTGGGCGTTCTCGAAGCTGAATCATCGTCGATAAACCGTTAAATATATCATACGGGTCTTCTCCTGTATCAAAAAAATCCAAAGGTACAGCGAACTCTCCCAAGCTTACCAGAACCTCGTTCAATGTGCCCACACATCTTTCTGAAGCACTGTTCTCAGCTTTTATCGAGCAATTGGTGGGTTGCATACTGAAGTGTGGCTTCTTCAGCATCTTTTGGTACATAAATTTTGGTACAGCACCTGAGTCTAACAATTCTATCGAGAATTCAGAGTATACCTCTACCCACACCAAACGATATCGAGACATCGATGCGCCATGAACCCTATCCTTTGCCGCGAAGTTTACAACGGCTCTGCCTATGTTTCCGGAATGGATCCTCTGCAATTCATTCTTGGCGAAATCAACGTCCCCGCTGGAAATATGGCCACAGGTAATACCTGCTTGGGCTGGAACTAAATTGTTGATGAGGTCATCCTTCTCAACTCATTTTCCCAGTTCGGCGGTTACCGTCTTGCTCGCAGCCTTCTTTCCACTCTTCTCACTCTTCATAGGAGCCTTACGAGTAACCGGAAAATCGGGGCTCGTCCTCACAGCAATCTTCAGCTTCACTTGCACCTTACGGTAGGCATCGATGTCGTTTTGCGTACTTTGCTGTTTAGTGAGCATTTCACCAGGCGTAGATCTCTTAATCGCTGGCACAGTATTTTCTTTTACAATAAGTTCAGGTTCTTTACGAGCATGTTATTGTTCTGACCAGATGCTCCTGACTCTTTAGCTCTCGTGGGCTCAACATTCATGGCGAACCTCACATCTTGTTTTTCGATGGCTTCATTACTACTCCTGACGAAACATATTTCAGCAATGTGACCCGCCCGGTGTCGATATGTGCTTGTAGGTGAATATCGATTTTCGAGCTACATTCAGAAGCTCCATGACCTATTCTACCGCACCTATAATGCGTATGTTCCTGGTCCATCCTAGACTGTGACGCGTAATGGCCTTTTTTGCCAAATTTGTAGCACACAGGTTCCGCCTTCTTCGGCGCTTGCCTGGGCTTTTTTTATCATTTCAAATGAAGAATTTTGACCTGCTCGCAAATTTCATAAATCTTGTGTTCCTGCGGGTCCTTGTCGAACTTCTTCCTCTGCTGCAAGATTTTGTTGCTGTATCATCCATCAATATGATGTTTTCTGCAAATTCAAGGCACGTCTTCTTTATGCCTTCCTAGTTCCTGGATTTTCCGAACAATACAAACTGGAAAACATCTTATCGGATATCAGGGCATCTCGAAGTACTCGAATTTAATAATATCGCAAACTTCAGCCCGACTATGGATCATTTCGGCCCACTCTCATCGTTTCGAATACTAAAAGCTTCTCTCATTATCTCGGACTCAGTCTTCAGTGTCGTGAAGTCCTTGGCTTCTTCAGTAAGAATATTTTCCAGAGTGAAGCGACCGGCGTAGAAATCAAACGCCGTTTCACGAAGGTAAGCCATAATCTTCTCAGCTCTCCCGCTGTCCAGCAGACTATTGGTCACAATCTTCTAATAGAGGTAGAAGAACTTACACGCGCCTCCATCACACTTGGACGCAGTCAGCTCGCTGGAAGTATTCATTGTAGCCTCCCATCGGGATCATCCCTGTAGTCTTCGTTTTTCACGCAAGTATGAAAAGAAGTTCTATATGCAAAAAGTTGAAAGTTTACTCCGTATCAGCTGAAGTCTCTCTTGACTCCTTCGCGATAGCGTACCTATAGACTCTTATATTTAGAACATCTAATCCACATATGCAAAATTTCTAGCTTCTTAGTCACAGAATGATGTTATACCAGTCGATTCACTTAGATGTTAATTATTCTATGCGTTTTACATCAGTAAATTTCCATTCTATTTAATTCAGAAGCGAAGTCTTACTTTAATAGTTGGAAGGTGCGGGGATGTTCTTGAGTACAAGAGTTTCAGAAGACGAGTCACATGTGGCTCTTGCAATTACACTGTCTGATAAACTCTGGATCATTAAGTTATACACACAGGGCCTGGAAAAGTTGAAGGTTTGCAATTTTTCCAAAAACGGACGGCCCAACCTACTAACATTGACAATTGTAGAGTTGCTTCGATGAAGATATTGTAGGAACATTAATACTTGAATTAAAGTTGTTGATTACAATTGGCAGTGATCGAAACCTATAACATGGCAGTCGAACTCAAAACAACTGTTCAATTGAGTGGATCTTAGTTGAGTGCGAACTTCCTGATTTATTGTGCGCCAATTTTCAAGGTTCCGATTCCGACCATTCTAGTGCAAAATCTAATTGTCGGTACCAGAATTCGAATTTTCTAGTTCCATATGCTTTAAGTGCAGCTTTAGAATGATCATGGCACTACAACCTTCAGTCTGAAAGCCTACCTACGTTCAAAAAACACCACAATGAGAACAAGAATTGATCTAATCGATGTAAAGAGGTGCATGAGAAAAATTTATTTTCATGAGAGGACAGAAAACATAAAAAAGAAGAGTTTCACAGAAGTACTAGTTGTCGACGTTTTTCTTCCAGAATTCTAGGATTGTAACATTTCTGTTGAGAGGTACAAATTCAAACTACTTAAGGTCCCAACACATGCATCGCAATGATGTTTTTTCTCTGTGAAGACTCGTTTATCTCCCTTATGTTGTGTTGAATGTGCAAAAGGCAATACAACATAGTCTCTTCGGTTTCATCTAACAGAACGTTACTGATATTCATAATAGGAGGTTGAAAAGCCACGATGAATTTTTTCAAAGCGCTGTAAGGTTCAGGCAACACTTGTGGAATTTGAGAGACTGCGTTTTCGGGTTGAAAACAATGTACCTTGTGGTTGGAAGCAATTTGTCGATTCGGTTCCAAAGTGATTGGCTCGCTTTGTGTGGCTTGCAACACTGTTTTCGGCCTTTTATCTTGTGCGTTAGCAAAAAGAGGATGAGTATTGGCAATTATTCTGTCAAAATACGTCACAGCCAAAATGAAGCACAGAATAGTAAAGATCAGAAAATGCAAAAACAATTCTCTCAAAACAACCAAAGAGACTAAAAATGCGTAGACAGTATTAAAAGTGCAGTATTTAAAGAATCGTGCGATCATTTCAGTGACGACATTTGTAAAATACGAACCAAACGAAACGAGTTCGAACGTGTGTCCGACTGTTCCCTTCGAGCAACGTTGATCACGATGAAGAGCAATATTCCAAGTGCTGAAGGGCGATGGTTCGTGTCATGATTGCAATCTACGGTAGTCAGTGCTCAATTTATCTTATTGTGTATCAGGAAGTTGAAGAAAATAATCAAATCCTGTTATTGTAGAAAACCCCATAAATCCTTTGCTACGGAATTACGCTATTAACTAACGGAATTAATCTTGAAACCATTGTGATAGAAACTGACGGAAGAATACTGTATCGTGCAGAGTAGTGGTTTATGTGCACAGACCATATGACATAATGTACAGTACTGATTTGGTAGCATATATTTAAAATGAAATTTATTATTTAGGTCAGCCTTGTACTAGTGTAATGCAAAAACCGTTGAAACGATAGCATTATAATAGCTAATTCCCCATTTGTTGTATGAAACCATACTCCTTTTTTATTTTAGTAACGCTTGACAACGACTCACTTTGCAGATGTATGTTTATCCTATTTTAGTTAGGTATTTTTTCCGATACCTTTGTCATTCAGACGAGCTAGTATTGCTTATGGGATCTATAATATTTTCGATAAATACAGCTTCCCCCTATCATACTCTAGCCTCTAAGCTATCGGTTTTGCTACGGATGGCGCTTGCCAGAGGTTGCTCATAACTCTTGCCTGAGTCATTGAAAAAAGTTCTGTGTACCTCGACACCTAGTTGACGCCTCATTCGTTACCATGCTTGATGGTTATTTGTTGTTCGGACGAAAGTCATTTCATTGCTTTAGTACTCGTTCATCTTTGCGTGTAAGAAATGTTCTGTCTTCAATTAAAAAATGCAGATTCTTTAAAGAGTGCACTAGCACGAATTCTTCGGAAGTTACGCCAGGATGAACTAGCCATCAAGAAACTGTCGTGAACGATTCACTCTCGTTTTGGTATCACAGCTGCACTACAAGCATATGACACTTCGTGCAGAATTGTGGGTGGAAGGGAAAGCAGTTGTTGGACTCCAGTCAGTATTTGAAAATAAGAGAGCAGTTCCATAAGGAATAATTGGTGTAAATAATTCAACCGATGTGTAACTTTTTTATGGTCTCTTCCTCAAAGCAAGATGAGGGCTGCCCCGGTAAGGAAAGTGGAAGTGGCGAGAACGTACACCCCAAACTGGGAAGTAATCGAAAATTTGCAGAAAGTAGCAGAAAGTTATCGAATAAGTCCGACAGAACCACGATAAGCTTCTGTCCTTGGATTGCCCTGAATGATTCAAAACGCGACAATAAAACTCGTTCGACAACGTATATGTCGAGCATTGTTATGCATAGAACGATTAGATCTGCGTCCGAAGATTGCTCGAATTTTATAGAAGAACTCATAATAAAATAAATTGTGGTTGTTTCTGTATTTTTGAATCAGTAACGAGTCGAACTTTGTAGCTAGAAGAAGATGAGCCGTAGTAGATCCATCGCTTATAATGTTTAATTGTAAATCTAGTCGTCTGAATCGAAATTAATAGAGTATATTATCACGATGTCGTCCTTAAGCTACATTTTTAAATGTCATTGTAACACTCGATTTTCATCAAAATGATAAACATGGCCTGATAATTAAAGAATAAGTGTAACAAATCCAGAGAACAATAAGCCAATATAAGCTTACCATCTGACTCAGTCACTAAGAGATGGCTGGGTGGATAAAAAGTAAATTCGAAAGGGATTAACAGACATGACAAACAAGTTGGTAAGTTTAGAATGCGGGGAGCGTGGAGAAAATCATTTCGAGTAATGAGCAAATCAATCTGTGTTCTCGAATCCACCAAACGGCGAGCGACCCCGATAATGAGTAATTTGTGACTTACCAGAACAAATCTTATGAAAAATTCGAAACTGTTGATGCACTTTTTTGAACACAAGAGCTAAGTTTCGATGCAAACGCTCGCGGGAAGCACCAGATTCCGAGTCATTACCCTGATTTCGACAAGATTGATGCCGTATTCAGCCTTAGAACCAACTTCTAAAATCGGACTCTTAACATAATTGCGTCTTACCATTTCATAAACAACACCATCTTCAACAGAGTAAGAACCGTAATTCGTCTGTTTAGAATAATCATAGTCCGATTCCGTGTCATTGTATATATCTGGTTGGAGTCATCAGCATCCTCGTCGTAACCATCACCAGTACTACCTTCCTTCCTAGTTTTCGTGGTCCATTGCGTGACGTCACACTGCTCTTTCCGCAATGCACTAAGTAGGAAACGGATTCTACGGCAATGATATAGTAAAAAAATTGGTATATGACACAAAGTAGTGAATCGAAACAGTTAGCAAGGTTGTCAATTAGCGAAGCCCTACCATTATTATGTCAAAGGAACATACTCCTTGTAATTTCCCTCGGTGAGCTTATCCATCAGAAATTTTTGAGCATATCGTGTTAGTGATCCCGCCGAGGTAAGCCAATTACTTTCCTATCAGCAATATCTGTGTTAAGGTCTCTCGCTCTCATTCTGTGGTCGTGATATCTTTCTAGCTCAAAAATCAGCGCGTCATGGCGCTTGCGACTCTTATCGAAATTGCGATGTAATATTGTAGCCGGTTTAGGCACGGCAAAACAAACGGAAGTTTGCGCATACGGTCGCCGTCTGCAACGAGAATAAGTGGTTCAGCTATGATGATCCAGCAGCAGAACGTGATTCCTAAAAGAGAGGGGTGTTACAAAGGCAATTGCAAAAATTCGAGTCGATGGGTGAACATTTTGTTCAGTGTGCGAAGAGAATGAAGCAGTCATGTGGTACAGCTCACAGGATTTGTTACAGTAAACGACTGAGGAACAGGATTAACAGTAGTGAGCATGCATTTATTAGTGCATAGAACTAATAACATTTAGTTAACATAATTGACGTCGTATTATGCAAACTTCTCTCCCATTTGCGATGACTGATTGTTGTGAAATAGATGAAGAAAATATAATTAACAAAGTACAAAGATCAGAAGTGCAAATTTGTACGTTTGATCAATAATTATGTGATCTGGTCGCACTCATAAATGCCGATCTCAATGCAATATTTCTTTCTGACGCCACATACACCTGCCAAGCGATGAATCGTAAAATCGGGTATGCAGGTCTAGCCAATGACGAGGTGCGTCTTTCGCTTCGATTGCTCAGCTTGAAGGATCTAGAAGCTGGCTTGTTTCGCTCTGCTGGAACGATTCGAGAGCACAGATGGCACGAGCAGTTTGGTGATGCCCCCATAACTCAAATCTAAATGGAAGTTCAAGTTGAAGGTCGTTCAAGTTCCGCCGAAGTAGCACATCATTAGATATCTGCTCCCAAACTAGGCTCCGTAGAATTAGAAATTCCTGAATACTCCGATCTGCTGAATGATAGTAGACTAACTATTTAAGGTTCTCTTCGAGGTTATTATAAAACGTACTTCAAGAAAATTTCTTTTTTGTTGAACTTAACTGTCCATTGTTTAGTGATCCTATTGATTTAGGAAGGCCATAATCTTTTCAGCTCTCTCCCTGTCCGGCAGACTCTTGGTCGCGAAACTCTCATAGAGGTAAAAGAACTTGCGGGCGCCTTTATTACCCTTGAACATCGTCAGCTCACTTGGAGTATTCACCGCGGCTCCCGTCGGGATCACAAATGAGGCTTCTGCTCTTGACACAAAGCGAAAGAATAACTTTTACAAAAAAAGTTTGAAAATTTAGTCAGAATGAACTTAGCTACCAGAACTCAACCATCGCTCTCAACTCTTATTTTCCTTATACCCCGATCAATAATATATATATATATATAACCGAAAGCAGTAGTAATAGAGTTTCCTTGGCCGTAAAATTTTCTTTCAGGTCAATCTCAAAAGGCAATAATCCATCTTTTTGGTTCCAATCATAAAAATGTATTTTCTTTTTTCCTTTTTGATTTGAAAATTCATGTTAAAATTGCTCGTGACTGTTGTTTGTAGATCGTACACACCTCATTCCATTCGCACCTTTCTTCAGTTCTTCTTTCTTTTTAGCTCTGCTTCTTCCTTGTCATAAGCACCACGTTTTTTGGAATATATTCCTTCCTTGACTATATCTAGAACTGTTCCAACTCTCCATAATCTTATACTGGTGTACTTGTTGCTAATTTAGCGTTATATGGTGACCGCCTGTTTTTGACTAGTCTGTGAAAATGTTTCTGTATAGTTGTCAACTTTTCTTTGGTACTTTCTTTCTCTGGTGCACCATTTTACTTTTACTTTCTGACACAATGGAATGCACGAAACATATTGTGCACTCCATTTAACTTTTCTTTCACTTCCCTGACTTTACTAATAGGGCTTCAGTCAGAAATAAAGCATTCACTAGTGCAACATCTGCTTCTTTGGCAAATCGAAATCTTCTCACTCCAGGTTGTTCTTTACCAGTGACCTTCGCAGATGCCACTTCTTGTTGGTTTGCAACACGGAATACATGACTCGTACTACTAGTAGAATTGCTAATACTCTAGTGTTTATAGCCCATCCATCTATAGCCACTTTCCGGCAAACTGTAAACGTTCTGGATTTGCTTATTTCTAAGAAATAACTTATCTGATTGACTATGTCATCACTTTTTTATTTTAAAACACAGTTATTTCCCTCGTCGCAAATTGAAATAACCTTTCTAATAACCGATATCAGCTATTTCGTTAACCCCTATTTAACTTGATATCCAATAATCTTTTCAAAATGCATGAAGCTAAACTAATTTAGTGTATTCAATTCGTTGACTTCCATACTTCTCGAAAATTTTATCGTTCTTTCCATAACCTCAGAACATGTAAGGAGGTTGGTCTTCGCACAGAGCAACCACGGGACAGTGTTTACAGGTTATGCCAGTACGAACTGTTTACCCAGGAGGCTGTACTTTTGATTTAAGTAGAATATGACAACTAAAACCATAATCATTTTTATTCATTACATCAGTAAAATACACCTTACCCTCCTCCGGATGTTGTTATTGAGCAATTTCTCGATAAGCGAAGGGAAGTATGATTCTTTCAAGGGCTAAGCATGTTAAGATTCTACGCTCGTTCTTACTCTATGATCCATGCACGACATTTCATGTCGTCATCCATCTCAAAGAGCGTGCAGAAATCGGGCGAGTGACATAAGAATATCGACTCATTAACATGTCAAGTGCAACCGTTTTCGAAGATCACACAGACCATCCTACCAATTTCTACGAGTTGGTGGTGAAATTCAGTCGACAAAGATCGACGTCAGAAATATAAGAGGTCTGTAGCAGAGAATGAAATGTCAATGACATCAGAAAAGCAGGCAGAATAGTGTCGCATTAATCGAAACCCGAGGACGCAGCTGTAACAGTGCGATGGGCAGGGAAGGGTGTATACCTAACATACCCAGTTAAGGAACCGACCACGTGGCAGCGTGCATCCACGGTACTGTTGTTTGCAGAAGCGTGCACGTCCCACAACGACATCCACAAACAGGGAGTCGGCATGGAGCGTCGTTCGCTGGTGAACATTTTCGCGGTAGTGGTAGGGTTCACGACCGCGACAGCATGTATCCTGGGCGGGTTCTACGTGCTGTTAGACTACGCACTGGGGCCGGTGGTGCAGTACACAGCGACGCTGTCCTGGGCACACACGGTGGGTACGATCGAGCAGGTGACGCCGACTGAGCACGGCTACTTCTGCAATGTGCGCTACAACTACACCGTAGCCAACCATACGTACGTGGGCAACCGCACACGCACTCAGCACACGCATCCCTACCGCTCGCGTCTCCACAACTGTCGCTTGTTTCGCTCGGATAACCGCACATACGTGTGGTACGACCCGAAGCGCCCCAGCCGCGCCGCATTGATGGTTACATTCACGGGCGACTTGTGGCTCGCGGTGAACGTGCTGGACTCCCTGGCGCTGGTGGCGCTCGGCGGCGGCGCGCTATCCTGGATATTCCGCCGTGAGACGCCGCTGGCCACGCTCTGTTTCGCCCACACGGCCACGGCGGTCGTCGCGGCAGTGCCCATCTCGGTGGTGCGTCTGATGCGCGGGCACGCGCTCGCAGTTGTGTCGCTCGTGGCGGGCTTGGTGTGCGGCGCGGTTGCGGTGTACTGCGGGCTGATCCTCAGTGGTGGGCGCAGGGCGAAGCGCACTTTGGGCGAGAAAGATATCGACGATTGGTGGTCCGCGCCCGCACACGAGAGCGTGCAACAGCAACAGAATGATTTCGGTGTCCCGGAAACGGCCACCGCTAACACCTAGTCATCTCACTTACTCTGGTCCGCTGCACAACTTACGGTTTTTGAACTTCAATCACTAAATTTAACCTGATGAAACGTTGTGCCCCACTTTCTTCCAAATACAGTAATTGTCCTTGTCAAACTTGAATTCATCTTGGATTCGAGGATTACGTGTGAACCGCCGTATAAAGTCAATGTGTTCGCAGGAATATCAATTTGCGACTATTAATAATCCTCATCGATATAATCGGAGAAGGCATCGATATATTCATCACGTGCTCCAAGTTGGAAAGAGTACGCATCAAGCAATCAGTTTAGTTCTTCGTTGTCCAAGTTATTAATAATAGTGAACCTCAACAAAAGTTGAAGCCAGTCCGATTCAATGCTATATTTGTACAAATTTACCGTTTATGTCGTTTACGGGAGACGTACGGTACCTGCTCGTCTGCAGTACAATCTGTACTTCGTCCCAATATCACTTGTCCATGTAGTTGTTCATATCACATCGCATCCAACACACAATCAAGCAGTTACGTTGCATGGTCCACGCGTTTAACAGTTCAGTGCTTCGTACGCCCATACTCAATTGAAAATGCCACGCAATAGATGCTCGGGACTGCGTAGGCACACTAGAGCATCTGCTGGCAATAGCGACCATCCGCGCCACAATAGCCGCTCCTTTCTACCAGTTCAAAAACAGAGCGATGCGCATAGATATCGAGAAAAGGAACGAAACATCGCGGCCCAGTTGTATTTCGGTTACGACCAAAATATACAAGGCCAATATACTAGAGCTATTAAGCCGAAGAAATATAGATTTTGGGCGAAAGAAAATCGACTCACCAACGAGGTCGGACGAAACGGCTAATCCACTGCCGCTTAACATTCACTGGGTGCACGCATTCTTCGCTCCCATCTTCCTCGCTGTTGCTGCTCTATTACTCGCCTGCACGCCATGCTTTGTGGTAGAAACTGTGAGAGTGGTTAGAAGGAAGGAAAATTCGTGATCTGACTTTTCGACAGGGAATTGTGCGACCACGGTATTCTGAACATTGTGGAACAAGGGTGTTGCGGATAGGGTGCCTACCGGTAGGGTGTTCGTAGTGTCAGAGGTTATAAATTTAATCGGAGTTGGGGAGTGTGGAATTCTCAGCTGTTTATTCCGTACTTTGATGACGAATCCAGCGAGAGGATGTTTTATTCGTGTGCGCGATACAGTAGGTGGTCTAAGCTAACAATTGTCCGTGATGGCGATGACGAGCAAACACAACAATCAGGCACATGTTATCCCGACTGCACGGGCATGTGAAGAGATGTGCAGGGGACAGCGCGCGCGTGGGATCTAAAGGGCGTGTAATCGCGGAGTGGGTAGCGAAGAAGGTGGGCGCCACTGGATAGTGCATGGGAGCAAGTGTCGTTCTGGCTGCACAACCAGCAGTGCATTGTATCGCACTCCTACTGTATCTCACTCCCCCACCAGACAGATCCGCGGCACGCACTGTACCGTACAGGTGAGCGAGCGCAAGTGCACACAATCGCAAGGTCGCGAGAGTGGTTTTGGTTGCACGTGGCAAACAATTGCGTACGATGCCCCTATATAAACTCATCCCATTCTTCCTCCCGGTTGACATCCGACAACCACTCCTACACAACATGCCTCTACTCCGACGACGACCTCGAGAGGGACCCCTGCTGATGCGACGACGCCAGCGCACCACGTCGTTCAGATTCTCCAACTCGGGCACCCTCGAGCCCGTAGTCCCTGCGGTGCAACCTACAACGAAGATCAATCCTTATGTCGCCGTCGATGACGACATGGACGACGCGCTCGTCGCCAAACTGGGCGAGGGCGCACGCTCTCCCTGTGTGAATGTGAACGCAACTCGTGCCGCACAGAATAAGCTGTACCCTTTGGCGTTTATCCGGTTACTACAAGCGCAGGCAAGGAGAAAGATTCACGATGAAGAGGACGAGCAGCCTGGATTGGAGAAATACTTCGACGATGATTCATCACGTGATATCAACGCTGAGCAGCCGCTGCGAAAGAGATGGAAACGAACGCTAAGCATCCATCGCACCTTCTCTATTCAGTCGCCTCGATAAGTTATAAGCGCGTTTGTTGTATTAGTACCAGGCATGTGGACAACGAGTAAATACTTAGGTTAGTGTTTGTCTACGATATCGTGTGTTTCCTCCTCGGGTTGTACTGTCTTTCCATTACGCGCGGATGGGAGGCGGGTGTTAGACGAGTTTTTCACAAAAGTGGAAATGCGTAATGCTTGTTCCCCCTTGGGTTGTGCTGTTTAGTGCCAACTCAAGATCACAATTAGCTGCCGACGCGGAATTGGGGATTGTGCATTCTAAGTTTACACACCCGTAGGTAGGCACCTAGTCGACAAATCGACGACGCGAAGGATGCGTTGGTTTGCGAATCTAATGCAATGCAAAAATCGAGGACCAACGGGTCATCGTCACAACGTTGGATGCATCCAAGATTACATGGGAACCCGAGCACACTATCGCGACCAATACAGTTTACCCCACTGACCTTTTCTGATTCCTAAATTTATTCATTCCAACTGCATCTCTTCCGAGCTTCCGACCGGACAGACGACCCCGAATTTCGCCGCTCCATTGCTGTGGTCTCACTTCGCCTCTCTGCCGATGCGTCGACCATAACGCCTGCGTTCTCAGCACCGTACCTCGACGGCGACACGTAAAGAGCGCACGCCGAAGATTACACGCATCTACTGTAGGACTAGTGCACCCGCCAGCCGTGCACAGCTTGGAGTGAACGCTGGTCATGCCTTCTTCATTCACGAATCGTCACCGGGTTCAAAATTTAGAAAGTCGTTCCTCCATTCGATACTCCTCCCGAGTTCCGACGTGACTAGAATCATCTTCAAACCGCCGAGTGGGAGGTGCTCGATGCTTCGCTAACGCCTTGCAGATGAATGCCTAACTTTTCTACACACCTGCTGCAGCGCCCGTGCGACGCTCCGCAGCTTCCCCGCGTCGTCAAGCTGTGCAGTTGGTTGGTTTGGTGTGGGAGATAGGCGAATTTTCTTCTGAATTCTGAAATATTCAATTAAGGGTTGTAGCGCCCAATCTATATTCCGTTGGCTCTCGATAGTCTCCATGGAACGATGGATGTCTTATTGCAACTGCATTTAAGCTTGATTGCTGATCTCGTGAGAATGGATCAGCACTGTTGTACAGTACTGTACAGTTTTTGCCAGTCTCGGGATTTGGGCACTTGTCTTGCCTATGCTTTGCATCTTGTTGTCGATACATCCCTTCGGTTTGCTCGTACTCGTACTCGACTCGTACTGCACTCCTACTTGTACTAGTTAAGATTCTCCCTTGCTCTCTACTCCTGTGATATCTAACCGATCTATCGATGGTCTATGCACTGCTGCTGCCGCCGGCCTTCCGGACAAATCGAATTCTCTCTCGTTACTGAATTATGTGCTCACATTAGCAGTCATCCATGAAATGATTTGGATCCAACAGAATCTGTTCCCAAAATCTTTTCAACTCACAACACTTTCTAGATCCAATGCACGACTCTGCTAATTCTTTATCGCACTACCGGAAAATAGTTCAAACGCGCAACAAAAATAGATTTAATTGTTGATTAACTTCGAATTCTCCTGGAAAAATTAATTGCGCAATAAGATCCACAATTGGGTTAGCAATTTGGGCTTGCATTCACTGGTTTCGTGCAAAAATTATTTTATACAAAATAAATTAATTTCGACTCGATGAGATCTATTACCTCAATTCCAAAAAGTTTTCGCATTACTAATTAGCGATTGTTGGAACCTGACGAGTTTCAAATTTTATATTAAAGAGAGAATAAGGAAATGTATAGTCTTGAATTACTCGTAGTTGAAAATACAACAATCTCTTCAAAATGGCGATAGTACTGGAAATTCGGAAGGGGTCAAAAATTCAGTATCATTGAGGAGGCTCGAACTCCTGACCTCCAGCATGTTAGGCTGGCGCTCTAACCAACTGAGCTACAACGACCATTTTCCTACTTGTACAGCCCGAAATTAAATTTATAAAGTACAAGTCAACGAAAAGGTCAGAATTGTCTCGGAATTAACTTAATTGTCACGCTATTCCTTCTAACGATCTCATCATCAATGAGTACAAAATCCGTGAGGGCAATAA